>Ga0105239_10007606_pt1 | contig 12416 bp, 4 predicted proteins | sample KBSC44metaG_FD_92761 | JGI IMG/M metagenome (GOLD analysis project Ga0105239, IMG submission 92761) | Corn rhizosphere microbial communities from Kellogg Biological Station, Michigan, USA - KBS C4-4 metaG | ecosystem: Host-associated > Plants > Roots > Rhizosphere > Soil | place: Michigan, USA...
ATTTCTCGAAGTCGGGAATGACCGTCTCATGCAAGGAGCCCTGGCGCGCTTGTGGCTCGGCGGTGTCACGGTTGACTGGGAGCGATTCTACGCCGGCAGTGACTGCCGGCGCGTGGTATTGCCGTCATACCCGTTCGAGAAGCATCGCTACTGGATCGACAAGCGATCGTCACCGCCGGTGACCGGGCATCGCGCATCCGCGGCAGCGGTTACCCCCGTGAGCGCAGGCGCCCATTGCTCCGTGCCGATATGGAAACGGCTGCCGTTCGTATCGACCTCGGCGGCGTCCGGTGTCGGGTCCTGCCTGCTGTTTGATGATGGCTCCCGGCTGGCCGAAGCGCTCAAAGTCTCGTTGGCGGCTTACAACATCACCACCGTCAGTGTTGATCCGCGACGTGAAGACGACTATGAGCAGTTGTTACGTGAGCTCGTCTCGAGGGACCAGGTTCCGCGGATGGTGCTGCACCTGTGGGGTGCGGATCGCGCGCCCGCGGATGGCGCATTCTGGAGTCTGCATTCGCTGATCAAGGCATGGACACTCGTGGGGATTGCCGGGCCGCTGTACGCGGGTGTTTTGTCCACGGAAGTCGAGAACGTCACGGGCAATGAAAAAATAGTCCCCGAGAAGAGCCTGGTCCTGGGCGGATGTCAGGCGATTCAATACGAGATTCCGGGGGGCAGGTGCCGGCACTTCGACTTGGGCTTCGGGCGGGACCCCTCGTGGCAGACATTGAAGCAGATCGCGCGCGACATCATCGGTGAGGTGTTGTCGGAGCCAGGTGACACGCGCGTCGCCTACCGCGATGCCTGCCGCTGGGTGTTGGGACTCGAGCCGGTCCCGCTTCTCACGGCCGCGGGAGCTGAGTGCATTCACGCGGGCGGAGTGTATTGGATCACCGGAGGAGCGGGCGGCATCGGCCTCGAATTGGCGGACGTGCTGACCCAGCAGGCTAACGTGACCGTCATCCTCGCGCAACGAGGTGAGTTTCCGGCGCGCGCGGCCTGGAGCGCCTGGATCGAGCAGTACGGTCCGACGGATCGCATCAGTGCGCTCCTGAGTCGGATTATCGCGATGGAAGCACGCGGTAGTACGGTTGTGTTGGAACGAGTCGATGTCACGGATGCCGCCGCGGTCAGCCGGCTCTACGAGAAAACACTCGACCAGTACGGTGGCCTGAATGGCATCGTCCATGCGGCGGGGGTAGCGGGCGGAGGCCTGCTGGCCCTGAAATCCCACGAAGCGGTCGCCGGCGTGCTGGCTCCCAAGGTGCTCGGCGCCAAGGCCATCCAGGCAGTCCTGGGGCCTGATCCGCAGCTGGATTTTCTGGTGTTGTGCTCTTCCGTCACCGCCCTGCGCGGCGGTCCGGGTCGCAGCGACTATGGTGCCGCGAATTGCTTCCTCGACGCCTGGGCTTCCGAGCTCGGTCGCCAGGGTTGTCGGGTGGTATCGATCAACTGGGACGCCTGGTCGCAGACCGGTATGGCGGTAGCTCGACACAACACGGACCGGAAGGGCACCCCGGTGACCCCGGGACATCCTTTGCTCGAGACGGTGCGGGCGGTCCAGGAGGGTAGGGTATTCAGCACTCATTTTGCTGCCGCGACCCACTGGGTGGCACGCGATCACTTGATTTTCGGCGCTCCGACGCTTCCGGGCGTAGCCTGGATCGAAATGATGACCGCGGCGTTGTGGCCCGGTGTGCCACAGAACACCTCCTTACAGATCAGGGATCTTCGCTTGATACAACCGCTCGTGCTCCCGGCCGCCGGAGCGGTGGCTAACCTGGAGGTGCGTGAGCGTCCCTCCGGGTGGCAAATCCAACTTTCGAGCGGTGCCGATCCGGAAGTGACTGTCCACGCGCAGGCGCATGCGGCGCTCGTGCCGCATCGACCGAGGCAGGTCGCACTGGAGGAGCTCATGCGAGGGCTGTCGGCGGTCGATCTGCGCGACTGGCGGCGCGCAGAGGAGTCGCGGGGGCCGTTGCAACTGGGGCCGGCCTGGGATGTCGAGGTCGTGAGCTGTCACCTGGGCGAGCGCGAGTTCCTGGCGTGCCTGGAGTTGCCGCAGAGGCTTGCGGCGACGGCGGATGACTATCACCTGCAGGTGTCGGTGTTGGATGTAGCGACCAGTTTCGCACTGCGTTACCTGAGTGAGGGGCATCTTTATCTGCCGGTGCGCTATGAGAGTCTGCGGATCAACGCCAGGATGCCACGGCGAATCTACAGTCATGTGCGACCCTTGCGATCCAACACCGCGAATGCCGAGGTGTTGAGCTTTGACCTCTCCATCTACGATGAGCAGGGCAACGAGCTCATCGAAGTCGAGCAATTCGCGGTGAAGAAGGTCACTCGGGCGGTCGCGCCGGTGAGCTCCGCGCCGCAGCCTTACGGGCTCTCGAGCCGGGAAGGTGCGGAGGCCTTTCTGAAGATCCTCGGTCATTCGCGGTTTCCCCAGGTTGTCGTCAGTGCCGCGCATGTGGATCCGCAACAAAGGCCAGAGGGGGGCGCGACGGTCGCAAACAGCAGCCGGTTGCGTTCACGCCCGGAGCTGGCCGTGCCCTATGCGGCGCCCGGCAGTGAGTTGGAAAGCCGGTTGGCGCAGATCTGGCAGGAGGCCCTGGGCGTCGAGCCGATCGGCATCGACGATGATTACATCGAACTCGGGGGGGACTCGCTGACTGCCACCCGCCTGGTCGACAAAATCGTCGCTCAACTGGGTACCACGTTGTCGATCGTGACGCTGTATGACAGGCCGACGGTACGGCAACTGGCGTGGTCGCTGCAGGAGACCTCACCGGCGGAGTCCGGGGATGGTCGCGAAGCTGATATGGCCCGCAAGGTCCAGCAGCGCGAGGCGTTCCTCGACGCGCGGCGAGGTGGCGTCGGGGAGTTGGCATGACTGCGATACGCACGCAGGCGCACCAGGTCGAGAGTTTCTATGCGCTCCTCAGAGCGGGCTTCAGTGTCGCGGAAGTGACGGGCATCTGCCAGTTCCGGGTGCGCGGCGCCGAGCCCGCGCGCTTCTATGTCGAAGTCTCCGCGGACACCATTTCTTACCAGATGGGTGAGCACGGCAATCCAACCACCACGGTCACCCTGCAGGACAACCTGTTTGCGTCCATCATCGCGCGACCGCACCTGTGGGATCTGCGCAACCCCGAAGTCGTCGCCGGCGCCTCTGTGAGCGGTGATGTGGGTATGGCGTTGTTTCTGGGAAAGATCGCCAAGACGCCGGCACGTGCTGGGGTCGCGGTGTTCGCCGAAGCGGAGCGCAAGGCGAAAATACGGCGGGTCGCCGCGGAGGAGATCGAGCGGCTGAGCCAGCCGACGCGCGCGGACGTGCGCGACAGACTCGATCGCGGTATTCCGTTCTTCATGACCGGGCAACTGGGTGGGCAGGGTGCCTGGAGCTGGCCTCTCGATGAGATCAAGCGCCGCTTTGCTTCGGTGCAGTTGGATGCCGACCAGGGCTCCAAGGCACCGCGGACCATCGGGGAGTTTTTCGCGGCAATAGAGTCGGGTCAGCAGACTTATACCCACGGCGTCGCGCTTCCGGCGCCAATGCGACCTTTCTTCCGGATGCCGTTGTTTCCGGACGAGGCTTTCAACACGCCGCTGTTGTGGATGGGACGCAAGAGTGGTGTCTCGGGCGCTGAGCCGTGCACCTCGCTCCACCGGGACACCAGTCATGGTTTTCTGGCCCAGATCCAGGGGACCAAAAAAATAGTGATGTGCTCACCCGACCAGGCCGGGAAAGTCTATCCGGAGCGCGCCTACAACGTATTCCAGTCCTGTCATGTCGAGCTGTGGCGGCCCGATTACACACGCTTTCCGCTATCGCGGGATTTGCGGACGATCGAGCTCGCGCTGCACCCGACAGAGGTGCTCGTCATTCCCGCCGGTTGGTTTCACGAGGTCTATTGCGCCGGGCCTGTCATGTCGATCGGTGCCTTCATGAATTGGGGCTATTGGCGTAGTCAGTTCGCCCCGGGAGGTTCGGGTCATGGCCCATGAGCTGGCGATCGTCGGCCTGGACTGCCGCTTTCCCGGCAGCCGGAATGTTGCAGAGTACTGGGAGAACCTGAAGAGCGGTGTCGACTGTGTGTCCGTCGCCGACCCAAGCCGGCTCGCGGCGAGTGGCCTGGATCCGGATTACCTCCAATCGTCTCATTTCGTGGGTGCCGCCTACGAGATACCTGACATCGACCAGTTCGATGCGGCGTTCTTCGGCATTGCCACGCCGCAGGCGATGGTGATGAGCCCGCAACACCGGCTGATCCTCGAATCGGCCTGGAGCGCGTGCGAGCACGCCGGTTACAACCCGATGGGTTTCAAGGACGATGTGGGTGTGTTCGTCGGCTCCGACGACAACACGTACTATCTCGGCCTGCAGAATAACCCTCGGGTGGCACGGATCGGCGCGCAAAGGCTGGTCACGCTGGGCAACTACCTGGCGTACCTTCCGGCCTGGGTCGCGTACAAACTCAACCTGAAGGGGCCGAGCCTCGGCATCCACGCGGGCTGCTGTACCTCGCTGGCGGCGGTCCACCTGGCGTGCAACAGCCTGTTGCTCGGAGAGTGCCGGGTGGCGATCGTCGGGGCGGTCGCGGCCCGGGTTCCGCAACGGGGTTTCTATCACTACGAGCCCGGCGGAATCGAGTCCGCCGATGGCCGCTGCCGACCTTTTGATGCCGCCGGCACGGGCACGGTGTATGGCAACGGGGTTGGCACGGTCGTGATCAAACGCTTGGCGGATGCTCTCGCGGACCGGGATACCGTGCACGCCGTCGTCAAAGGCTCGGCGTTGAACAATGACGGGAGCGCGAAGCTGTCTTTCGCCGCGCCCAATCCTGACAGCTGGGCTGCGGTGATCGCCGAGGCGTTGCTGAACAGCGGCGTGCACCCGGAGTCGATCGGATATGTCGAGGCTCATGGCACCGGCACGACCGCCGGGGACGCCATGGAGATCGAGGCGCTCACCAAAGCCTACCGCAAGCATACGGAGCGCAAAGGCTTCTGCGCGGTAGGCTCGGTAAAAGCCAACATCGGACATCTGGAGGCCGCGGCCGGTATGGCCAGCCTGATCAAGGTGATCTGTATCCTCAGAAATGGCCTCGTGCCTCCCGCGATCCATTTCGCCACGCCCAATGAGCGCATCGACTTTACCAACAGCCCCTTCTTCGTGAGCCGCACGCCGCGCAGATGGAGGACTGCGGGGAAGCCCCGGCGGGCCGCCATCAACTCCTTCGGGATCGGGGGTGGCAATGCGCACCTGGTGTTGGAGGAGGCGCCGGTCGCCGCCCGCCCACCGGCCGTGGCGGGTGAGCCGCATGCCTTGTTGATTTCGGCCAGGACGGCCGCGGCTCTGCGGGCGTCCGTGGCTGACATAGTCGAGTATTTACAGTGCAATCCCACGGTGCGCATCGAGGATGTTGCCTGCACTCTCGCGCTCGGCCGTGAGTTTTTCGAGCATCGTTGCGCGGTGGTGTGTCGGAGTACGACGGAAGCCGTCGCCGCGCTCGCAGCGGTGCGGCCGTCACTCGATCCTCCGATAGTGGGGCACCCGGTATTCATTCTTCCGGAGTCAGCCGCCGCCACGGTAGAGCTCAGTCGCGACCTCTACGCACGGGCTACCCTGTTGATATCAATGGGGGTGAAACCCGCGGCCCTGATCGCTTGGGGCAAGGCTCAGTGGGTTGCGGCGGCGCTTTCCGGAAGTATGGAGCTCGAAACCGCGTTGCGTCTGACGGCGGCGCCGGCAACGGGTGAGCGTGGTGAGCCTGACTGGTCGAGTCTGGAGCCGGAGTTGGCGCGCCAGGGACGGCGCCTGTTAGATCTGGGCTCTTTCGAGGAGCAGGGCATTCCCGGCGGATCGCCCGCGCCGTACCGTGCTGTTCGCTTGCCGAAGAGCGAGGTGCGACAGATTCTCCTCGCTCATCTGTGGAGCCAGGGCATCGAGATCTCCAGGGACCGGATCGACCCGGGGGGCGCGGGCATGCGCATTCCGCTGCCGACCTATCCGTTCGAGCGCAGAACCTACTGGATCGACGGTAAGCATGCCGAGCCCGCCGTGGAGCTCGCCGACGCCGGCGGGCCTCTGGAGGAGATCGGGGAACTGTCCACCACGGAGCAGAGAATCACCCAGATCTGTCGTGAGCTGCTGGCCATGCCGAGCATCGATCCGCAGGAGAATTTCTTCGACCTGGGTGCGAGCTCGCTACAGATCACCCAGATACAGACGAGAATCCGTGAATACCTCGGTGTGGATCTTCCGCTGGAGAGGTTGTTCGAGCATGCCAGTGTGCGCGGCCTCACCGCGGAGGTCAGGCGAGCAGAGAGCTTTGTGTCGTGAGTTCCGCTGTTACGACGGTCAGCGTTCCGGCTTCGCCTGCCCAGCAGCGGCTCTGGTTCATCGATCGATTGGACAAGAGTGCGGGGCTGGCCTATCACCTGTATTGCTCCGTGCGGTTGACCGGTGACCTGGATGTAGCGGCCTTGCGCAAGGCGTTGGATACGGTGGTCGAGCGACATGAAGTGCTCAGAGCGCACTTCGTCGAGCAGCAGGGCACCGCCGTCATGGTGATCAGGCCGCCAGAAGCCTTCACGCTGCGAACGAGCGACTCGAGTGATGAGGCGCAAGTGGGATCGGACGCCGCGGCTGAGGGTCAGGCCGCATTCGATCTCGCTACCGGGCCGTTGATCCGCGGCAGGCTCCTGCGGATCGATCCCCGCCACCATGTGTTGACGATCACGATGCATCACATCGTCTCGGATGGTTGGTCTGTGGGAATTCTCATCCGGGAGGCCGCTGCCCTTTATGCCGCGGCTCGTGCGGGACAGGCCAATCCCCTGCCTCCATTGCGATCCCAATACCGTCATTACGTGCAGCAACAGTCCGAGCGGCTCACAGGGGCGGTGTTGAACGGGCAGATGACATACTGGCGGGAGCAGTTGCGTGGCGCACCGGGTTTGTTGGAATTGCCGTTGGATCGGCGCCGACCGGCACTGCAGAGCTATCGGGGCGCGGCACGGGAATGGCGGATCGAGGCAGCGCTCTGCATGAGCCTGCGCAAGCTCGCCCGGCAATACGGACTGACACTCTACATGGTCCTGTACGCGGGATGGGCCATCACGTTGTCACGTCTGAGCGGTCAGAACGAAGTCGTGATCGGCGCCCCGGTGGCGAACCGGCACAGCACGGACGCGGAGCAGATGATCGGGTTGTTCGTGAACACGCTGGCATTGCGGGCGGATTTGCGGGGCGCGCCTTCGATTGCCGAGCTGCTCGCGCGGATCAAGGCCATGACACTGGCTGCCTGGAGTCACCAGGATATTGCCTTCGAGCAGGTGGTGGAACTGTTGCAGCCGCCGCGCACCTTGGGTCACAACCCGATTTTTCAGGTGTTGTTTGTATTACAGAACACGCCACACAGCGGGTCGCGGCTGGCGGAGCTGCAGATCACACCCATGGCATTGCCGACCGTCACGGCGCAGTTCGATCTGTCCCTATCGTTGCAGGAGGTCGGCACGGAAATCCAGGGTGGCCTCGCGTACGCGACCGATCTGTTCGATCCTGACACCATCGAGCGTTGGCTCGGTTATCTCACCCGCGTTTTCACGGCCATGGTGCGGGATCCGGGGCAACGGGTCGAGGAGGTGGATCTCGCCGAATGCGTTGCCTGAGAGATCTGGGCGGGTTGCAGATATCGTTGCACGTAGGGGGCGAACGACTCGCGTAAACGCGACTCGTCGAGACCGAAATCACTGAGCCGGTAGCGATGTGAGCCGAACCTGTCGCGGGGATGAGCCTCGATGTAAGACTGCATGTGTCCGCGCGCATCGGGGGTGATCTCGCGGTCGAAGCGTGCGTAGATGCTTTCGAGGGTCTTGATGGGATCGGACACCAGGTCCGTGTACCTGACATCGACGACCCGTACTCCGAGGGCTGCGAGCTCGTCGCTACCCTGTTGTGTATTGAAATACGAGAAGCAGGTCAGGTCCGCATAGTATTGACATTGCTGTCCGATCGCATTCAGGTCCACCTCGCGCAAGCCATAGCGCGCCAGGCTCGTGACCAGGCTCGCGAGCGAGGGCAGGGCTTCGAGCGGGTCGCGGTGCAACTTGATGATGCAGGCATCCGGATAGACTTCGAGAAGCCAGCGCAGGTTGAACAGGTGCGCCGGATCTTTCAGCACCCAGGTCCGGGGCGGCTGGTTCCTTTGCAGGTACTGCAGTTGTGTCTTGTGCAGCTGATAAGCGCGGGCGCGCGCGGCCGACCAGATGTCCTGATCGAACTCCCGGGTCATGAACCATTCGATGCCCTCGCGGACCAGGGAATTGTTGAGCAACTGGCGACATTCCTCGGGCGAGTCCGCCTGGGTCTCGTGTTTGATGCGCATTTCCGGCTGCGCATATCGATAGAGCCGCGTTATGCGCCGTGCCGAGGCGAGCCGGCGTGGGCCGATATCCCGCGGCCCGCGCGGAAAGGGATACGTGACTTCCCAGAACAACGGCGCCCGATGCCGCGGATCCTGCGCCAGCAGGCGATGCAGGAGCGTCGTTCCGGAGCGCGGTAGTCCCATCACGAACCACGGTGACTGGACGGGCTCGGCCTGGATCAGCGGATCGTCGCGCAGGAGGCGCTCTATTCGCAGGCGATTGGTGACAGCGGACACGATCGACGCTTTCTTCATACAGCGTCCGAGCGGTGTCAACCCGGGATCCAGCAGGGAGTCGCACCATTTCAGCAAGGGCTCACCGAGCTCCCAGGCATCCAGGTCAATGATGTTCGTGGCCCGCTGCGCCCGTCGCAGGACCTCTTCGCGGCTGATCGAGAACGTTGGCTTGGATCGCAGTCGATCGACAGCGTCCACGATTGAGTTGAATAGCGCGAAGGGCCAACGCACCTGCGGGCGATATCTCCCCTGTGAGTCTCGTTCCTCCATGGAGGCGAGTCTGCGCGTCGCCGCCGCCTGAAGGCAAGCGCACTGCCAGTGCCGGCCGACCTTGCGCGTGATGGGCTTGGATGCAAGATTAGCCGAGGTGTTTGGCGTGGACGGACACGAGACCATGGACAGGAATCTGAGTGAGATGTCGTTGGCCGAACGGGTGCGGTTGTTGCAACACGCCCGGGCCACGCTGCCCAGGGCGAGCGGACGCGAGCCGTTGCCGATTCCGAGGGCCGATCGCACTGGTGCGTTACCCCAATCGTTCGCACAACAACGTCTGTGGCTGGTGGATCAGCTGGAACGACATGCCGTTCGAGCGTACCAGGTCCGGGCCTCCATGCGGTTCTCCGGTGAGCTCAACATGGCGGCACTGCGCGCCGCACTGAACGCGTTACTGGCGCGCCACGAAGTATTGCGAACCGTGTTCCCGAGTCTGGAAGGTAAGCCCGTGCAGCGGGTGCTCGATCAGGTTGAGTTCACGTTGGCGGAGCGCGATCTGAGCCACCTGAGCCCTGACGAGCTGCCACAGGCGTTGCGCACCGAGCGGGAGATGGACTTGAACGCGGCGTTCGACCTCGCCCGCGGTCCGCTGATCCGCGGCCGGTTATTCAAGTTGTCGCCCACCGAGCACGCGCTGTCTTTCACGATGCATCACATCGTAGCGGACGGTTGGTCGGTCGGGATTCTTCTGCGGGAGCTCGAGAGCTTATACGCCTCCTGCCGCGATGGCCTGCCCGGCTCGTTGCCACCACTGCCCATCCAATACGCCGATTATGCCGTGTGGCAGCGGCAAACCCTGGACGGCGAGGGCACGCGCAAGCAGTTGGAATTCTGGGAGCAGCGGCTGAAGCAGGCGCCGGCGATATTGAAGCTGCCGACCGATCGGACGCGGCCCGCGGCGCGCAGCTATCGCGGTGGCAACGTCAGTATCCGGTTGGACCCGCGGTTGTGCGGCCAACTGCGCCGGCTGTGCAAGGATCACGGCACCACGCTGTTCATGACGTTGTACTGTGGATTCGCGCTTCTGATGGCGCGCTTGAGCGGACAGCACACGGTCGTGATCGGCACCCCGGTCGCCAACCGGCAGCGGCCGGAGCTGGAGGGGCTCATTGGCTTGTTCGTGAATGCGCTTGCGTTACCCGCACAGCTGACGCCGGGCTTGACTGTCCATGGGCTGCTGAGCCAGGTCCGCAAGACGGCACTGGAGGCTTACGCTCACCAGGAGGTGCCTTTCGAACAGGTCGTGGAAATGTTGCGTCCGGCGCGGAGTCTGAGTCACAGCCCGATCTTCCAAGTGCAGTTCTCACTGCAGAACTTTCCCAGCGAGCGGATGCGTTGGGAGGCAGGACCCACGGCACAGGAGATCAGGGCGGCGAGCGCGGCCCAGTATGACCTGGCGATGGCGCTCATGGAGGTCGGAGAGACGGTTTTCGGCGAGTTGAACTACGCCACGGATCTGTTCGAGCGGGAGACCGTGGAGCGCTGGGGGCGAGCCTTCGTCGGAATTCTGGAGCAGATGGTTCGTGATGGGGATCAGGAAGTCTGGGCGCTCGAGCTGCTGACCGCCGGTGAGCGGAGTCAGATCGTCACGGCTTTCAACTCGACACAGAGGGTTTATCCTCCGGCGTTCGGTATCGCCGCGCTGTTCGCGGATTGTGCCACGGCCAGGCCCGATGCAATTGCCGCCGTCCAGGACGAATGCCGCTTGAGCTATGGCGAGCTGAATGCCCGGGCGCAAGCGTTAGCCCGCCGTCTGCGCGAGTTGGGTGTCGGGCCCGACCAACCGGTAGGGCTGTACATGGAGCGCGGCTTCGAGATGCTCATCGGGATGTTGGGAATCCTGCGGGCGGGCGGCGCCTATCTGCCGCTGGATCCGGGTTATCCGCGGGAGCGGCTCGAGCAAGTGCTCACCGAAGCCGCACCCGCGTGGATTCTCACCCAACACCGGCTCAGCGCCGCGCTACCACAGACCTCCGCCGTGGTGATCGCGTTGGACTCGCAGTGGGAGCAGATCGCGCGGGACGGCTCCTCGGGCGCCGTTCCTGGCGATGGGGCACCCCAGGGGGAAAATCTCGCCTACGTGATCTTCACTTCCGGTTCGACGGGGAAGCCAAAAGGAGTCATGGCCACCTGCGCGGGAACTTTGAACCGGTTGCTGTCCCAGGAGCAGTTCCAGCCGTACGAGGCGCGTGATGTCTGTTGTCAGAAAACGGGCATCGGCTTCGTGGATTCGGTGTTCGAGACCCTGGGACCGCTGCTCGCCGGTGTGCCCCTGGTCATTGCCCCACAGGCGCAAGCCTCATCCCTGGAGTTGTTGAAACTCATCGAGCGTGAAGGCGTGACACGGTTGGTGACCGTACCGTCGTTGGCGGATGCGATGCTCGGCCTGTGCCAGGGGGATGAGCTGCGCAGTCTGCGTAGCTGGACGTTGAGTGGCGAAGCATTCGGCGCCGGTACTCTGCGGGCTTTATGTGAGCAACTGCCTCAGTGCGCCTTCGTCAATCTGTACGGCTGCTCCGAAGTCTCGGCCGATGCCACCTGCCACGTGACCCGGCAGTCTTCCGAAGGATGGGTGCCTATCGGGCGTCCGCTGCCCAATGTGCGGATTTACATCCTCGACGCATTGGGTAACCCGGTACCGTTAGGTGTTGCGGGGGAGATCCATGTCGGCGGTATGGGTGTTGCTCGTGGCTATCTACGACGTCCGGAACTTACCGCGGCGAGGTTCCTCGCCGATCCGTTCTGTGAGGACGCGCCGGCGCGGATGTATCGCACCGGTGATCTCGGGCGGTGGCGCAAAGATGGCACGATCGAATACCTTGGACGCAACGATCGACAGGTGAAGATCCGGGGCCATCGGATCGAGCTGGCGGAAATCGAGGCACGCCTGTGTGCTCATGCCCTGGTCAAAGAGGCATTGGTCATCGCCGCGGAGGGCGCGGACGGACACCTGGTGGCCTATCTGACCTGCCGCACGCAGTCCGCGCCAGAGGCGGACGAGTTGCGCCGGCACCTCAGAGTCGGTCTGCCGGACTATTCGATACCGCGGGCGTACATGGTGTTGGACAGATTGCCGACGACACCGAATGGCAAAATCGACACAGCGGCATTGCCTGCCGTCGGAATCCGGGCTGCGTTTGCCTCGCAGTACGAGGCGCCGCGCGATGAGATCGAAAGGGCGCTCGCCACGATCTGGCAGGAGCTGTTGCACCTGGAGCGGATCGGGCGACACGACAACTTCTTCGAGCTCGGCGGACATTCGCTCTCGGCGGCGCAGATGGTGTCGCGGATCCGGCAGGTACTGGGACGTGAGCTGGCGTTGCACAAGGTGTTTGCCGCCAAAACATTGGCCGAGTGTGCCGAGCACTTGCGCGCCGCGGGGGCCGCCGCGCCGGCCATTGTCAGGGTGGATCGCCAAAAGGTTTTGCCGGTCTCGGTCGCCCAGGAGCGTTTGTGCCAGCTGAATGA
>Ga0105239_10007607_pt1 | contig 12414 bp, 9 predicted proteins | sample KBSC44metaG_FD_92761 | JGI IMG/M metagenome (GOLD analysis project Ga0105239, IMG submission 92761) | Corn rhizosphere microbial communities from Kellogg Biological Station, Michigan, USA - KBS C4-4 metaG | ecosystem: Host-associated > Plants > Roots > Rhizosphere > Soil | place: Michigan, USA...
GTCACCACGTGCATGAACAAACCATCCTTTATCAGCATTAACAGATGGTATACTATTGTATAAACGGTCTGCCTTAATATTATCCATAAACCCCACTACAGCCTTACGCAAAGCTTTTCTATCGGAGGTTTCTATCATACCAATAATGAGATAAGGTTGAAAGCCTTCCGTTCCCACCAATAGCTTTTTCCGGTTGCCGTAAAACACGGGGTCGCCACTTTCATCTATGAATAGGTATTTTTTTTGCGTGTGTTGCTGGCTTGCCATTGCAATCGTTTAAAACAAAGGAGAATTGCAAATTTCATCTTTTAAGACAAAAAAATTGAAAGTTTTTACGGCTCGAGCAGTGTATTCAAAATTGCTTGGTTAGAGATACATCAATTGCAAAATAAAATGAGGCTATCCCGATGTTTAGAAGATAGCCCCAATGATTGGCTTAGGCCAGTTTTCTGTCATTAAATTGACTTTGAAAACGTTACATGAACACACAAGACAGCCCTTCAAGAATGTATGCCATATATTAAATTACTTTGTGTGTCTTCGGGAGTGCTACAAGGCCTCCCGTTAAAGCGATGTAACTCGCTCCATGGCTATCTTACTATGACTCGAAGGGTTTTAAAGATACACATAACTCAAAGATAGCATTTATAACATTCCGAACTGGCGGAAAAGGCGGTATGACCTCGGCCCTCTCGCTCACTCGAGCCAGCTCAGCTCGCGGCCGCGTCATAAAAATGCCCAGCCAAACGCTGGGCACTGATATGCTTTAGTTTGCGGACTGGAGGGGACAACTCTCGAACCTTTTCATCGTAGGTTTATTGAAAATCAATGATTTCTTAATTAAAAACGATCATTTTTGGTTACCTGGGCGAAGTGTTTGGTGAAACTGCAAAAAGGGTGTTTTTCCCGTTGACCACATTTCCCGATGTCGGTAATTTCAAAATTGTAATTAGATCATTTTTTTTATTGGTAAATTGAACGCTATGATTAAATTTCTGATTTTAGTATTGGTCACCGCATTACTTATAACTTCTTGTGGCAATAATCCTTCAGCGGAAGCAAAACTGGACTCATCGACTACTGCCGGTGTCCAAACTAGCATTTTAGATTCGGTAGGAGGGAAAGCCCCTACACCTGCTCCGTCCAGTTGCGGAGCCTGTGGATCATGTGGAAAGGATTGTGGGCCATGGGATCTGGTCTCTTTTCGAGATATGATATATGGAACTCGACGCCTGACGATGGCTTTCCCATATATCATGCATATTCAGACAAATCGAGGTAGAAAAGCAGACTGGGGAACAGTTTCATTCATTAGCCCCAATACTTTGATAACGGCACGACATGTACTTAGTCATCCGGCTACTTTGAGCTCATTAATGATTGCTGCTCCTTCCGCAGCTGGTGACACATGGTACACCTTATATCGTGGAGATTTTCAATTAATATACTACAATAATCCGAATGAACCTTTTACTGATATTGCACTTATCAAAATTACTAATTCTGAAAAGCTTAAAGCTCTGTACCATGGTAATTTCGCATTGGACACTGTAAGTGATCCAGGTATAAAACCTACTGATTCGGCACATTTGACAGGGTACCCCTGTGATAAAGGGAGTTTTGCATCTGGTGTTCCTGACACACTTATGGAAAAAAGAACATTGATAGGAGATTTACATATTGCACCCTCTATAATTGCTTATCACATGTTTACATGCACAGGTGACAGTGGTGCGCCATTGTGGATCGAAAAAAATGGGCAGTTCTATATTGTAGGCGTTCATCATGGTGGAGGTGAGGATGCCGGATTAGACGAATCATATAATTTCTCTTATCCCTTAACTAATGATATTATTAAATGGATAAATTCGAAGAGCTAATAGAGTAGCTGTTCTGTGGAAAGTCTTGACGAACAAGTTCGCCTCGCTCCCGTCCAAAAAAAATGCTCCTGGCAAAGCCAGGAGCACCCATGCTCCCGATCCGCGGACTGGAGAGACAACTTTCGAACATTTTTGTTAGAGACTTATTGAAAATCAATGGTTTCTTAACCACACCGCTATAATTTTTGAGCTTATGACTATCAGCGACCTATAATCTATGAACCCAATTGGGAATAAATATGGGCTCTTCACCCTCCCCAGATTTACCCCTAAAATGGGTGTTTTAACGGGTGAACGATAATTGATAATAGGGTATTTTGCGACAAATAGATTCAAAGGCTTATGAATAGTAAACAGCTAGACAACCTTCGGTCAGTAATAACTGAAAACCTTCGTGTGCAACGAGGCGGGGCCGAGCATGTACCCTATATTGACGTCACAAGCGCACTTACAGATGTAAAGGCGAGGCAAAATCACGCCATCTTCGCACGTCGGGGCTGCGGTAAGACCCTTTTGTTACATCACTCCAATAAAGAAATGAAAACTGAGGTTAAAACTGTCTATTTGAATTGTGAGGATTTCAAAACTCATTCTTTCCCAAATGTGCTAATAGAAATTTTGGACGCAGTATTTGCAGAGCTCCAGCGAAATCTTTCAGGCTGGTTCGGCAAGAAAAAAAAGTCCCGCGATATCATTACTCAAATTAGGTCGCAACTTGACCAACTGCGAAAAAAGGCCGATAAGCAAACAGAAGACATACGCGATTCTACAACAACAGAAACAAAAGAGCGAGCAAACATAAAAACAAGCGCTTCGGCGGTAATGGAATTTGGTTATAGTAATAACGATACTCAAAAAAGGGAGCTGGAGCGAACATACAAAAGGGCGGATGACAAGTTGCAAGAATTAAATATATGGCTTCCAAGGCTTAAGGATCAAATTCGAGAATTTTTCACGCTTTCTACATCAGTTAAAGCCGTTTTCATTCAGATTGATGATTTCTACCACTTAAAAAGGGTTGATCAACCCTTTGTTATGGACTATGTCCATCGCCTTTGTAAGGACCTTTCACTATATTTTAAAGTTGCAACTCTTCGGCATGCCAGTGTTCTGTACGCAGACCGAGCTGGCCAACCCACGGGAGCCCAAGAACGACACGATTATCAGCCCATAAACATAGATTTCACCTTTGCTGACTTTCGTAAGACGGAAACACAGCTAAGAAAAATATTTCACGAATTTGGCAAACAGGCTAACATAACTTCCGATAAAATTGATAGTCTTTTCAAAGGAGATGGGTTTAAGCGATTAGTCATGGCTGGAGGTGGAGTCCCACGGGATTGTTTATCCATATTTTTAGAGGTTCTTGAAAATGTTAGAGAAGGTGACGGTCGCATTGGAAAAGATGACGTTAGAATAATGAGTCGGGGAAACTTCGAACGCCGTATAGAAGAATTGAAACAAGATTCTGAAGGCGCCGAGCAAAATCTTCTTCTTAGAGGAATATATGTGATTCGAAAATTCTGTATGGAAAAGAAAACCAATATTTTCTTCATTTCAGAGCAGATGTTACAGCAAAAAGACACCCTTCGCGATCTAATCTACCGGTTGCTTGATTACCGAATAATCCATAGTGCCGGTACAGCGATCACGCACAAGTCACAGCCAGGAACTTTTCATTCCTTCGTAATTGATGTCGGAGCCTATGCCCATATGCGAAATCTCTATGGGAAGTTTAATGAAATAGATGTTGGCGACCGCGATGCCCGGGAAAAAATGCGGTCGTCCCCAGTTCTATCCTTTGACGATTTTAGTGGGCTGTGGCAAACTGTTCCATCAGAGGTCGAGAAAGAGCTTCTTAAGGAAGATGAGACATGAAAACCACATAGGAAAATGATGGGAAATTAACCTGAGTGATTAGTGCCAACGTTCTTGCGTAGCTAGGAAAGGACCTTAGAATCAGGCTCCATGAACCCTGCAATTCTTTCAGTCAACCTGTAGTGGAAAAATTCAAAAGGGCCGTAGAACCAGCGTCTTACGAGCCCTTAACAAGGTTTGAAAACAATCTTAGCGGAGAGGGAGGAATTATTCCGCACCCTGCCGGCCGACGAAATGATCCCGAAGAGGCGAAATAGTGTAATCAGACAACAATAACTCATATGGATAGAATATTAAGGTTAGGGGTTTTCTATGATGGTTCGCATTTTACCTATGCGCAAAATTACTTTTACGGACGTGATCATAAGTGGCTGACATTTCAGCCATTTCACAAGCTTCTCGAAGATTATATTCAAAAACGTTATCAGGGATTTTTAGATTACAAAGTTGTTTATGCTGCATGGTATCAAGGTCTTTTTACCTCTGTAAAGGCGGATGAGAAAAAACTAAGGCTTGATAGAAATAGGCATCATGACTTAATGCATGCGGGCATTGAAACAAAGTTCTATCCTATGAGTCAATCGGCTGGTGAAAAAGGGATAGACGTGGCAATGGCAATAGACATTTTGCAAATCGGTTTAGATGAAATAATGGATGTAGCCATTTTGATAACTGGCGATGGCGATTTTGTTCCCTTGGTTAGAGCACTTATGAAAAGAGGTATGGCAGTAGTTGTCGCATATTTTGAATATGAAGAAAAAGAGAGACGAAGTTTCGCAAATGAAAGACTAAAAGAAGCTAGCACTTATGCATTAAACATTAACGAGCTTGAAAATGGCAGAGAGTACAAAACACAATTTAAATCTCTATTTAAGGAATTTAAAGCGGAAAATTAGATAAAATAATGAAAGTGTAAGCTCCCCTTCTTTTCGGTCTACTTGGGACTAGATTTTGAAACACCGCTGAGGTTATCCCATTTTCAGGGATTGTTTGAGATTGGAATAAGATATGAAAAAAGCCCTCAGCTTACTTTTGAAGGCATTTCTGCGGATTCCTGCGGATTTTCAGGGATTCCTGAGGAATTCCATGACTTTGCGGAGAGGGCGGGATTACCTCCGCCCGCCCGCGCGGTGCTCGGTGATCCCAAAGGGGGGCGTCAATTCCGAACCGATATCCGTTCGCTTCGCTCACTTTCATTGTTTTTTCTGCGCTTTTACCGGAGCAAACTCAGAACTTCGTCAGAGCTGCGTGCCTCGCTCTTCCTCGTTCGTAACCTTCGCTGCGCTCGGTTACCCTCCGAAAAAACAATGCCCCGCCAATTGGCGGGACATCGGTTCGAAATTGCGGAGAGGGCGGGATTACCTCCACGCTCCGCGTTACGGTGATCCCGGTGAGAGGGGCGTCAACTTTCGAACCATTTCGTCAAAGATTTATTGAAAATCAATTACTTTATTATAAAGTATAATATGCATATGTAATCAACCCTTAATTTCCATTTAAGCCCGAAAATTGAATGGATTCCCTTTAAGGATTAATGGTCGTATATTCACCTTATGAAAATGCTTCTTTGCCTTTTCTCCCTGTATATCCTCACCCTCGCCGGCATTCCTTGCCGGGCGGATGATGGCTGCTGCATGGAAGAGATCGCAGTTAATGCAGCCTGTTCACAGCCCACAAAAAAAACCGGGCATTCTGAATACCCCCGTCCCTGCTCTCCCTTTTTTGCCTGCGGCGCCTGTCATGGCTTCATTGTCCCGAATCCTATCCTGCCTATTCCGACACAGCTCCCTGTACAGCGTCAACAACAAGACATTTATGAAGGACAGTCCCTTCGCGACTTCTCTTCCTCCATCTGGCAACCACCCCAACTAGCCTAGCCCCTTCTTGTCTTTCTGACACGATCGGCGTGCCACGCTGGTCAATTCATTTCATAACTGCATTACCATGAAACAAGCTATCGGCTTCGTCCTGGTGTTATGCTTGTCTACGACCGGTATAGCCCAGCATATACTCACCGTCCGAATCAAAGACGCAACAACAAAAGACCCGCTTCGTGCCACCATACAGCTCACCGGCGCTGGCACCGGTGTCCAGGCCGACAGTTCCGGTCTCGCCCGGCTCATCAATATTCCCGCCGGCCACTACACGCTCGAGGTTGGCCATGTTGGCTATACCTCCCAAACCCTTCCACTCGACTTCCCTGGCGCACCCGATACCCTCGTGGTCCAGTTGGAACCCTCCGGCGAAGAAATGGGCGAAGTCATCGTATCCTCCACCCGCAGCAGCCAGACTCTCCGCAATATGCCCACCCGGATCGAGGTCATCAACGGAGAAGAACTCGAAGAAAAAGGCAATATGAAACCCGGTGACATCCGCATGATGCTCAACGAGACCACTGGAATCCAGACCCAGCAGGTATCCGCCACTTCCGCTAATTCGAGCATCCGTATACAGGGTCTCGACGGTCGCTATACTCAAATTCTCAAGGACGGATTCCCCCTCTATGCCGGCTTCTCCAGTGGCCTCGGTTTATTACAGACGCCCCCCCTCGATCTCAAACAGGTAGAGATCATCAAGGGTGCCAGCTCTACCCTCTATGGTGGCGGCGCCATCGCCGGCCTGGTCAACCTGATCTCCAAAACACCCATCTCTGGCCGGGATCTACGCTTCCTGGTCAACGGCACTTCCGCCAGCGGGTTGGACATAAATGGCTACTACGCTCAGCAATTCCAAAAAGTCGGCCTGACCCTTTATACTTCACAGAACAGCAGTCGCGCCTATGCACCCGGCAATACGTCTTTTACTGCTATCCCCAAAACCCAGCGCAACGTCATCGAACCCAAACTATTTCTCATCCTTGCTCCCCGTACGAAAATGATCGTCGGCGCAAACACTACCTGGGAAAACCGCCTGGGCGGTGATAATCTCTACCTAAAAGGCCAAGGCGACAGCACGCACAGTTACTACGAGCGCAACAAGAGCACCCGTGTCTCCACCGAACTCACTATTGACCATCAATTCAACGAGGGTAACAGCGTGACCATTAAAAACTCTGTCAACCACTTCAACCGAACGATTACTGTTCCCGGCTATGTCTTCGACGGTAACCAATGGTCCACCTATACCGAAGCCGCTTACCACTATCGCACCGACCGCACGGACTGGATTGCAGGCATCAACCTATACACCGACGACTTTCGCGAGCATCCCCACGATAATTTTCCCCGGCGCAACTACACGCAAAACACCGCCGGCGGTTTTGTACAAAGCACCTGGAAGATCGCACCCTGGGTCCAGACCGAAGCCGGCCTGCGCGGCGACTATGTAGCTGACTATGGTTTCACCCTATTGCCCCGCATTTCCGCCCTCTTCAATCTTAGCCCCAACTTCACCTCCCGCCTGGGCGGTGGCCTGGGTTATAAAACTCCCAACATCTTCACGGAGGAAACAGAACGCATGCAATTCCAAAACGTCCTGCCTGTCAGCAAAGACACCAACAAACTCGAAAAGTCCTATGGTCTTAACTTCGATCTCAACTACCGGTTAAAAATATCCGAGGAATTCAATATCGGCATCAACCAGCTTTTTTTCTTTACCCGCATCAACAATCCGTTGGAACTCGAAAACTTCACGCCCAGGGTATACCGCCTGGTCAATGCACCCGGATATATCGACACCAAGGGATGGGAAACAAACATCCGCCTCACTTACCACGACTTCAAGTGGTACATCGGTTATACGTTTACCAATGCCCATCTGAAACAAAGAAATAAGATTATTGAAAACCCGCTCACCGCCCGAAACCGGTTGAACAATGTCCTGGTGTATGAAATAGAAGACAAACTAAAGGTCGGCTTTGAAGCATATTACTATGGCTGGCAGCCCCTCACCGACGGAACCTGGGGTAACCCCTTCTGGACCTTCGGCCTCATGGCCGAAAAAATATGGACGCGCTTTTCCCTTTTCATTAACTTTGAGAACTTCACCGATACCAGGCAGACCCGATTCGACAGCATCTACACTGGCACTATCACACACCCCATATTCCGTGACATTTACGCCCCTCTCGATGGCTTTGTCACTAATGGCGGTATAAAATTTAAGCTGTAACTTTCGAATCATCTTCTTTTTGGAATGGATTCTAACTTCCAGTTGATTGACTTATATGCCATTATATTTTCTTCCTTTAGTAGAGGTTATAATTTCGAAACGCAAAACCCGCTGCTAGAGCGGGCTTTGACATATAAGGGATATTTTGCGGAGAGGGCGGGATTACCTCCACGCCCTGGACGGCCGGCTCCGGTGATCCCAAAGGGAGGGCGTCAACTTTCGAACCGCTTTGCGGGTGCTTTGTATCAGTTAATGTCTTTTATTAATATATTTAACGAGCAATAATCCATATTCTGAAAATAAGGGCAGCCAATATAAAAATTTACATAAATGGATTATAACTAATTGGTTTATAGATCGTTTTGATTTTAGCTTACTTGTCGTAACTTACTTGATTAAATCTATTATATGCTATATCATGTTCTTGGAAAAGAAATTGAGATAACCGATATGACAAAACCTGCTAATTATGGAAGCATTTATGAATTTAATGGTGACAATAACGCCCTAGAAGAAATCGGTTTAAAACGGAAATTTTTTTATACCACAGCAGGGATTGGGAGATTTACAAATGAATTGCTTCCACAAACAGACACTTGCGATTTATGGGAACCTAAAAACCCGTTTCAGTACGTACTCTCAATTTTTTTATGTAAGTCAATATTAAATGGAAAGCTAACTAACCAGTTTGAAACACCACATGTGTAAAATACCTAATGATCAATCTGCCCTTGTAGATTTCTCTGAGAAAGGTTAAACGAGCCACAAATACCCCCCTATTAATAGAATGGTAAGGAAACTAGTGTTAAAGTTAGAGAGCTATCAAAAAAGGTATACTAAGGAACTATTTATCTTTTCTATTCTCCTACTTTACTTGGCCTTATACCATTCCTTAGTGGAAAAAGTAGTCATTGATCGCGCAGGAAAGTATTTAGAAGTTAAAAGCACCCCCGTAAATGATATTATCTTTTTTATCCTCCTAGCATTATCCTTCATAATATTACTTCCAAAATTATCCCGACTAAATCTACGAAATATAGATATATACAGCGAAGCCACATTGCCTATTGCATTGCTGCTAATTTATTCTTTTTCGAGATTCGGATTATCGGAGAACTCTAAATGGATCTTCACTAGATTTGCTACCACCAAGTTATTAACCTATTCTGACGGCCCCTTTTTATTCCTTTTATATTTCCTAATCAGACCAAAAAAGATCATAGAAAATCAACAGAGATATGAAAATATACCAGATTTAATCGAGGATAATGTCTTTTACCAAGATGGAGGTGATGTTCTTAAGCGAACTGATTATGCAATATACATATCCAAAATTATTTCTAATAAGGTCACAAATTCGGCTTTTGCTATTTGCATTAAAGGTGACTGGGGGTCTGGAAAAACTGTCTTTTTGAATCAAGTTGAAAAGTATGTTTCAAATTCTATAATAATCAGATTCAATCCATGGCTAAGCAAAGATTTTGATAGTATAGTGCCAGATTTCTTTAGACTGTTGATCGAAAGGACTAGCGATTACGACAAATATCTATCAAGCGTATTTCAGCGGTATTCAGAAAACCTTTTAAACCTGGATGAGGCGTTTTCAAAAAAAATATTTTCTTCATTGGGTCTTATTCCGAATGAAAAGAGAAATAGTTTAGAACTTCAATCTATTGAAATTAAAGAAAGATTATCGTCTCAACAATTGAAAATTGTAACTTTTATCGATGACTTAGATAGACTAAATGGGAATGAAATTTTGGCAATTTTAAAGCTGATTCGTAATAGCTTCGATTTCCCAAATACGTTTTTTGTTGTTGCATATGATGAAAATTACGTACGAAATGAACTGGTGAAATTGATAACGAATCCTGAAACATTTTTAGAAAAAATATTTCAGTTAGAAATAGATTTGCCTTCTCATCCAAATGATTTGATTGAGTTTCAGCTGTTAAAAATTCTGTCTGAAAACAAGAGCGATTTTCAAAAAAATCAAATTAAACAGTCAGTTTTATTTATTTCGTCTAAACAAATTATGCATGAAAAAATCAAAAGCATGCGTGATGTCATTAGATTGGCTAACTCTTTTAATCATATTTACTGGAAAAAATCAAACGAAATTGATACTACAGATTTTTTATTATTAGAAATATTGAAACTAAAAAGTAAACCTACCTATAATATTGTGAGGAATGCCCTGGCTTTGGGTCAAAGCAATGAATTGTTAACAATCCCGTCGCTTTCCGAGGAATCTTCTGATCTAATAATATACAATGATCTTGAAAATTACGCTAGTCCAGGCTTTAACTTGGACAAGAAAATATTGAAATGCTTATTTGCTCGAGAAGATAATTTCGATACTGTTAAGTCCATTCGGTATGTGCATAATATTATACGCTATTTTAGTGATGATCTGTTTGGTAACATATCATACAGTTCTTTTGAAGTATATAGAGATGAAGAATTTGATCGGATGAAGGAATTGATTGACAGCAGAGGAGAGGATATCGATCCCATACTCAATTTGATCTTGCTTGTTAATAGGTTTTCGAATATTCATGAGCTTTCGAATATCACAAAAGCATTGCTTTATGTTTCAAACAAATTTCATTATTATAGGCACATTGGGACCATCGCTTTTAATCTGAACAAGAACAAGCAATCCATAGAATCGGCAACTAATGGCCACGGTGGCTTCAATGGGTATGTAAAATCTCTAATGGTCAAAGATACACATGATGCATTAGCGGAGTCCAAAGTGCTTGGGCAGTTTCTTGATTTTGAAAACCATAATTCAGAAGCATGGTTGTCGCTTTTTGATAAGCAAGACTTGATCGATTGGTTATTAGCGAATCTTCATTCTTTTATTGACCGACATGGTGACCATTTTGACTACAATGTATACGAAATCTATTACGCCATTATAGCCGAAATTAATAATAATCTAATAATAATGTCCAATGAAGCAAATGAATTGCTTAAGAAATACATCATTTCTAATCAGAAGACATACTTTACCAAATGGCTTATCCGGAAAAAGTATTCCGGTAATATTCATCAGGATATATTTGTATTAGAACCGTTTATAGAACAATATTTAGGATGGGGGCTATTTGAAGAACTTTTATTTGGTCAAACTAATTCAACTGAAGCAACTTATTTGCAGTCTTTCTATAGGAATTATAAAAGTAACAATTTTACGGAAGGTAAAATTGAAGAAGGGCTAATAAACATACATAGTGACAAGTATACTTTTTTTGTAAAATCACCAGATTATCCGGAATTAATTCCAGGTCATTCGATTGAGACGGATAGGAAAAAGGCGTATTCATTAAAGTTTGAAATCTTTAAATATTCTTCTTGGATTACTCAGAGGATCAGATTGAGCATTAAAGAGGCTGTCGATGGAGGTTTGTACATATTTCGAAGGGAATTCACTCTTGTAATGCCAAAAGAAGGATTTAAGTCCGCAACCCTTTTTTGCTTAGTCGATGATTCACTTGAGTTAAATATAAATGGAAAGGTAATTGAAAGGACAGTAATAGGATTTGAGGAATTGCACTCATTTAATATTATTGAATATTTAATAGACGGACCAAATGAGGTAGTTTTTTATGTGGGGAATGTCCGAATGACAGATGAGCTTATTAAAGAAGATCCAGACAATAACCCGTTTGACTTCATATATACGATTGAAATTAAAAGTTGAGAAGAGGTAGTAGATTATTCTGTATTGGTTAGCTGGATGTATTCAAGAGATGTATGGTCGGGTCATAAAAAATGCCCAACCAAAGGTCGGGCACTGATATATTTGGGTTTCGCAGAGAGGGAGTTCTCGGCAATGGTCCATGGCAGGTAAAGGGTATTGTCCGGTATTACAGATCCGATTTCCCTTTACTTTCAATTAGCTGTTTTTGCCGGTTAGCAACCTCAAATAGTATACGAGCATATTTTCTTATAGACACAACAGCTTCTTCAGCCTGTTCGTCCGATAGTTTCCAGCAAGTAAGTTCCCTAAGCTTTTCGACGGTCAGAGATTCATGTTTAGGGTTGATCAATTCAAATTTCTTTTTGGCAGGCATAATTTATTTTTTGTGAAATCAAAAACTCCTGCTACTTCGAACCTCTTACCAACCTGAAAACTAAGTTACTAGCAAAGTAAGCTAAAAATGGTATGAAAAACTTCGAACTAAAAAGCCTTTAAGATCAGCTACTTAAAGGCTTTTGCAATTTATGCGGAGAGGGCGGGATTACCCTGGACGGCCGGCTCCGGTGATCCCTGAGTGGGTAAGCCAAAACCCCAATATATCAGCGCCGCACTTTGTGCGGTTTTTTTATTCCCCTCCCACTCACCCGAGTAAACTCGGCTCGCGGTCGGGTCATAAAAAATGCCCAGCCTTTGGCTGGGCACTGATATATTTTGGTTTTGCGGAGAGGGCGGGATTCGAACCCGCGATACCCTTTCGAGTATACACACTTTCCAGGCGTGCTCCTTCAACCACTCGGACACCTCTCCTGAAGGGCTGCAAAAGTACATTATCCAGAC
>Ga0105239_10007611_pt1 | contig 12412 bp, 10 predicted proteins | sample KBSC44metaG_FD_92761 | JGI IMG/M metagenome (GOLD analysis project Ga0105239, IMG submission 92761) | Corn rhizosphere microbial communities from Kellogg Biological Station, Michigan, USA - KBS C4-4 metaG | ecosystem: Host-associated > Plants > Roots > Rhizosphere > Soil | place: Michigan, USA...
GCACAATTAACTCATAGAAATCATTTGGCAAGGAGCGAGAATTCACCCAGAGATGACCGCTTTGCCCATTAGAAAAAGCATGTTTAAAAACGTTTGTTACAAGCTCAGTGAGAATCAAACCCGAAGGAATGGCCGTATTTAAGTTCAGTGGACTTTCATCCACATTCAGAGAAAGTACGATGGTTTTAGATTGAATGCCATAGGCGCGGTATAAGCCGCTTACCACATTGTGCACGTAATCAGAAAAGGTGATGCTGGCTAAATCTACCGATTTATAAAGATATTCATGCACTAAGGCCATGGACCGCACACGGCTTTGACTTTCACGAAACATATCCAAGACCTCTGGGTCTTGAATCCCTTCCGATTGGAGGCGCAAGAGACTGGTAATAATTTGTAAGTTGTTTTTGACACGGTGATGAACTTCTTTTAATAAAATTTCTTTCTCTTTAAGTGAGTCCGTTATTTTTTCTTCAATGCGTTGCCGTTCAACGACTTGCCCTAATTGATAACCGACTTGCTCCATCACAATTAAAGAAGCGCTCTCCGGCACAAAATCCTGTGGTGAAAAAAATTCTAAGACAGCGGCGACTTCGGCGCCCAAATAGACAGGAAAGGCGTAAGAAGATTTTAAGCCGGCCGCCAGGGCGGCGGAACTTCGACTAGCGATAAGATCTTTATCAAGTTCTGCGCTCCAGACCGCTTTTCCGGTGGCCAAAACACGACCGGGCAATCCGATACCCGACTTCCAATGCAGCTGATCGGTTATATTTTTAAAATCCACATATTTTTCAGCGTCTTCGATATACCAAAGTCCAGGGGTCAATTCCTCCCTATCAGGAAGAACCGTTAACGCATGCCCTAAAGGCCAGTCCATCTGCTTGCAGATGACTTCCAGCGTGTACTGGAAAACGTCTTCAACTTTAAAGGCTTCATTGGCAGCCGCAGAAATCTTCTGAAGCATTTGAATTAAATCGTTTTTTAGACGCAGCTCTTTATCGGCTTTACGCCGCTCGGTCACGTCGCGGGTGACTTCGGAGAATCCGCGCAGGCGACCGTTATCGTCATAGACAGCGGTCAAAATCACGTCTGCCCAAAAGCGCGTTCCATCTTTTCGCAAGCGCCATCCATCTTTTTCAATCGAACCGCGCGATTTGGCCTGCTGCAGATCTTCTGCGGGCCGATGCGCCGCATAATCTTCCGGCAGATAAAAACATGAGAAATGTTCGCCGATTACTTCTTCCCCTTTGTATCCGGTGAAGCGCTCTGCACCCGAATTCCAAGTAACGATATAGCCTTCCGGATCGAGCATTATCATGGAATAATCTTTGATACTGTCCACGAGAATAGAGAAACGCTCTTCGCTTTCGCGTACCGACCGCTCAATTTGCCGACTCACGACATGCGCGGTCCGCAGCACCAGAAACCCAATGATGCTAGTCGATAGAAAAATGCCCAGCAATGAAGAGAACGCCGGATTTAATGGACCGAATACGGTACGTGTAAGTAATCCGTAAATAATGACGGAAATAATTCCCACGGGTAGAAAAGTACGGAGCAGCCGAGCGCGAATAGCAGGACCGGCGAAAAGAAATAGAGGAAAATAGCGCGGTCCTACCCCGCCAAGAAAGGAAAGTCCCATGGCTAAGGAGGCGGCTGTTGAAGGAAAAGACGGCGGTTTATTGCCGACAGGATAGCTAAGCGGGGTTCCATATAAAAAACCTAACAGCAACATGCTATGTACTCCGACCACGATTAAATTAATAGCGCCGACCAAATCACGTAGAGCACCCGGCACTTTATGCATAAAAGCACTGACCATCGCGGTAGGTCCAAGAATGAGCAAGGTGTAGGCAATCAAAGGCTCCATTCGGTCCCGATAAATGAATTCCCAGATATTAAGATTCTTCAATAACATGGGTTCTATATACGAATACACTTGAGGAAATTCACGATTATTACTTAAGGCCAGCCAAAATGTGAAAGCCCCGGACATCACAATCATCAGGCGGCTGAGCCAATGCGCAGGATTGCGATAATAAAAATACACGCAGGACCCTAACACAAAAAAAGCGAGGGCAGCGCGTGGAGCAATAAGGACGGACTTGTTATCCAGCCGGGCTAAAGAGGGATTGTTATGCAGCCACCCGATGAGTCCTAGCCCGCCGAAAATGGCCGCTACGATGCCGCATCCTCTGGCCCATCGCCAATATGGCGCAATGGACCGCCGTTCCATCAAAGGAAAACGGTTCATACTTGCGGGAGAGTCGGCGACAACGCCAAAAGACATACGTGGTGTTCCTTTGTTACCGTTTGAGCAGCGAATTATTCGCGTCCGGCCCGCGGGTTTTGTCCTGTCCCCATTTCTTAGCCAATTCTTTACGCGCCCGATGCAAATAGACCTTTACCGTCGCCAATGGCCGGCTCAACCGCTCAGCCACTTCTTGAAGCGGCAGGCTTTGAAAATAATGCAGGGCCACAATGGCTTGGTAATCGGCGGACAAGGTTTTTACATTTTTATGCAACCATTCTAAATCTGATTGTTTTTCCAAAATTTTATCCGGGGTTGGCGAATGATCGGCTAATTGGATCTCTGAATGGGAGTCTTCATCCGACCAATTGGGATCAATGGAAACGGACGGGCGGCTTTTTCGACTCCGCAAACAATTACGGGTGCGGTTTAAAGTGATGGAATAAAGCCAGGTGGAAAATTGGGATTGACGTTGGAAATCTTTTAAATGCCGATAGGCTTCAATAAAGACTTGCTGCAGCACATCTTCGGCTTCTTCGCGATTACCGAGCATACGAAAAGACAAATTAAACAGGAGATCATGATGCTTTTTGACTAATTGGCCAAAAGCATCGTTATCACCCGCGAGAGACTTTTGAATGAGAACGCCGTCTTCGGCTTGAGAGGCTGCAGAAAATGCCATAAAGTTCTTACTAGAATCCTAACAAAATGCGGATTAGAAACCGGAAAAATTCGGCGTCATAAAAAGGGTGCCGATCGATTCTCCTGCCAGTAAGCGCCTCAGGTTTTGTGGTTTTTTTCCGCTCATGATAGCCATGGCTACACCGTGCCGAGCGGCTATTTTGCCGGCACGAATTTTAGTCCACATTCCGCCAGTCCCCCCATCGGAGCCAGGCGCGGCATGCGCTAGCGATTCGATAGCGGCGGTAATTTTATCGACGCAAGGGATTAATGCGCCGGCGCCATGATGCGGAGGTTTGGTGTAGAGTCCTTCGACATCCGTGAGAAGAATCAAAACATTCGCGCGAATGTTAATCGCCACCAACGCGCCCAGCGTGTCGTTATCCCCCACACGAATCTCATCCACCGCCACCGTATCATTTTCATTAATGATGGGGACGACATGGGCCGCCAGCAGGGTCTCTAACGTCGCCTGCGCATTTTGCCGGCGTGAACGGTTTTTAAAATCTTCGCGCGTCAGAAGTACTTGACCGACACTAATTCCGTAACGACGAAATAACTGGCGATACGTTTCCATCAAGCGGGGTTGACCAACAGCGGCAGCGGCTTGTTTTTTAGAAAGTTCAGCAGGCCGTTTTGTCCAATGCAATTCTCCCATACCAGCGGAAATGGCGCCGGAGCTGACTAAAACAACTTCAATACCTTGGCGCTGAAAGCGCGCCAGTTCCGCGACGAACTGGCTCATTAAAGGCCGATCTAAATGCCCCCCATCGCGCGTAAGCAGGCTCGTGCCAATCTTAACCACAAGACGCCTTATCGAGCCCCTCTCTCGTTTCACGCTATGGTTCATAGAAAAATTCGATCGTTCCGACCTTCACGGTGTCTCCCGGCTTTGCGCCTTGCTGCGCCAATTCTTTTTCAACGCCCATTTTTTTAAGAATATTTTGGAAACGTCGCACGGCCTCCGGCTGACTAAATTGGGTCATCGCGGCAAAACGCTCGGGTTTTTTACCGCGCACAAAAAATTGATCCCCCACCCGCTGCACTTCAAAATCACGCTCGACGACAAAGCGGATCGGCTCCGCCGGTTCTGGAGCATCATCGTCACGCTCTAATTCAGCAACGCGTTTGGCGGCATAAGACAGCAACGGGTCTAACCCTTCGCCCGTAGCGGCAGAGATCGCAAAAATTCGATATTTCCGAAGCTTTTTACGTAACGCCGTTAATTTCTTTTTGGCGCCCGTTAAATCCATTTTATTGGCCACAATCACCATCTCTTTTTTACCGAGAACCGCGGAATAGAGCGCTAACTCTTTATTGATCATGCGAATGGTAGTGGCGGCATCTTGATTTTCAAATCCGTCGATATCCACTAAATGAAAGAGCATCCGGGTACGCTCGATATGCCGGAGAAAATCATGGCCTAATCCTTTTCCACTATGTGCGCCTTCAATCAATCCTGGAATATCGGCTAAGACAAGACGCGCATTTTTCCAAGTGGCTACGCCCAGGTTAGGATTTAAAGTCGTAAAAGGATAGGCGGCAATTTTAGGGCGTGCGCTCGTTAAGCGAGACAACAAGGTTGATTTTCCGGCATTGGGGCAGCCAATCAACCCTACATCGGCTAATAGTTTAAGCTCCAGATCCAGTACATATTTTTCACCGGGCTCGCCTTTTTCGGAAAGTTTGGGGGCTGTATTGCGATGCGTTTTAAAGGCGGCATTCCCGCGGCCTCCGCGTCCTCCTTGGGCCACAAGCAAGCGCTGGTCGGGGACTTTCATATCAGCTAATACTTTGCCATCACGATACACCACTGTTCCAACTGGAACTAAGGCAATTAAATCTTCAGCGCCGCGGCCATACTTGTTGGCTCCCATGCCAGGACTTCCATCCAGGGCATGAAAGTGGGGTTTGTAGGTTAGATCGAGTAGGGATTTACGCCGGGCATCAGAAACTAAATAGACATCGCCGCCGCGCCCGCCATTGCCGCCGTCCGGCCCCCCCATATCAATGTATTTTTCTCGCCGGAAGGATAAACAGCCATCGCCCCCCTGCCCACCTTTGACGGTGATACGGGTATGGTCAATAAAGGCGGAGCGATCATTTTGTTCTGTAGACATTGGGAGTTAAGAGTGAAGGGTAAAGCGTGGAGGGTAAAGGCTGACTATTGGAAACCCTTTACGCTTTACCCTCTCTACGGCTATTAAGCGGCGACAGGATAGACAGATACTTTTTTGCGGCCTTTCGAAGCCCATTCGTACTTTACGGAGCCATCGACCTTCGCAAAAAGGGTATTGTCGGAACCCATTCCCACATTTTTACCGGGGAAAATTTTGGTGCCGCGTTGGCGAATGAGAATCGACCCCGAGGTCACATTTTCTCCGCCATAAACTTTAGTCCCCAACCGTTGACCGGCCGAGTCGCGTCCATTAGATGAACTACCCTGTGATTTTACGCTTGCCATGATGTTTACCCTTGTCTAGAGCGCCTTAATAGTTTTGACCAGCAATTCAGTGTAGTTCTGCCGGTGCCCTTGTGTTTTTTTATACGTTTTTTTAGATCGTTTCTTGAAAACGATAATTTTCTTAGCGCGATCATGCGTCAAAATTTCCGCGGTCACAGCCGCCCCAGAGACAAGCGGTTGCCCGACTTTAACGCCGGTCTCTTGGCCGATTAAAAGCACACGATCCAAAGTAATCGTCTGCCCTTTTTCCTGCGGCAGAGACTCTACTTTAACGCGTGTGCCTTCTTCTACACGATACTGCTTGCCACCCGTCTCAATAATTGCATACATAAATGCGCGCTCCATTTCGATCAAACTTAAGGAGCCATAGTATCAATAATACGGCCTGTCGATCAACCTAAAAATCACCGTATTTGCTGTTACGAAATAGCATTTTGGCTTCGCCTTTCATCGCAGGACGTCTCGACGTCTCTATAAATTTATATTTTCTGAGGGTCGGAATATTAAAGTGACACGAACTCCGCCGGCAGCTCCGGACTCGACTTGAAGTTTGCTTCGTAGTTGGCGGCATAAAGCATTTAAAATCGTGAACCCTACAGAGGAGGAATTGGCATAGTCCAAGTTAGGCGGCATACCAATGCCATTGTCTTCGACAGCGAGAAGGATATGGTCTTCCGCGGTTTTTTTGAAACGAATTTTTAAAGCGCCGCCCGTTGCTTTGGGAAAGGCATGTTTAAAAGCGTTACTGATGAGTTCCGTGGCAATGAGGGCACAGGGAATCGCCGTATCGAGATGAAGATTAATATCGTCCGCATCCAATTCGTAAGTGATGTTTTGTTGAATGTCGGAATAGGATTGCAGTAAATGGCTCATCAAGGTTTGCAAATAGCTTTTAAAATTAATATTACTCATATCATTGGTTTGATAGAGCTGTTCATGAATCATGGCCATAGACCGGATGCGGTTTTGACTTTCTTGCAGGATTCGATCGCTATCGGAATTGCGGAGCCGGCCTAGCTGCATACGTAATAGACTGGAAATAATTTGCAGGTTATTTTTCACCCGGTGATGAATTTCTTTTAACAACACTTCCTTTTCCTGCAAAGACGCTTTGATCGTGGCATTGGCTTGTTCTAACTCGCGTGTTCGTTCGTGCACCCGACTCTCAAGCGTACGATTCACTTCATTTAAACGGTCTTCGCTAATTTTAAGCGCAAACTCCGAGATTTTCTGGTCCGTAATATCCTCGGCCACATAGGACAAGCGCCGATTCGATTCTGAAGGTTCGCCGATCGGGGTGACCGTGACGCCAAGCCATCGCTCTGTACCGGCATGACGTAAAAAAGAATCAAAACGTATGGGGTTATTTAAGGTGAGGCAGCGCTCAAAATGGCCATGCCAGACATCTAACATGTCCGCAGGCAGATGCAATTCACGGGCACGTTTGCCACGCGTCGATTCCGCCGGCAATCCGAAAAATGCGCAAAAAGCCGGATTGTCATAGATGTGCAGCACGTCGCCCGGAATCAATTCAACAATGCCCATCAGAACAGACGATGAATCATAAAAACTTCGTAAAACCTCTTCGCTCGCTTGTAATTTTTTCTGCGCTGACAGCCGCTCAGTTTCATCGGATGCAATCGACAGTACCGAGACCACTTTTCCATCCTCATCATGCTCGGGAACGATGCGCGCGATGAAATTCCGTTCCCCCTCGGCCGAGGGGAATGAGAACTGAATGGTTTGTGGTTCTCCGGTATTAAAAACATGCAGCAGATGCGTGCGCCAGAGCGCGCATAATTTTGGATCGAGGCCTAATTCTTGATGTGTTTTTCCAATAAATTCTTTGGCGGGAATACCCGTGACTCGCTCCACTCTGGGATTGACATACAGATGACGAAGCTCGACATCAAAACGCGCAATAATGTCCGGCGAATTCTCCGTTAACGACGCATATTCTTGCTGGCGTTCTTTTAACTCGGCGGTGCGTTCCTGCACTTTAATTTCCAGTTGATGACGGGCATCGCGTAAGACCGTTTCCACACGCTTGCGATCAGAAAGGTCTGTGGCGACGATGCAAAAAATAGGCACGGGACTTTGCGGCAGCTGGCTGATAGAAAACTGAACGGGAACGGTTTGATTATCCGCGCGTATGAGCAAAAATTCCGCCTTAGCACCCTGATGAAATATCGCCTGTATTAATTCAGAAAAGGCCTCACGCTCTGACTCTGGAATATAAGGAAGCAGCGAAGCGCCAATTAAGGTGTCCATCGAACGACCTAAAAGCCGAGCAAAAGCGCCGTTGCAGTAAAAAATGGTGCCGTCTTGCGCTACCGTCACCGCACCTTCGTTCATCGACTCCACAAGCAGACGGTATGACTGATCAGCTCCTTCTAAGGTGAAAATGGTCGGACCATTTTCTCGGGGCACAACTAAGGCATCTACTTCTCCGTGCTGAATGGCGCGTAAGGCCTCTTGTGTTTCTTCCAGCATCCGTCGCAACGTTTCAATTTCCGAGACGCCGACGGCGGATTTGGCCGGCATATCGAGAGACATCAGTCTTCCTCCAAATCCAGACCCGCGAGAACACGCCGTTTATCCGACATATCACCCACTAGCGTACGCATCGGAAGCGGAGACTTACGAATCAACGTGGGGGCCGCGACAATTTGTTCATCTTTGGCGGCGAGAGGATGTTGATAGATGTCGATAACTTCCAATTGATAACGGTTTGTCAAATATTTTTCACAAATAGCTTTAATATTAGAAATCGCTCGCACCGAGCGCGGCATCGCGCCCGTGACATAGAGACGTAAGATATAACGACTGTTCATGCGTGGTTTTTTTGTCTCATAAGCCATCCGGCGAACGGAGATCGAGTCCGATGAGTGCGCGCTCGGTATTGGAAAGATCGCCCAAAATTTTTCGTACGGGGGTCGGAAGTTTTTTCACGAGCGTTGGAATGGCCAAGATCTGATCGCCCTCCGCCAACTTAGGGTTTTTGAGTAGGTCGATGACTTCAATTTTATAGCGACCCGATAGGTGTTCATCGCATATTTTTTTAAGATTAGAGAAAGCCACCAGACATTTAGGCGTTTGTCCAGCGACATACAAGCGCAAATTCCATTTCTCGTCGTTCGTTTCAGATTTGTTTTCCGTCGATCGTTTTTTGTCGTTCATTAGTGCGTTTCCGTTTTGACTTCGCGATCTGTGATCTGAATTCCGGCATTAGAAATTAACAGGTCTTTAACTTGATCGGAATGCCCCATACCGCGCGATTTAATAATAAAAAGCTTGCGGCGTCGATGTTCCGCATGTTGCAAATCTTGAATGAGTAGCCACGTATCAACAAGGGACGAAACACCCACCTCCGTGTCGTCCACGGGAGCGCCGCTCGTGGTAAGAATCGTGTAGAGGGTAGTAATTTGTTTCATTTTTAAAAAATCAATTAAGCGCGTTAACATCGATTGAACTTCGCGCCCCGTTCCGCTGCTGACTAAATTAGAAATCGGATCAATGATCACGGCATCAGGCTTAAATTCTTCCACTACTTTATAAATGCGCACAAGATGCTGCTCAAGTCCCATTAAAGATGGACGACAAGCATCAAAAATAATAAGCCCTTTTTTAACCCAGGGTTTTAATTGCAAATTAATGGAGTGCATATTGCGCAGAATCTGTTCTTGAGATTCTTCGAAGGCAAAATATAAACAGCGCTTGCGGGCTTTCGCATGTGCCGCAGCAAAATAGCATGCGAGACTGCTTTTCCCCGTACCAGCCGTTCCGGAAATAAGCACACTACTCCCTTTAAAGTAACCGCGGCCGCCTAACATCGCATCCAACTGAGGAATCCCGCTGGAAATCCGTCCCGTAGGAGCTGGGTGCGTGAGTCCTAAAGAGGTAATGGGAAGCACGGTAATCCCGGTGTCATCAATCAAAAAAGGATATTCATTCGTGCCATGTAAGGATCCGCGATATTTCACCACACGCAGACGGCGGGTGGATATTTGTTCCACGATGCGATGATCCAATAAGATCACACAATCGGACACATATTCCTCAAGACCTTGACGTGTCAATGTGTTGGATCCGCGCTCACCCGTAATGATGGCCGTAACGCCTTTTTCTTTCAACCAATGAAACAGTCGTCGAAGTTCGGCCCGCAGAATAGTGGCGTTAGATAAGCCGGAGAACAACGATTCGATCGTGTCTAAAACGACGCGTTTAGCGCCCAGCGTGTCGATGGCATAATTTAGACGGACAAATAATCCCTCTAAATTATATTCTCCGGTTTCTTCGATCTCACTACGTTCTACCCGTACATGGTCAATTTTGATGAGCTTGCGTTTAATAAGCGCGTTGAGATCTACGCCTAAAGAGGCCACATTATCCGTTAAATCCGCCGCTGTTTCTTCAAACGTCATGAAAATACCAGGTTCTTTGAAATCCAGGGCGCCATGAACTAAGAACTCAATAGCCAGCAAGGTTTTTCCGCATCCCGCGTTGCCGCAAATAAGCGTTGGCCGGCCTTTAGGAAGGCCGCCAAACGTGATTTCATCAAGACCTTTAATCCCTGTCGGGGATTTAGGAATAGAAGGGAAACGGGAATGGAGGCTAGAGCGCATCTTTATAGTTCTCCTATTTAACGACGACATTTACATCCGCCTATGTGCTCTAGGCCATTATGATTATTCTATAAGAATCCGATATTCTTCCCATGGCAAGTGCGGGTCGGCTTGAATAATCAATTGATGCTTCACTGAATTTTCAAAACGACGATGGCGCTCTTGGAAATACTGCGCGACCGGCGGACTTAAGAATAATTTAATCTGATTGCCCGGCCGTCCGTGTGTCATGGTCAAAATTTCCCGTTTCAACTTAATGTACATCGAATCTTTAGACAACACGCGTCCGCTTGCGTGACATTGCGGACAGGCCTCGCCCAAAAGGGCAAAGAAGGACTCGCGCTTACGTTCGCGGGTCATTTCAATTAAACCCAAACGTGTAATAGGGAGAATCTTAATCTTGGCCCGGTCATCGCGCGTGCAATAAGCCAACGCCTCCATGACTTTCTGCCGGTTGCGAGCATGGCGCATATCGATAAAGTCGATGACGATAATGCCACCGATGTTGCGTAAACGCAATTGGCGGGCGACTTCTTCCGCCGCTTCGACATTGGTAGCCGTCACGGTTTCTTCCTGTGAGCGCTTACCCGTAAACTTACCGGTATTAACGTCGATGGCGCAAAGGCCTTCGGCCTCTTGAATGATGATGTAGCCACCGGAGGGCAAATCAACGCGCGCGGAGCGGATCTTATCGATTTGACGTTCAATGTTGAACGCCTGAAAGAGCGGCGTTTTCCCCTCATAAAGTTTAACGCGCGATTTCAGTTCCGGACTAATCGAATCTAAAAACTCCATAAGATCTCGGTATTCACTTTTTGAGTCGACTAAAAAGATGGAAGTGCTTTCTGTAAATACATCGCGCACGGTCTGAAAAACTAAACCTAAGTCGCGATGCACGAGGCTCGGCACGGGTGCTTTTTCGTAGCGTTCTTGGAGTTGTGCCCAAAGACGAATTAAATAGGCCATTTCTCGACGAAGCGCCTGTTCATCAGCGCCTTCTGCTTCCGTGCGAATAATGACTCCGCCTTTGTCCGGCGCACAGCTTTCAACAATTGACCGCAAACGTTCGCGCTCTTGCCGGTTCTCAATATTTTTAGACACCCCTAAATGTTCCGCCATGGGCATATAGACAAGAAAGCGTCCTGGAAGCGAAATATCCATCGTGACTTTAACGCCTTTAGTCCCAATGGCTTCTTTAGCCACTTGAAGCAGAATGATGTCGTTGCGCCCAATCATCTTTTCAATTTGCGCTGAAGGATGATGGCCAGGTGTTGGAATGACATCGCTCACATACAAGTACGCATTTTTTTCCAACCCAATATTAACGAAAGCGCTGGAGATTCCTGGTAATACGTTTTCAATTTTTCCCTTATAAATATTACCGACAATCTTAGCGGCTTCTGAACGCTCAATTAATAATTCCACCAATTGATTGTCGCCCAAGACGGCAACACGCGTTTCTTCATTGGAACAATTCACTAATATTTCTTTTTTTATAGGTTTACTTTCATGGCGGTTTTTGTCCGCTAAAACCGGCTTGGATCGTCCACCGCTATACGGACTATTGTGATGATCACGATCGCGATTACGCCCATGACGACGATCTGGGTTGCTATGCCGCTGACGGTCGGCGTTGCCGCGTCGCTGTTCGGGTTTCTGACGCCGCTCTTCTAAGCCCGGCGGCTCAGGCTCGACTTCGATGTCCATTCCGATACCGGAGGTAATCGTTTCCGCATCCTCCGGGACATCGAGAATTTCTTCGCGGACTTCGCTGGTCGTGGTTTCATCCGTATCGATAATTTCTCGGCGCTCAAGAGAGCGGTCCGGATATGTGGGTGCGATCGATTCGGGAAGCTCAGGAGCTTCCTCTTGAGACGGATGCGCCGGTATTTCATAGGACGCTGATTCTGATGGAGCAACCGACTCGAGCGTTTGTGGAGTTGACGGAGGCTCTTGAGAGTCCGTTTGTGGCGCTGTTAGATCCGGCACGGGAGTCGCAGACTCTTGCGGCGCGGGTGTTTCTTTGAAATCATCCATTAGTAGATATACCTCCTAAAATTCACACTTTGTAATAGTCCTACAGCCAGCAAAGCGCTCACCACATGGGAACCGCCGTAGGACACCAACGGCAACGCGACTCCCGTGACGGGCATTAATCCTAAGACCATCCCGATATTCATGAACGCCTGAAAACCAAACAAACAACCAATTCCTACTGCAATTAAAGTGCCAAAACGGTCTTGAGTTTCCGTGGCAATGACAAAGGCACGCCACACCAAAACCGCGAAGGCCATAATAACCACCGCCGCCCAAATAAATCCCAACTCTTCACCAATCACGGAGAAAATAAAGTCCGTATGCTTTTCCGGTAAAAATCCCAGCTGCGTCTGC
>Ga0105239_10007613_pt1 | contig 12410 bp, 9 predicted proteins | sample KBSC44metaG_FD_92761 | JGI IMG/M metagenome (GOLD analysis project Ga0105239, IMG submission 92761) | Corn rhizosphere microbial communities from Kellogg Biological Station, Michigan, USA - KBS C4-4 metaG | ecosystem: Host-associated > Plants > Roots > Rhizosphere > Soil | place: Michigan, USA...
ATAAATCTGAAAAAGAATTTAGAACTAGGAAAAGATCAAAAAATACGCAGATTGAATGTGATTAGAAGAAGATGTGGCAACGATACATAATCCGGATAAACCTGCCAGAAATATGCAGTAAACTTTTTTAACCTTAAAAACCAGTTCGCGTAAACCCACAGTTCGCTATAGAATGATACCTGTAGTTCGCCGGGACATTACTTAACTATCGTGTGATATTATGTTGCTTCAATTGATAAATATACTATCTAAAGATTCAATTAAAAGTCAATGCATGTAATTGGAATCTGTCATTATTTGAAATCGTTTATTTTATGTATAAATTGTTCATATTTACAATTTCAATTTTTGTTGCATTAAATGCTCAGGCCCAACGTTCTGAAGCTCCCTACAATCTACGAATAGGTAAGCCATTTCCCGAATTTAGATTGCGGGATGTTCTGTATTATTCCAAAAAAGATATATCTCTAATAGATTTTAGAGGCCACTGGGTGGTTCTTGATTTTTGGAATAGATATTGCACCAATTGCATAACTGAAATGCCACATTTAAGTCAATTAGCAGATACTTTTCTTAATAAGGTTCAATTTCTTCTTATAGGGTACACAGGTTCAAATTATTTCAAAACATCAGATGATAAAGTTATTCGAAATCTATTTGAGAAAGTTCGAAAGAAGTATGCCCTTCATTTGCCAATTGCATTTGATTCAATTTTATATAATCACTTAAAAGTATCTGGGCTGCCATTTATCGTGGTTATAGATCCGGTTGGTATTGTTCGCGGAGTTACCTATGGAATACAGCAAACTGACATTAATAATCTAATAGATGGGAAACTTCTTCATTTGCCTGACGTGCGATTGGAAGCAAAATACAACCAAAATTTACCATTACTGACATATGGCAACGGCGGGCCTGATTCCGGCTTTTTGTTTAGATCTTTGCTTTCTGAATGGAATCCGTCCTTGCCAGATTTGACTCCTGCAGGCATTGAAAAATTGCATAATAATAGATTTGAGGTCATGCGCAAATCAGTTGATTTACTTTATAAGTATGCTTATCTCGGAAAGCTTTACATTACTTGCGACGACTCTTTATATGGAAAGGTCTATCCTTTTTTAGTTTTAAACGTACGTGACTCCTCATTATTTCAACCAAATTGGGAAACAGGAAAAAATTTATTCTGTTATAGCATAACGGTCCCTACAAAAAAAATAGATAGATGTTTCATCATGACCGCTATGCAAAGAGATCTTCAGAATTATTTTGGCTATAAAATTGAAATTGAAAGCCGGATGATGCCATATTGGTCGTTGGTATCAATGGACAATACGGCTAGTAAGCTAAGGACAAAAGGAGGCGAATCACAAATAAAAAATTTGTCTCATGGTGGATTTACCTGTACAAACTGTTCGATCTCTAATCTAATAACGGTATTATCGGGTTATTTTCAAAACGATTCACCGTTCTTAGATGACACAGGAATAAAATCGAATATTGACATTTCGATTGATGCTTTGCTACCCGATTTTGATGATTTTAATGCTGCATTACAACGATATGACTTACGCCTTATAAAAAATAAGAAGGAGATGAAAGTCATTGTTGTCAAAGACCAGGATTGAAGCCTAAAATAATAATCCCCATCCATGTCATAATGCAAGTTATTTAGATTCTGAGGTCAATATTAATTTAAGTTATTTAAGTATCTAATTTCCGCATGAGCTTCTATGAGACCTCATGCCACTCATTGAACAAAAATGAGGACCCTATTTTTATATTTTGTAAGCTATTGGCGGACAAAACCCTATCGAAATTCTTGAGAAAGGGCTACTCTTAAAGAGCAGCCCTTTTTAGTCCTATGCCTTCTTGTTTAAAATATTTGCACAGCTTGAATTTGTAGTTGTATACATCGTGGCATTTTCTGTTGTGGCGCCAGATGTTATACTAACGGTGCACTTATGTGTACCCGTCCCACAAACTACTACACCATTGTGACAAGCGCCTACTACTCCAAAATGTGTAAAATAATCATACAATGTGTCTTTAACACTCGCTCTCGTCGTTGCGATGCCGGCAACTGCTAAAACAACTGCGGAAATACCCATGAAAATGCTTGATTTTTTCATAACGTTGGAGCTTTTATAAATCAAAAAGCAACAAAAACTTTAATTTAAAATTGATACCTACTCTTTTAAAGGTTTTCGGTTTTCCCTTATTTCCGTCTTTGCTGCAGCTGGACGGTATTGTGCACAAATCATTGATGGTTTAATTTCTCTTGATGCTTTTCGCATCTTATAGAATTTTTAATATTAATAAATTAATTGCTTATTTCAGGACGGTGTCTTCTTAAAATTTCCCATATAAAATATTTATACAAGTATCGTGTCGAGACGTATATACAGTTGCATTTTCAGCACTTCCGCTACTACTTATAACAATGGTGCATTTTTTAATTCCACCAACGCATATAGGTGCCCCGTTATGGCAAGTTCCGATGATATGGAATGTTGTCCAGTAAGCGTACGTGACAAAATTTGAATTTGCTCTTGTAGCGATTACAGCGGCAGTTGCCAAAATTAGAGATGCAAGTGCAAGGAAGATTCGAGGCTTTTTCATTTTGATTTATTTATGAGGTTATAATTGAGATATTAATCGTGGCCGTTCCACAACAATGAACTTTAATCTTTTATGTACATTTTTTTCTAGTTATTTGTAGGAAAAGAAGGGATGCCCTATCATCTTGCTTGACACATATCTCATCAAAAAATGAATAATACCTGTGGTACCTATCATAAAATCAGCCACAGGATTATTACCAGCGTCTAACGACCAATACGGATAGCCTTTTTCAGTTCGTATCGCACAATGTTGTATTGTGCCCGCAATCCATGCAGCCCGTTGATTCCAACATTCTTCCTTCAATACTTTATAAGCTTCAATGTAAATTTCCCCCAGGCCAGAAAGTCCGCGAGCCTGGGTAAAATTTATTCGCACTGGGAAACTTGGTAGTTCAGATAAGGCACCTTTTGTTATATTCTTATAGAGAGGGTCTTTAAAATATTCGTATGCCTTAAGATAACATTTTATAATTCCAGGAACACCCTCTAAAAGACTCCAATTATCAATTTCTTTACTTTTTGATGTGGTATTCCAAAAGTAAGTATCAGATTTCTTTATGGATTGCCTGGTCAGCCATTTTAGCCCTTTTATAACCGCACTTATCACATTTGCTTCCTCTTCATACGTTAAATATTCCATTAGGAATGATATGATTCCTGCTATCCCAAATGCAAAACCTGTAATAACTCCATTTCTACCTGGGATTGTAACCGGCCAGGAACCATCTTTTAGCTGTAGGCTTAACAAAATATTTACATATTGATTTATGCGGCTTTCGCAACCTACCTTGCCAAGCCAGCGGCTGCACCGCAACAATGCTAGCCCCTGACCAGCTACGCCAGTACTGACATCCAATTGCTTACTTGTTTGTTCAAAACACCTGCTTAAATAGGCAAATTGTCTTTCCTCCCTTGGAAGAAGTTCTGCTTCCAATCCTGAATTTATACTTAATGCGATTCCTGCCGCACCCTCGCATAGCCCAGGACCTACTTCAGATAGCAAGCCCAGGTACTTTTCCTGTATGTATTCCCAGCTATTGGTATAGCCTTCCAAGCAGGTACCAATATCAAACCCGGCCATTTTCGCTTGTGCCAGAAAATACAAAACCCCGCTCAACCCTGAATATATACCGCATAGGTAAGTTCTCTCCACCTGTTCGGTGCCAATCCAGTTATCACTTTGTATTGAAAGTGAGCTCCACAATTTATCAGTAGTCATCATAATAGGGTCCCCTAGTCCTTTAATTGCGCCATCTATTAACTCTAGGATTGCATCATGATCCGGTTTCTCAAGATATGCCTGCTTATTTTGGTCTGGGATATTTTTTTGTATTTCTAGCCTATATCTTTCAATAGTCGCTTGTATCGCTGAAAGGGGAGGCCTATATTGCGCGCAATGGTCCATGCAGCTGCTTATCATACAAGATAATAGGCTGCTCCTTGTAAAGAAGTGAAGACATTTTTCCAGTTTATTTCGATGAGAAGTATCAAATTTTATAGGAGGAAGGCCTGTAAAAAACAATACCATAAGAGCTCCTAAACCATAAATGTCTTCTAGTATAGTAGGAACCTCTATCGCTTGCTGCTCCGGTGACATGAAACCAGATGTACCTAACTTATAGGGAGGTAAAGGTTTCCTCGCTTTGAGTGAGTAGGACAATTCTAGGTCGATTAGATGAATCTTGTTATTTTTATCAATCAGGAAATTTGCTGGTGAAATATCTCGGTGAACGTAACCATGGCGATGCATATTTTCAATGATAACAATGATTCGCAATATATAATCTATCAGTGCTAACTTTCCTTTAAGTGGCAATTTAAACCAGCTATCCCCCCTATTAATTTCTGAGATTATTTTATCAAGAGATACACCTTTAATAAATTCCATTACTAGGTACATGTCCTCATGCTCCATAAAAAGATCGATTACTTTTGGGATTGATACAATCCCTTCTAAGTCATCATGTACTTCCTTTTGCCATTGTAGTCTCGTTTGGATATCTCGAGCCTCATCATCTGCCCACATATGCTTTTTCCCCTCCTTAATCAAGCACGGTTTTATTAGGAATATCTTTTGCATGTAAATACCTCTCATTACACGCCCTTTTGCATCCGGTTTAATAACTGCAATTGGCTTATATCTCTGGTTCAACAATTTCGACGGAGTAACACCACTACATGGCTTAATGTCATCAAAAGGCCACAACATGCCCTTAGGCATTGCAAATGGAACCTTTTCTTTAAGCGTTCCATGGCAGGTAAACACAACCCCTAAGAGATTGAAATCAGTCGGGATGTCAGGTCCACTAAAATTTTGTGTAATACTTATTAGTTTTTTCGCAAGGCTCAGTGCATCTCCTTCGTTTCTAGGATATATACAAATCACCTTACCCAAATTTGTGTATCCCAGGCTGCCGTCCAACAATAACTTTGCAATCTCACTATTCACTGCAACCTTGAACGACACATTTTCTTTTACGAGTAAAGGGACAATCGTTTCTATAGCAACCTCCAATTGTGATCTTATGACGGAAACATGCAAAATCCATCCAATTGGATCCTCAATTTTGCCAACCTGAAGATAATAACCCGCAGACGTGCTAACAACTTCGTATCCTAATAGAAATTGAAAATAGTCTTGTACATTTTTGACATTTGTTAGCGTGTCTGCTGTTGAGCTGTCAAGACTATTTGTTAAGTGGGTTTGCATAATAAAAAGCTACTTCTCAGGATAAAGATATTACAGTTGAACCTGCATGAATTCGACGTAAACGGTTGCGACTTAACCAGTAACCCATAAAACCAAGCGCCGTATAAGCTACGTTAAACACCAGATGCTGTTGCCACGACATCTGTCTTAATATGCCACCACAAGTACATGCTCGATTATGCGGAGTAACCAATAAAAGCATGTAGGTAACATATAAAGTAAATATTGCCATTAAGAGGAATGCGCTGAATAAAGAAGCATGTTGTGTTTTCGGAAGAAGTAATCCAACTGAAATTAATATCTCAGCAGTTGGGATAATAACCGCAATAATTTGCCCCCAATTCCAGCCAAGCGATTGGGATATGTCGAACCTAAACTCGGTAAATGCGATGATTTTATTAATGCCTGTGTACAGGAATAAAAGAATAATTAGATAAGAAATGACATCAACAATGATTTTCCGTTTCATGATACATATTTTTAACGATAGATAATGTGTTACTATTTTTGCTAGAGTTTCTCTATTGCTTCAATTATTGTTTTCGCTTCCGTTCCTCCCGGATAAAGTACCTTCAGGTCTTTATGCCGATCGTATAAAACCAAATAGGGTGTGATGCCTGTTTTATCAAAATGCTGGTAAAAAAAGAATTCATAATCTCGACCCAGCGTAATGTTTGGGTACTTGTCAATACCATAATACTCATTAAAAACTTTCAATCTGTCCAATGGGTCAATTGTAAGGAAATAAAACTGCACATTGCTTAAGGCCTTAATATTTTTCAGCAGATCTTCGGTGACCTTTTGACAATGGTCACAATCAGGTGAGAAATACACTAACATAACAGGCTTTCCTGTGGGGATATGGCCGGTATTAAGAACGGTAGTATTGTCTGTGAGCAACAAATTAAAAGAAGGCATAGTTTCCTTCGCCTGCCTCTGGCAGCCTATGAAGGTCAATACTAGTAACGTAGCAATTATTGTATTCTTCATGTTCTAAATTGTATTGGTATGTTCTCTATCCGACTTAAGAATAAAATCTACAAGGAATATGGAAAGCGTGAAACAAACCGTTGTTAAAAAGAGTTGATACCGCATCACTATAGGCGCGGCCAGTATGCTAAATCCCATATTTGCCAGCCACAGGCCTATGACGGTCCTAAGGATTCTCCTGAACTGTGTGCTCGTTCTTTTAAATCCCCCAAAGAAAGTAAACCCGGCCAGGCAAAGGAGGAAGCCACCATTGATCACCGCCACCGCAGATAGATACCATTTCATGAGCGGTACATTATTAGCTTGGCCAAAATGTTTTACGCGAAGGCTTTTATAGGCAAACCAGTCCCTTGCCAACTCGTCAATACTATCCTTTCCCATATTATATTTCCCCAAAAATTCAACGGGCGGTGCAGCATAATTCACTAGGTTGGGCCACAGGAAATATTTTACATAAGCCATAGGATGCTCCATGATCAAATATTTCCCGTAAGCATTGTATAGAGGTGCCATGGAAGCCCATTTTGTGAAATTACCGGTGGTGCTATCCTTTCCCCATTTTTCCGTCATATACCGTTTTAAGGGTGCATGACCATTCCACAGGTAATAGATGGCTGGCACAGAATCCGGCCGTTCGTGAAGCTGAGTCAGTGAGTCCAAGTGTTTTTTTACGACCTTGTGCAGCGCTGCAAAACGGGCCGGCGGCACCTCCTTGTCGCCCTTTAGATGGCTGTACATCATCAGGGCATTGGTGGCCATCTGCCAGCCGCCGAAAGCGGAGAATTGACGGCTTCCTGTCAACTCTCGGTATTTGTTTCCATTATGCCATACAAACACCAAGACAAAGAAGGCTATCAACCCAATAGCGGAAACCTTGGCGGAAATTTGAAGCCGTGATGCCAGGAAGATCACAAGGGATATAAAAGGGTAGTATAACGCGTTATATCGCAATGTTAAAAGCACCAGCAGTAACACGCCATGCGTCCACAGGTACTTTGTCCCGGGACGACAGAGCACCCAAATTAATTGCGTCAACCAGAGTAGGCTAAGACCGGTAAACAGGGCGTCTGCAGAAATGTAATTGCTGATAAACAAATGCACGGGATTGAGCAGGCACCAGGCGATTAGGATATATACAATCGTCTTTGTCGGACGTAAAAGATACCATAAGGTGAAGACCAAGCATAGCGAAGAGCCGACAAGGAACAGGTATTGGGCGAAGACCAAAGCGGTATCCGTATGGATAAAAGCGCTGAATACCCGGAGGAATCGGGAATAGCCCACCGGCCAGATATTGATTTCTGCATTTTGGACCGCCGCTTCAAGGTAAGAATAGGAGTCAGGCATAAAATTCGGAAAAGGGTAGAGAAACTTAAATATAACAAACTGGAGCAGCACCAGAAGCGCAGCTATCCATAACACTTGCTGCTGTCGGAAGACAAACCCAGCAAACGATGGCTCTTTTTCAGGTATTGCCGAAGGGTTGGCTATTTTTTCTTCGTGATAATCCTGTTCGGTATTGACCGCCCATACATTGGCCTTACTCGTAATACCTGCACCAATGTTATCTACAGCCACCATCGATGTCAGCATCGAGTGATCGGAATTATTATACTTGTGCATACCGTTACGCCCGACCAGAAATAAATTTTCAAATCCGTCAAGGTAAGTGCTGACCTTATCGAATTCACTGTAGGTACCAAAATACGCCGGGTAAGTTTTCTCCATCCGTAGAACAGTAGCGTCAAGGACATCCTTCACCTCCGCAATCGCCATTTTTTCCAGTTCCTCGAGGGCCAGCTTTTTGATTGCCTCATCTGGTTGACTCCAGAGTGCATCGCCGCAATTGCAAAAATATTCCATCCCCAGCCATACTTGGCCCGGCTCTTTGACCATGTACGGACTCCAATTATGAAATAGTTGCAGCCGGCCAACCTGCACATTCTTTTCCTGGACATAGATCCAGGTATCCTTCAGGTCAAGGTGTTCGGTAAAACTTTTGAGTAATACTCCTACAGTGATGAAATCTCGGTATTGCAGCCCCGCTGCGACCTCCTTTACTTTTTCAGGTACCGGCCCATCCATTCCCGCCACCAGTTCTTGGACCGGCATGGTCGAGAAAAAATAGTCTCCTTCCCACACGCCCATTTGACCGGTACTGTTGTTAGAAGTGGTAACACCGGTGATTCCGCCTTCTTTGTAATGGATTTTCTGAACCTCCTGGTGCATGTGAATTTGCCCGCCTTTTTCCTGCACCAGCCTGGCCACTTCCTCCCATAACTGACCAGGTCCATACTTTGGGTAAAGAAACTTTTCGATCAGGCTGGTTTCTGTTCCCTTCTGGTTAATATCATCACTGCTGTTTTTTTTGGGATTGAGTGACTTGGCTGCATGAACGATAGCCTTTCCAATCGATATGCCTTTTACCCGCTGCGCACCCCATTCGGGCGATATTTTGGTGCAGGGCATACCCCACACTTTCTCCGTATAATCTTTGAAGAAAAGACGATACAGCTTATTCCCAAATCGATTAATAAAAAAATCTTCCAAGTTTTTTTCCGGCAGGCGCTGAAAGATTATCGACCATACATAAGATCTCAAGATCGCAAGTGTCCGTCCTAACCCCAACTTCTTAAGGGTGTCAAATGATAGTTGAAGAGGATAATCAAAGAACTTACGCAGAAAATAAATTCTTGATAAGCGCTTTCTCACCAGCATTACCTTGTCGCTATTTTCGCAATCATGTCGTAGCGGCTCTTCGGTTTTTATCGTCCGTGCTCCCCGCCGGTAGGTTACTGTAAACTGGGATTCCGGTTGCGATTGTACTGGCATTATTTTCATCCACCACGCCATCACCCGGTCAGATTTGGAAAAGAACCGGTGGCCTCCAATGTCGATCCGGTTACCTTTGTAGTTGACAGTTTTTGAAATACCCCCTATATCGCCCGACTTTTCCAGGATTATCGGGATAATGTCCGTCCGCTGGAGCAGTTCATACGCAGCCGTTAAACCGGCCGGGCCAGCTCCTATGATGATTGCTTTCCTGCTCATGCGTGGGAAGGTTTAAGGTTTACCGCCAGTGGTTTCATGACTTTCTTGTCCATAAACTCCATCGCCAACATTGAGGAAGCGAAACAAATGATCAACGGCATAAACTCATATCGGAAAACAATGATGGTAGCAGCGATGCAGAAGAAAAAGTTCGCGACAAAAAAGCAACCAGCTAACAAGATGCTTTTATTTACATCGGGATTGGCCTGTTTGTACTTCTTCTTTACCAGGATGCTGACGCCACACACGACTAAGTACAGGTTCAATACCAACCACAATGCCGGAAAGACGTACAATATATATCCCTGCGCTTTTTTAGAGACTGAGCTTACCTTTGGACTTTCGTAATCAAACCAGCTAACGCCTGCAGGCCAAATATTGTCGGTTCCCAGGTTGTAGATACCCAGTTTTTCGAGCGGAGGTACAAAATAATTCTTTGCATTGAGTACCATGTAAGATCTAGCATATGCGACCGGGTTTTGCCGGATAACCTGGCTTCCATATTCATTAAAGACTGCCGAGGCTTTTCCCCAGGCAACGACGTTACTATACTCATCTTGTATATGATAATGATTTAACAAGTATTGCTTCAAAGGGGACTGTGATTGCCGAATAAAAAAGTTCCCTACGTATTCACCGAGGTATTCATGGAAATCCGGCTTTATGCGTTGGTAAAATTTTTTTGCCAGCGTATCCAATTCACGACTGCTTACTGACGAAAGGTCATCGGGATCCACGGAAATATCATCATACATATACAGGGCATTATTCGACAGTTGCCAGCCGGTGAACAGTGAGAATTGCTTCGTGCCGGTCATTTTGTACGCAGCATTCCGGGTATGGATAACAAAGGGGATAATGAGTAGCAGTGGCAAGCCTACCCCAGCCAACTTAATGCCAGTGCGCTGACGGGATAGCAAAAACGCCACCAGGCCCACAAAAGGGTAATAATAAGAATTATTACGGATTGTAAAGCAAAGAAACAACAGCACCGCATGAATAAACACCTGGTACCAGGCCGGCCGGTGAATGATCCACAACAGTTGCGTAAACCATAACAAGCTCAGCGCGGCAAACAGCGGGTCACTGTTGACATAGTTACTAATGTATAAAAACAAGGGGTTAAAGAACAAAAATGCAAAAATGAGATTAGTTGCTATCCTGCCGGGACTAAAAAAATAGAGAATACTAAAGAAAAACCACAACGCGGACAGCTCCAGGAAAAAATACTGGAAAGCGATCAGCGTTGTATCCGAGTGCGTCAATACATGAAATACAGCCAGGAATTTTGAATACCCAATTGGCCAGATGCTCACGTCCAGGTGTGCCTGGGCTGCATATATATAACTATAGGAATCGGAGAAAAAGTCGGGGAAAGGATATAGCAACTTGAAAACTATGAATTCTATCAACGTGCCGGATAATGCTATCAATAGATATGCCCGATTGGCCTTTTCCTTCATGATGAAATGGAAGAAAGATGATTCAGGTATTTTCTTTGTGGTCTCCATTGTTCAAAAAATTGACTGTTAATAAGCTGATGCCATGTTTACCTCATGGACAGGTATATTGATTGCCTTCCTGGCGAAGAAGCCATACTTTAGGATACAAAAGATTGCCCTCACTCCATCTCGCCATCTGATCTTTTTCCCTTCCTGGTAGGTCCTGCCATAATAGGAGATACCTACCTCATAGATCCTTGCTCCCCGGACCCTGGCTATTTTAGCGGTAATTTCCGGCTCGATGCCAAAACGCTGTTCTTTCAGCTGGATCTGTTGGATCAGGGAGGTTCGGAATAATTTATACCCGGTCTCCATGTCTGTGAGATTGAGATTGCAGGACATATTGGATAAGAAAGTAAGAAACCGATTGCCGATGGTATGCCAGAAAAACAAGACCCGGTGTGGATTGCCGCCTATAAAACGGGAGCCATACACGACATCGGCCTGTCCTTTTACCACCGGCCGTAAAAGAGCATTGTAATCGTCCGGATCATATTCCAGGTCTGCATCCTGGATGAGAAGATAATCACCGCTGGCATGGCGAATACCCGTATGGATTGCGGCACCTTTTCCCCTGTTGGTATCATGAGAGAAATATTGGATCTCTGCTTGTGGGTGCTTCAATATATAATCCTTTATCACGTCGTCAGTACCATCCTTTGAATAATCGTTAACAATGAGGATCTCTTTTTCAATATTGTTGATGAGGTCTACCCCAATTACTTTATCTAATAACACGGCGATCGTCGAAGCTTCGTTATAAACGGGAATGAGGATGGATAATTTCCTGATGACATTATTATATGGCCATTTTCTGGCAGGCCTGAATGTTGTGCGCACAGGGGTATCGATCCCTGCCGGGTGAATAAGCTCATGCATGAAATAAGAGTTTAATGCGCTGGTTATAGTATTTTCTCAACCCCAGTAGGAACAACCCATTCCGAATGACCTTATGCCTAAGGAAACCAACGTTGAATTTTCAACGTATCCGTCCTGAGCTGTTCCTTTACCAGGTATATATGGGATTGCTAATAGATCAGAAGTCTTTCCTTAACCTTATCGCTATTAAAGAATTTTCCGGGAGTTTCATATCCGCCCGGATGTCGTTGGCGGCGTTCCTCGTAATCTGTTTTAATTCTAGTTCGTCATTAAATCTATACGCAATTTATATTCTCGCAATGTCCTCATCAAGGCCATCTTTGTCCCGGTGACGGCCTGACTGCTTAAATTGCGCATTGCAGCCGGTATTCGATCGGCGTCATCGACATGATCTCTTTAAACCTCCTGCAGAAATGACTCTCCGTCTTGAACCCTACTGAGCTGGCCACGGCTTTCAGCGGATAACCTGTGGCTGCCAACATAGGCATCGACTGCTCGATACGCACTTTGAAATGATATTCGTGGAGGGTGAGACCAGTCCTGAGCTTCAGACCGTTCCGGAGCTTCTTTATGCCCATCCCTGCTTCGATGGACAGCTGCTCGATAGAGATGGCATCACGGTAATGTTTATGGATATAGGCGATGGCCTCGTCAACG
>Ga0105239_10007614_pt1 | contig 12410 bp, 9 predicted proteins | sample KBSC44metaG_FD_92761 | JGI IMG/M metagenome (GOLD analysis project Ga0105239, IMG submission 92761) | Corn rhizosphere microbial communities from Kellogg Biological Station, Michigan, USA - KBS C4-4 metaG | ecosystem: Host-associated > Plants > Roots > Rhizosphere > Soil | place: Michigan, USA...
TCAAATAGGGCGTCACGCACGCATCTGCAGCCCGGCGCACATCTGTGTACCGGGCCGTTTTTTCGATTCTCCAGCAGCCGCCCGTTATGAGTACACCACGCCCCAATAAGCTTCCACGTACACTCGCCATTGTGGGTGGCATTGTTGCGATTCTGCTTATCTACGACTATTTCTTTCCGATCTTTGGCGGCGCACCAAAGCCGGTTACCACTCCTTCCGGGCTGCAATACACCGATCTGACCGTCGGCACGGGTCCCTCGCCGAAACCCGGCCAGGAGGTGACCGTCCACTATGTCGGCACACTGATGGATGGCAAGCAGTTCGATAGCTCGCGCGATCGTGGGCAGCCGTTTACATTCATCATCGGGCAGGGCCAGGTCATCAAAGGTTGGGATGAGGGAGTCATGACGATGAAAGTAGGCGGCAGGCGTACCCTCGTCGTTCCCCCCGAACTGGGCTATGGCAAGACCGGGGACCCGGGAGGCAAGATTCCAGGGAATTCCACCCTGAACTTCGATGTCGAGCTCCTCGGCGTCAAATAGATATCCCGGCATCGCTTCTCTCTTCGCGGCCCGGCTCACGTTTTGTGAGCCGGGTTTTGTGTCGATTCCTCCTGGTTTCAGGGCGATTTTTAACTTTTTTTTGGAATTCGGCTCTTTTCAGAAACACAGACGAAGACCGATTGCGTATTGATAAATAGACCTGCGTTCCTTTGTAAAACGCTTCCGTTGGTTTGTTTCTCCTTCTTGAAGCGAAACTGAAACCAGGCATGAGTACGAATCAAAGACCTTTCCAATACTTCCATTCGAGGTACCAAACGCAAATGAGCACATCACGTTTTAAGAGAAATGCAACCCGCGCAGTCGCCGTTCCCGTCGCTTTCGGCCTGGGCGCCGTCACGGTTCTGGGAGTGCGGGGCACCAACGCGGGTTCCCAGCAGCACACCCCGCCGGTACAGCCTCCGGCACAGGCATTGAGCATGCAGAATGCGTTCGAGCAGGTCGCCGTCAAGCTGCGTCCGTCCGTCGTTTTCATTCGCAGTCGGCAGACCCTCAAGACGACCTCCTCCCGTGGAATCCCGATGCAGGGCTTCGGTGACGATCAGGGGGACGCACTCCCGTTCCCGTTCTTGCGCAGTCCGCAAGGGGGCCAGGGAGGTCGCCAGTTCCGCATCCAACCGCCGGGCTATATGCCACGTGCCGAGGCCAGCGGTTCCGGCGTCATCATTCGTTCGGACGGCTATATCCTCACCAACGACCATGTGGTGGCCGGCGCGGACAAGGTGACGGTCAAGCTTCAGGACGGGCGTGAGTACGTCGGCAAGGTGATGCGGGATTTCCGCAGCGACCTCGCGCTGATCAAGATCGACGCCAAAGATCTGCCGGCGGCTGAGATGGCGGACTCGGACAAAGTGAACGTCGGCCAATGGGCCATCGCCTTTGGAGCGCCGTTCGGCCTGAGCGACACCATGACCCACGGAGTGATCTCCTCGATGCATCGCCAGGAGGCCATCGGTTCCGGCAGCGATGAGCGCTACTACGCCAGCCTGCTGCAGACCGACGCCAGCATCAACCCCGGCAACTCCGGCGGCCCGCTGGTCGATGTCTACGGACGTGTGATCGGAATCAACGTCGCCATCGAATCGCCGAGCGGAACCAGCGCCGGGATCGGTTTCGCGATCCCGTCGAACACGGCCCGCTATATCGCGGACTCCTTGATCTCGAAAGGAACGGTCACCCGCGGCTATCTGGGTCTCTCCCCGGCTGCGCTCACCTACCAGTATCAGCAGCGGTACGGCGTGAAGGAAGGCGCCCTGGTCACCAGTGTCCAGGACGGCACCCCCGCCGCAAAAGCAGGACTCCAGGTCGAGGATGTGATCGTAAAGTACGACGGCAAAGAGGTGAAGGATGACGCTTCGCTGCGCGACATGATCGCCCGCACGGCGCCGGGAGCCCGCGTTTCGGTCGATGTACGCCGTGGCGGCAGCGAGCGGACCCTGCAGGTCACTGTCGGCACCAACCCCGACTCGGGCGTTGCGAAAGCCGATGCTCCTGTCCAACCGCAACCGCAGGCGGAGAGCCGCGGTAAACTCGGCGTGCAGATCGCGGACGCCGACAAACTCGACTCCGATACCCGCCAGCAACTGAACCTGAAAGACGAGTTGAAGAGCGGCGCGGTGATCGTCACCGTTCAGCCCGGCAGCCCTGCCGCCGAGGCGGGCATTCGCCCCGGAGATGTGGTGACGCGCCTGAACGGCAAGACCGTCTCCGGCAGCGACCAACTGAAGCAGATCGTGGCCACCCTGCCGGCCGGTGGAAGCACCACCGCCGTCATCCGCCGCAACGGCCAGACGATCCTGGCGCAGATCGCCGTCGAATAACGGGTTAACCCAATAACTGAATAACCGTCTGCGCAGGGACGCACTGTCGCCTCCCTGCGCCATCAAAAAGGAAGTGAGTAACATGAACGCCGCGAATTCCGGCGACCTGAACGAGAAGTCAGGCAGAATCCCGGAATGGTTGTATCGTATCTCCGATGAGCAGTTCGTTCAGTGGTGCGATCAGCACAAACTGCAAGTCTGCTCGGAAGTGCGGTCTTTCACCGAGGAGGAGCGCAACGCGATCTTCCAGTACGCCATGCGCCAGCATCTCGTCAACTGAGGTATCGCACAATTTAGCATAAGGTGAGGGGCGACTCGAAAATCGAGTCGCCCCTTATATGCGTCTTTTCAGGGCACATATTTCCGGATGGTGGTTCTGCTGGAATTGACAGTCGTATATGCCTGTGTTACAATTCTGAAGGGATAATTTTAGAGAGAGCAACTAATCCCGGAAGCACAGGGCTATTGTCACCGTCGCGTCGCAATGTGGTGGAGAGACTAAGCAGACCCGCATAGTCCCCTCGTACTTTTCCCGGCACTGAAGTGCCGTTCTGAAATGGGAAGTCCGCCTACGCGGACTCAAGACAGGAAATACATTGGAGTCCACGCAGGTGGACTTCCCATTTCAGCGCGGGGTTTCAACCCCGTTAGCAGAAATGACGAAGGGAATATGCCAACCTGCTTAGGAAGGAAGTGCGCTATTGCGAGCGGTCGTGCAGAGAGTGAGGGAGGCGTCGGTGACGGTCGTGGAGGGAGAGGTTCGCCGAGAGGTGAGTGCTGTCGGGCACGGAGTTCTGATCCTGGTCGGCGTCGGGACAGAGGATACTGAGGCCGATGCCAGGGCGCTTGCGGATAAAATCGCAGGGCTGCGCGTATTTCAGGACGAAGAGGACAAGATGAACCGTTCTCTCCTCGATGTCGGCGGCAGCGCGCTCGTCATCTCCAATTTTACACTCTTCGGAGACTGTCGGAAGGGACGCCGACCGAGTTTCACCGCGGCCGCGCCCGGCCCGCACGCGGAAGCCCTCTATCGGCAGTTCGGGGAGGCGCTGGCAGCGCAAGGCATCCGGGAGGTCCGGTACGGCGAGTTTGGCGCGCATATGGAGGTGCGCCTGATCAACGATGGCCCGGTGACCCTGCTTCTCGACAGCCGCAAGCTTTTTTGAGCGCGATTGAACTATGGGAGGGCCACGGAAAGTCTGAAGAATGTCGAAGGCGGAAGGATCGTTCCATCCGACTCCGAACACACCAGGCGACCGTGAGCCTTGTCCGGAGCGCAGCATCCCCGCGTAAGCGGGATTCACGAGGAAAGACGTTGGAAAAGAGAGAGACACAAAAACCGTCCGCTTCGGCGGACTCGGAGAGCGCCCCCAGACCCACCCGTTCCCGGCGAACCGGCGCCTCGGAGCCGAAATCGACGGCGGTCGTGCGACGCCAGACCGTAGGCCCCAATCCGCGCAGCGCCGCAAGCCACTTTACCCGCGGAGAGACGCACCGAAGGATGGGCCGATACCATGCCGCCATTCTGGAGTATCGGAAGGCGGTGGAGTTCGCGCCGGAGGTTCCGTACTATCGGTATAAATTAGGCGACTGTTATGCGGCTGCCGGGTTGGGCGGCAATGCGCTGAAAGAGTTGGAGGCTGCGCGCGACCTCGCGCCGAACGACGGCTTCTACCACTTCTGGCTGGGCGATGTCTATGCGCGCATGGGCCGCCCCCAGGATGCGATCGTGTCGATGCAGCAGGCCACCTTCTATGCACCGGACGACGCCTATTTCAATATCCGGCTCGGGATGGTCTACTATCAGGCGTGCGCCTTACCGGAGGCTGCCGACGCCTTCCGCAACGCCGTCGCGCTCGATCCGGACAACGCCTCCTATCACTGCCTGCTCGGGGACACCTATGTGCGCCTGGGCTATGAGCGCGAGGCCCTGATGCATTTCCGCATGGCCGGTCGCCTGGACCCCTACGACGCCGCCTATGTCGAGCGCGCCCGCCGCCTGGTCGCACTGGAGCCTGTGCCTGTCGAAGAGGAGAGCGAGCAGACCTGATGTACGAGAAATCCCTGGAAGACGATGCGCGCCTGGACGACGTCCAGCGCGAACTGCTGGCGATCACCTGGCGCATGCTGGAGGCGATCCATACCGGGAATGCGGAGGTCTATGCCGCGCTATGCACCGACGACCTCTCCTGCTTCGAGGACGTCTGCGACTATCGGATCGACGGCCTGGAGTTTCATCTGGCGCTCATCCGACAGATGGCGCAGAATCCCGCCATGAAACCGACCCGCTTCGATATTCTGACGCCGCGCATTCAGGTCTATGGCGGCGTCACGGGCATCGTCACCTACACCCGCCTCATGACCTACGACGACAACGGCAAACCCCGCTGGACCACCTTCAACGAGACCCGCACTTTTGTACGCGTAGACGACGCCTGGAAGATGGCCCACTTCCACCGCTCCCCCACCTGATAACAAGATCAACGACATAGAAGGAGAGCCGAATGGATGCGGTGACGGCAGCGATGATCGAGTTTATTCGCTCGATTGGGCTGGAGGTGGAACTGGAGGAGGTGACCGAGAGCACGTTTGTGCCCGGTATTACGATCCGGCAGGGACGCCTCGTGGTGGATGTCGGGCGAATGCGCTATCCGGGAGATATGCTGCATGAAGCCGGACATCTTGCGGTCGCCGTGCCCGAACGCCGTCGAACGCTGCACCTCGACATCGGTCAGAACGGTACGGAAGAGATGATGGCGATCGCCTGGTCGTATGCCGCGGCGCTCCATATCGGCATCGATCCTGCCATCGTGTTTCATCCGGACGGGTATCGCGGGGGCGCGGGTTCGCTGCTGGCAAACTTCAGGGAGGGCCGTTATCTGTCGCTCCCGATGCTGGAGTGGACCGGAATGGCCTACGGGCCGAAGCGCGCGCAGGCGGAAGGCGTCGCGCCCTATCCCCACATGGTGCTCTGGCTCCGCCCTTCCCCACCCCCGGAAGACCTCTCGGATGCGGACGATTCGATGCTTACGGTCGTCAGCAGGGAAGTAGATTCGGGAAGCGCTTCACTCTCGATGCACACGATGGCGGGAGACGCTGGCAACCAGGAAAGGCTTGCGCCTACCGATATTATCAAACTGCCCTTCACCTTCGATCCGTTGGCGCTGCAAGCCGATCTCGCCCGCCTCCAGCCGGAGGAGTGGATTCGGCACTTTAACAATCAGATTTTCGAGGGCGACTGGAGCGGGATAGCGCTGCGCTCGATCGGCGGTACAACCGGGAAGATCTATAGCGGCCTCGATGCGCGCAGCGATTGTGAGGATACTCCGCTGCTGGATCGCTGTCCCTACCTGCGCCAGGTATTGGAGAGCTTTCAGTGCCCCTTGCAGTCCGCGCGGCTGTTGAAGCTCGAACCACGGTCGCATATCCACCGACATAGCGATCCTTTCCTGGGCTACGCGGATGGAGAGGTCCGGATGCATATCCCGATCCAGACTGATCCGGAGGTTCGGTTCTACCTGGAGGGCGAGCGGGTGCGGATGCAGGAGGGCGAGTGCTGGTATCTCAACCTCTCCCGCAACCATTGGGTCGATAACTTCAGCGACGTCCCGCGCATTCATCTGGTGATCGACTGTGAAGTCAATGACTGGCTGGCCGCGCACTTCCCTCCTGACATGCCCGAAATCCGGAGACCGCTACAGATCTAGCGAGGGAAGGAGTCCCCCATGAGTTTTGCCGTGTTCGTTCTCTCCACCGGCCGTTGCGGTACGCAGTGGCTGGCGGAACACCTTCCGCGCAGCTACTCCGATCGATTGCAAGTCGAGCATGAGCCGCTGCATAACTTCTACCATCCCCGTCGGAACCTCCTGGCCCGTACGCTTGCCGATCTCGACGCCGAGGCGGCGGAAGCGATTTTGCCCCACGTCGAGGAGATCGAGACCTGCCTGACGCAGCGCAACTATCTCGAATGCGGCCACCCCTGCTGGAGCGCCATCCCGGCCCTGGTCGATCGGTTTCACGGGCGAGTTCGGGTCCTTCATCTTGTACGGCATCCCGTGCCGACCGCCTTCTCCTGGCTGACACACCGCGCCTATGAGCCTCCGCTCTTACCTTTCCTTCCCACGAAGACCCTGCTCTCCCCGTTCGATCCGGGCGTCCGTCTGCCGGAATACCAGGAAGGTTGGGAGGAGTTGACGCCCTTTGAAAAGTGCCTCTACTACTGGGGCGAGGTCAATCTCTTCGGTCTGGCGCAGGAGGAGGCTCTGGGAGTTCCCTGGCTGCGGCTCACCTACGAGGAGCTGTTTTTCGCCGATGGGCTGGAGAAGGCGCTGGAGTTTCTGGAGTTGCCGCCGGCAGATACTCTGATGGCGGCCCGAGCCGAATCTGTAGATCGCTTCCACTCGCTTACACCTCAGCGACCGGACATGAATCTGCTTGGACGCCATCCCCGGATCATCGAGGCGGCCCGGACGTTGGGCTACGATGCGGAGGAGGTCGATCTCGCCGCCCTGCAACGCAGATACCAGGGCTACGCAGGTTGAGAGCGTGCTGAACGAGGCATGCATTCCTGTCCTGTAATTCTGTCCGGAAGAGATGCATTTTAGACAGGATTAACAGGATTTACAGGATTATATTAGATGTGCAGTTCGGCAGCAACAGGCCCCCCTCTTCACAAGGAAAGAGGAGGGCCGGTGTGCGTGTTGGCGAGGTGGGAATCAGCGTTTTTTCGCGAGGCGACGGCGGCGCAGGGCGGTCAGGGAGCCGCAGAGGGAGATGCCGATGCCGAGGGCAAGCGCACCCGGTTCCGGGGTGGCGGCGGCGATGGCCGTTATGACCGGAGGGGCGACGGGAATGGCGGTGTTGCCATAGGATTGAACGCTGGAGAGGGTGACCCCTGGGCCGGTGAGATCCAGCCGCAGGAAGGCGTTCGCAGTGTCTACCGGTGCGTTCGTGGAGAGCGGGGCCAGGGTGGAATCGAGCAGGTAGAAACTCAGGACATCGGGGGTCCCTCCTGTATCGAGGTTCGTGGTTGTGAAGACATCGAAGCCCAGACTGGATCCGGGCGTGAAGGCCTGGGCATGATCCGCGACTCCGGTCGCATCGCCATCGGCCAGCAGTACGGAAGAGGAGGTGCTGCCGGAGGCGTTTCCGACCTCAGGAGGCAGGACCGCGCCGGAGGCGCCGCCGCCGAAGGTGAAGTTGCTGAATACCGCATTGTTGTTGGTATCCGGAGTTCCCAGACTGACGACGTGGCCGTCGCTCAGCGTGAACTCGGTATAGTAGGTTGAGGCCGGATTCAGGGAACTGGTGTCGATGTTGACGTGAAAGAGCAGTTGTGCGGAAGCAGGCCGTCCGAGCGCAGCCAGACCGAGGGCCAGGCAGGCGGGTAGTATCAACCGATTGAAGCGCATAGATATCTTCCTTTCCGACGAATGCAGTGTGTTCCGAAAACCTGAGGAGGCTCCGGTCCTGCGCCCGCTGCCGCGATCAGCAGGGGGCGCAGGACGGTCTGTGAAAGAACCTCGGGTTCCTTCCGGTTAGCGTGATCCAGGCCCGGCCACGACCTGGAGGGAGTAGATGATGGAGCCTGCCCCGGTTTTGGTGAAGCTCAGGGAGACGGTAGTGCTGGCGCCTGCTGCCAGACCGCCGATGTTGATGTAGGGTCGTCCTGCGGGCAGGAGGGCGCTGGTCGTGCCGGAGGCATTCGCCAGGGTCGCGTTTGCCAGACTGGACAGGATGACCGAGATCGGCCCGGCAATGGCGACGCTGCCCGTATTGGTGAGGGTCAGGACCTGCGTATAGGTGCCGGTTGCACGGGAGTAGAGGAACGGTCCGGACGTGACCGAGATCTGTCCGGTCACATCCGCCACAGTCGAGGAGACGGAGATACTGACCGTTGCGGCCCCACTGGTCAGACCGGCGCTATTGGTAACGGTGAACTGGAAGCTGTCCGGACCCGTATAGCCCGCATTGGGCGTATAGGTCAGGTTCGGAGCGGTCCCGCTCAGGGTGCCGTGCGCAGGGTTAACGGTCACGTTGTAGGTGAGGCCCAGCGCGGGCACGTTCGGATCGCTGCCGGTGAGGGTGACACCGACGGCCGTATCCTGGCTGGTACTGACGCTCTGCGCGTTCGCCGTGGGTGCGGCGGCCGCCACATTCAGAGTCACCGTGGCGGGAGCGCTGGTGAGGCTAGCCGTATTGGTGACGGTGAAGGTGAAGCTGTCCGCACCGCTGTAACCCGCGTTGGGCGTGTAGGTGACGGCTCCTGTGGCGGCGTTGAAGCCCGAGAGCGTGCCGTGCGTCGGGTTCGTCCCGATGGCATAGGTGAGAGCCAGCGCAGGCATGTTCGGGTCTGAGCCGGTGAGCGTAATCGCAGTCGCCGTGTTATGGGCGACCGCGACCGTCTGAGTGTTGGCCGTCGGAGCGGTAGCGGGAGCCGCGCCCACGTTCAGCGTCACGGTGGCCACGGTACTGTCGAGGAAGCCGTTGTTGACTTTGAACTGGAAGCTGTCCGGCCCGCTGTAGCCCGAACTGGGCGTGTAGGTCAGGTTGGGAGCCGTGCCGCTCAGGGTGCCATGCGTCGGATTGGCAGTCACGCTATAGATGAGAGTCAGCGCCGGGATGTTCGGATCGGAACCAGTCAGCGTGACCGCGGTCGCTGTGTTAAAGGAGACGGCGACCGTCTGAGAGTTGGCCGTGGGTGCGGCCGCCGCTACGTTCAGCGTCACCGTGGCGGGAGCGCTGGTGAGAGAGCCGTTATTGACGGTGAACGTGAAACTGTCGGAGCCTGCGTAGTTTGCACTGGGTGTGTAGATGATGGCTCCCGTAGCGGCATTGAAGCCGGAGAGCGTGCCGTGCGTCGGGTTGGTCGCGATCGCGAAGGTGAGCGTCTGCGCGGGCACGTTCGGATCGGAGCCGGTCAGGGTGATGGGTTTCGCCGTATTGTGAGAGACGGCGACGGTTTGGGCGTTGGCCGTGGGAGCACCGGCGGCCACGTTCAGCGTCACCGTGGCGGCGCTGCTAGTAGTGCTGCCCGTGTTGGTGACGGTAAACTGGAAGCTGTCCGTTCCGGCGAAGCCCGCATTGGGCGTGTAGGTCAGGTTGGGCGCCGTTCCGCTCAGGGTGCCATGCGTCGGGTTGACCGTGACACTGAAGGTCAGCGGAGTCAACGCAGGAACGTTCGGATCGGAACCGGTGAGCGTGACTGCTGTCGCTGTGTTATGGGCGACCGCGACCGTCTGCGGGTTGGCTACCGGCGCGGCAGCGTTCACGTTCAGCGTCACGGTGGCGGGGGCGCTGGTGAGAGAGCCGTTATTGACGGTGAAAGTGAAGCTGTCGGAGCTTCCATAGCCCGCACTGGGCGTGTAGGTAACGGCTCCCGTGGAGGCATTGAAACCAGAGAGCGTGCCGTGCGCCGGGTTGGTAACGATCGCGAAGATAAGCGGCAGGGCCGGCGTGTTCGGATCGCTGCCGGTCAGGGTGATGGCCTTCGCCGTGTTGTGCAAGACGGTCACCGTCTGCGCATTGGCGGTCGGCGCACCGGCGGCGACATTCAGTGTCACGGTGGCCACGTTACTGTCGAGGAAGCCGTTGTTGACTTTGAACTGGAAGCTGTCTGTTCCCTGGTAGCCTGCGTTGGGCGTGTAGGTCAGGTTGGGCGAGGTTCCGCTCAAGGTTCCATGCGTCGGGAAGCTGGTCACGATGTAGGTCAGGCTCTTCGGCGGAGAGTTCGGATCAGATCCCGTCAGGGTGACCGCCTTTGCCGTGTTATGGGAGACCGCGACGGTCTGGCTATTGGCGGTAGGCGCTCCGACGACCGTAAGCGTAATCGTAGCCGTATTGCTGTCGTCATGTCCATCGTTGGCTTTGAAGGTGAAGCTGTCCGGGCCACTGTAGCCCGTCGTGGGCGTGTAGGTGACGGCTCCCGTGGAGGCATTGAAACCGGAGAGCGTGCCGTGGGTTGGGTTAGTGACGATGACGTACGTCAGCGTATCGCTGTCCGCATCCGACGCGGTCAGGGTGACCGGTTTGGCCGTGTTCATGTTGACCGTGAGAGACTGCGCGTTAGCGACGGGCGGATGGTTGACACCCAGCTTCGCGAAGAAGATGCCGTTTACGTTCGTCGCCGAAACGACATCTCCCATCACATAGACGTTGCCGCTGCTGTCCACCCCGATGCCTGCCCCGGCATCGTCCTGGCCGGCGCCGAGATAGGTGGAAAAATCCATCTGATGCGCATGGGTAGAAGCGTTGGTCTCGGTGAATTTCGCGACAAACCCATCCTCGGAGTTGGAGCCGCCCTGATTGGTGGTTATGGGTGCACCGACGGACGTCGGGAACCCTCCGCCCGCAGCGGTCGATCCTGTACGACCGGTCACATAGACGCTGGCGCCATCGAAGACGATGCCCGCGCCATAGTCAACCCCGCCTCCGCCCAGATAGGAGGCGTAGAGTTTGCTCGCTACTCCGGTTAAAGTCGTATTGACTTTCAACAGAAAGGCATCCGAGTTGGCATTGGCGGACGTACCGCCATGCGTGCTCTGCAAGGCATTCGCCGTGACCGGGAAGTTCGTAGAGTTGGTTTCACCGGTTATGTAGACAACGCCGCTGCCCGCAAAGGCAACGCTCTCCGCTTCATTGACTCCCTGATTTGCTCCCGCGGTGGAGTCCACCCCGCCGATATAGGTGCCATACACGAGCGAGTTTGTGCCGGTCTGGCTGGTATCGACCTTGACCAGAAAGCCGGGATCGATGCCCGCGTACGTCGGCTGAAAACCGTTGACCGTAATGTGGAAGAAGTCGGGCACGCTGGCGGCGTTCCCTTTTTGCGTGGCTCCCACCACATAGACGGTATCGTCGTCGGTAGGGTCGATGACCATATGCCGGACATTATCCACACCCGCGCCGCCCATCAGGGTGACATAACTGAGGTTGTTGTAGGCGGTGCCCGTGCCGCCGAGATCGTTCAGGCGGGCCACATAGCCGTCGTTGATGGAGCCGCCGTAGGTGGTCTGGAAACCGTTGCCGTTCAGGGTGTTGTTGGCCGCCGGGAAGTTGTCGAGGCTGCGCCCGCCTACCCCCGGAAAGTTGTTGAGGGTCGGGGTATCACCGCCAATATAGAGCACGGTACCGGCGGCGTTGACCGCGATGGTAACGCCCGTTTCCGTCGCGCGGCCGCCAAAATAAGAGGCATAGGTCAGTGCGGTGCCGGCAGGATTCAGTTTGGCGATATAGGCGTTCCTCACCGCGTGGCTGCTCCCGTTGGCATTGCCGCTGAATCCGATAAACGTCTGGTAGGGGATTCCCGCCATCGGAAAATCGGGGGCCTGGGCGGAGGCGACAATGTAGGCGCTGCCTGCGGAGTCGATGGCGATCCCGCCGGCGAAGTCTCCGTAGTCGTTGTTCGTATCCGGGACGCTGCCGCCGATGATATCGCTATAGGTGATGGCGCCGGCGGAGTTCAGTTTCATCACCAGAATGTAGTGGTTGGCGTTGGCGCCCGGAGGCAATTTGGTGAAGGTTTTGGCCGCCGTACTGGAGGACCCGCCGATCGTGGTCGCCGTAGTATAGGTGGCCGACGTGACGTCGGAAGTCGCGGTCGCGTAGACGTTGCCGGACGCATCGGAGACCATCGAGTTCCACGTGGTGCTGGTGATAGGGCCGGCCCCATTGGTCAGCGTGTCGTAGTAGCGAAAAAGGAGGGAGGGATCGATCACCAGGGGGCGGCTGTGATCATACTGCGCGATCTCGAACCCGACGTGAGAAGCGCCCTTGCGCTCCGAACGGATCTTATAGCGAGAGGCGATGGTGTGGCGCTTGCCGTCGATCATCTGATAGACTTCCGGCCGCTTCCAGCGCATCTCTCCGGCCTGTGCACGCAGCAACAGGTCGCCGTTCGCCTCCAGGTTCAGGCTTCGATTGCCGGTAAAGCTCAGGTTTACCTTCGCGGGATCGACGCCCGGCTTCAGGACGAAGTCGTACTCCAGTTGTTTCTGGTTGCCGTAGTAGACCAGATCGATGCCGGGATAGA
>Ga0105239_10007615_pt1 | contig 12408 bp, 11 predicted proteins | sample KBSC44metaG_FD_92761 | JGI IMG/M metagenome (GOLD analysis project Ga0105239, IMG submission 92761) | Corn rhizosphere microbial communities from Kellogg Biological Station, Michigan, USA - KBS C4-4 metaG | ecosystem: Host-associated > Plants > Roots > Rhizosphere > Soil | place: Michigan, USA...
CCCACCACATGCGACGAAGGCTCGCCCTCATAGCCGCAGGTGAGGAAAGCAAATGCCGGACCCTTGTCGGTCGGCCTCCACACCCCGGCAAATGTGAAGATGGGGCGGGATGGTATCGAAAACCAATAAGGCCGCTTCTTGCTAGTGACTGGATCGGCCTCGACTGACCATTCCTGAAACTCCGTAACCGGCACAAGGCAGCGCCGCTCGGGGTTCTTGAGTGCGGTACGCCAGAAGGGGCTTTCATAATTGCGGACATTGACCACAGGCTTGCTTGCGCTTTGCGGCGGGGGAAATCCCCAGCGCATTGCAGTGAGTTCGCGCTTTCCGTCGCGATTGATGGCTACGAAGCCTTCGCGCCCCGGCGATACATAATCCTTCTCCAGATCCTGCCGCCAGGCATCCTCGGCCTCATAATAGGCGGTCAGTTCCCAGCGCCTCACCTTGAGATTGTAGAGATTGCAGATCGCCGGACTCCTCAAGCTCGAACAGGCCATCAGTCGAGAACGAGAGCTCCACCTTGTCAAGTGCTGGGCCGGGAACAAGCACCCGCTGCGGCGGACCATATAAGCGGTGGATTTGGCCGATGTCGCTCACCACGTGAGGAAAGCGCAGCTCATAATGCGCCGCTCCCTCGATCGCAGGCAGGAAGCCTTCTTTGGTCCAGATCGTCAGCTCCTCGGGCTTCTTCCCGCCATATGGGTCGAACCCGAAAAAGCCGTCCATCGCGTAGAGGTCACCGGTCAGTTCAGCCATCATCATGAGGTCGATATCATCGATCATGCCGGTGGCCATCTCCTCGGCTATGGCACTGGCGTTGGCGAACCCGTCATTGGCGGCAGCTGGATAGTCCATGATCATTCCTCAAGAGCGATAGCGTGACATAAAGTTCTTCCACGTCTGCTGATCCGGGTAAGGCAGCGGGCATGTGTCCGGCATCGTGCGGGTGATCTGAAGTTTGGGGCGCGAGACCTTTTGCTGGTCCCGCCAGCATCGCGTGCAATAGAAATGCTCCAGCACCTCCGGGATACGGTCATCGATGCCCTTGCGGTGGAAGTGCCACCACACCGGCACCGCATCGTACAGCACCGAATGCGGGCACCTTCGGCACGATAGCCGCAGCGTCGTCCGGCTGAGCGCGCAGTGCATGAGCGTCCGCAGTTTCCGGTTGAGGTGGTCGCGGTCATCCACATCACGCAGCCGCCGTTAGACGAGGGACAGCAAGGAACTCGAACGGCACGCGCAGCGCAGCAGCCAGCCGGTCAACCTCGGCGTCGGTGGCCAAGCTCATATCGGCTTCCAGCCGTGACAGGCGCTCGATTGCTATGCGCGAGTGCTCAGCCAGATCATTAATGCTCAAGCTACGTTCCTCCCGCCACACGGTTAGAGGCGGCTCATCATCAAATATGCGCTGCAATGCGTGCCACGTAACCCCCGACATCTCAGCACTCCTCGAACAAGGATGGATGATCGACCGCGCGCGGTTCTTCGGCACTAATATCATAACACCGCATCCGGGCTGCCAAATGGCCAGCCAGGGCGGCAAAAGCGGCACTTCTGCGCACACGATCACGGTGCTGGAGATCAGCGATCATAAAGGTAGGCGCACCCGTTAAGGCCACCTCCAGCGTAAGCGAAAGCTCGTAATCAGCGACTCGGTACTGCATGTCCGGAATAAGAACATACCATGAACATATCGGCAAGAGCCATTCCGTTCGGAATAACACCGTCTGGCGACGCCTCTGGCTTCCAAAGCCCTCATTCGGCTGCCCAATCGTCCTCGCTGCCACAAACAGCCAAGCTGGCGCATAGCGATCACTAGTGGCCAAAGGGATAACGTTATCGGTTTCTAAGCACATAGCTCCAATGGCAGCTTTCCATTTTCCCTAGCAGGCTTGTGCGAAGTACAAAAATGTGGAAACCGCACAGTCAATCTGTTTCGGGGCAATGCAATGGCAGACATTGAAATATTACATCTTTCCGACTTGCACTGGAGCAAAACCCATCAAGCCGATCGAAAAATCGTCATTGACGCCCTCATTAGGGACCTTATCCGCCAGCGCGATGATGGCTCTGTGAAGCCTGATCTCATCGTGTTTAGCGGGGATCTGGCGCAATCCGGTGACGAACCCGATCACTTTGAAAGCGCATATAATTTTTTGCTATCACCCGCCTTAAGTCTATTCGGACTGTCCGAACAGTCTTTGTTTATCGCCCCAGGAAATCACGATATTTCTAGAGAGAGCGTCCGATCGGCAGGATTTATCGAAAGCGGTCTCCAAGCATCGCTCAAATCTGTCGACGATGTGAACAAGTTCATTGACGAGCTAAATTCGGGTTCGAAGACGCATCTTCCTGCGTTGGATAGAAGTCAAGCATTTTACGCCTTCGTTGATGCAAAGACGCCTGCCAACGCTTTGAACGCGAGCTTACTCCGGTGTCATCTGCGAAAGATTGGTGCACTGGAAGTAGGGATCGCGTGTTTCGACACGGCTTGGCGAGCAACAGGGGAAGCCGATGATATCGATAGGCATCGATTATTGCTTGGGGAGCGAAATGTAGATCAAGCGCTCGAAGCGCTTTCGAATGCCGATTTTAGAATTGCAGTGATGCACCACCCAGCCGACTGGCTGGCTGATTTCGATGAAGTATCCACTTCCAGTCGACTATCCTCTGGCTTTGACGTCATTCTATGTGGCCATACCCATCGCACTCTTCCTCAAGCAAAAACAACACCCCAAGGGACCGCGATATTCAGCCAAACAGGAAGCATTTATGCGTCCCGCAGATGGGCTAATGGATATCAATCTATCTCATTCGATCTCGCGCAGGGAGAGTGCCACTTTAATGTACGAAGCTATTATGACACTCCTCGGCGGGAGTTCGATGCAGCAGTAAACGCGATGCCTGATGGTGGGCGGTTTTCATTGCCATACGCCGCAGCCCAATCCAAGACCGCGCCGGTCGTAGAGAGCTTTCTAAGGCAATTAAGAAGCGTCATCCGACAAAATGCAACAGAGCACATGAACCTGATCGGAACTGACGGCTTCGCGGTCGCGGACATCAAAGAAGGGTTTGTTTGCCCTCCCCTCTCCCGGCGATTGGTAGAGGAAGGCGAAGGGGGCGAGGTCATCAGCGACCGAGAGGTCAGCATAGAGGAGCTTTTGCGATCAGACGAAAACTACGTCATCACGGGTGAACGCGAAGTTGGAAGAACAAGCCTGCTGCATTATATGGCGGTTTTATCAGCAGAGGGTGTGGTAGATCGACCCCGAATTCCCGCCATATTGAACTGTTCTCAGCTGAAATCCGGTTCTTACAATCTGAAGAAGTCAATCGCGTCTTACTATGGTTCGCTTCCAAAAGGGTTCGATGTCGATGATGCCTTAAAAAGCGGTTATTTCCTTTTTCTTGTCGATGATCTTGGCAGTGATGATCAGCTTGAAGCGATTAAAGCGCATATCGAAACATTCCCTGCCAACCGCTGGATATGCGCTGACACTCCAATCATTGGCAGTCTCACTCGCCGAGGGAGAATATCAGAAGTACTATCTAACCTTCGCGAAATTGAGATAGGTATGCTTCCCAGGCGCTCGATCCGTGCAATGGCAAAGAGGTGGTCTCCAGCAATCGGCCACAACGATGATCGCATTTTCGACGCAGTAATGCACCAGATCAAGCGAGACGGATTACCCCGAACGGGATACATGGTTACGTTGCTTCTCTGGGCTATGCGTCAAGACATAGAATTCGATCGCATAAATGAAGCTGTCCTTCTTTCAAACGTGGTCGACTACCTGCTTGGTCGAGCCGACTTCACTCAATCCAAACATGGCCAGTTCGACCCGCGCGCGAAGGAGATTGTGCTTGAATATCTTGCGACATTTTTAAAAGATAGAGGTGGAACAGTCGACCTAGACGACGCCACAGCATGCCTGGTTGATCTTTTTCAGACAAAGCGATTACCGTTTAAAGCGTTCGATGTTCTCAATGATCTTATCACATGTGGCATTATCGCACGTCGCGAGAATGAAATAGCTTTTAAATATAAATGTTTTCAGGAATATTTTTTTGCTTCCCGATTGCGGTCTGACAACGCGTTGCTGCAAAATACGATGCGAGATTTAGGGTATGCTCGCAATGTACGGGAATTTGAGCTGCTCGCAGGCTTGCGCCGCGACAACGCCGATATCTTGATGCAAATCTCGCAAGACCTGGAAGAACGTGCTCCGTCAGACATTACAGCGATGTCGCCTGCAGATTATGATGATCTTACGGAGATAAAGCTCGATATAAAAGTATCTCAAAAGCGGATCAATGAAATTAAGAAAAAGCGCTTTTCAGCTGACCAAATAGACGATCTGATGGATGCTGCCGATCGCCGCGCTTTGCGTAGGGAAAGCGCCGCAGAAATTAAAAAGATTGAGCCTCCCAAAGAGATTGGGTCGATGGATCTTTTCGGCAAAAAAGCGTCAAATTCCGGAGAAGCTTCCAGCGGAAAGTCTGCGATGAGCGTCGTAGATTTCCTTGTTTCGACTGATTTACTAGCCAGAGTGATCCGAAATTCTGATTTCACTGACTATGAAATCAAAGAGCCTGCCACCCGCCTCGTCCTCCGAAACGCCGTACGCACTTGCCTTCGCGTCAGACAAGAGGTTGTTGACGTATTTGAGGAGATGAATGCCAGAGAGAGCAAAGACCCGCTCTCGGCTGACGATAAAAGTACACTTTTATATTTGCTGAACCAAATTTTAATCGCCACATCCTCTGCCTTGCTATCTGACCAGCTAAACTCCCCTAATGTTGTACCAATGGCAAGGGAGATATTGCGGGCTGGAGACTTGACACTTGCCGAGCGAATTTTTCTGTGTTTTCTACTTCAAACGTGTCGCTCATCCAACTGGCATGAGGAATTTAGCGACTTATTGCATGACCGCTCGAATAATGGGTTTGTCGTGCAGACCGTAACGAACCGAATTAATCGGATCGTGAACACGCAATATCTCGACGACGCAGAAGACGCGAAGCTACGATCCGTCGTTGATACTATTGAAGAAGTTCTCGGCTGGAGCACCTTGGAGAAGAATAGAATGCTCACTGGTCTTAAGAAATCATCTCTCCAAGCTGATTTGCGGGACGCAAGAGCGTGACCGAGGTATGTTGCCGACTATCGCGGAGGCGGCCGGTTGGTTCAACCTTACGGCTTTTGCAGCGTCACATCTCTCGTAAAATGGAAATTATGAAGTTGCGCGCGGCTTAAGATAGCTCAGTGGGTAACGGTGCATGAATAGTAACGCGCGTGGCGTCATCGGAAATCGCGTCACATGGACCAGTCCGCATTGGCAATTTGGCTCCACCTTCCGATGGTTGATAAATCGCTCGGCGCAGGCGTGACCTTATCCAGTTGCGGGTTGGGATCGCCCCCAGGGGTCGCGACGTAATCGTCAGCGTCCCGAGCGAAGAAAGGTCCGGTCGCTGGTAGAATTCGCCATCAGTGTGCAATCGATAATGTTATCGCTGACTACATGGGGAAGCTCGAACCTTGTATCCCGCCGAACGTGAGCGGTGGCATAGAGCTTGTCACCTCGATCGCAGGACAGCTTCTAAGACATTCTCGACCCACTCCAAATCTTTGTCCGATAACTTTGCAAGGCGTGAAGTGATCATCGTCAGGCGTTGACGTTCGAGTGCGGTGCCAGGAATGCTAGGAGAGAACAATTCGGCGGGATCAATCTTCATCGCTTCTGCCAGTTTGTCGATGGTGCCGAACCGGACCCCTGTTGAGCCAGCTTCGATCCGAGAAACCATGTCCACGCTCATATTCGCGTGAGCGGCGAGCTCTTCTTGCGTCCAGCCAAGCCTACGACGATGCGCGCCTACCAGCCGGCCAAACCTGACTTTTAACTCCTTCATCGGCCCTCCGCCATGTGCTCTTAGGTCGGCGGGCGGATTGAGGTGAGTGACGCACAGGGCGGAAACCGTAAATCCGCTCTTTACTTGCAATCCAACGCAAAATACGCTTCTATTCAAAATCGTAATGTCATTCGGGGCGGCTGGGGTTAGGGTGAAAAGTTTCGCTGTTAAGCGTCGGAGGCGGAAAGCCAACTCGTTCCCTGAGGCGCTCCAGAGGCCAGCCGAGCGTAAGGAGCGGGCGCAATGAATAATGGCCGCGCCTTCATAGGTTCCATAATGATCATCCTCAGCGCCCCCCTACAGGCGGAGAACCTGATTTTCTCGTGCCAGACCGAAAGCGGCAAATTAGTTAGATTTTCTGACCTCGATCGGTATGTAAGATATAGCTACGGCCCGAGCGGGTTCCCTGATCTCGTATTCATTGAGCCCAAACGTTCGGCACAAAAGCTGTGTCGTAACGATCCCAACGGCGGATTTTTTTATCACGGAATAAGCCTCCAACACGATGGATTAACCTATACCGTTGGCGAGAAAGAGATGGTTGATCCCTCGCGGAACTATATGACGGTTTCGTTAGAGTACACTCTTTCTGTGACGCGAGCAGACGGCCGCGTCCTGTCCAACATCAGGTGCAGTCGAGGCATCGTTGACAAAATAAGAGCAGCGAATGTGCATGATGCCATGATTGGTGATTGTTGATAGAGCCACCCGTTGCACCTGCATCAGCTACACACTTGGATAAAAATGTCCCGGCTAATCAGCCTTGCAGCGCTATCAACCGCGATAGGGCTTTCCGTTGCCGTTCCCCTCAGCGCCGAGAGAGGTTGGCTGCCGGGTGAACGCGACGACATTGCTATACTTCTTCCGAGTGATCCTTATTATTCTTGGGCCGTTGCCCATATGACCAATATTGTACGAAGGGGCTTACTTCACCCGGCGAGTGCCATAATCTCGAACATGGCGATCTGCGTTTATTCACATGACTACAAAATGGCAGTCCTCATGGTCAGGGCCAATGATCGCAATGACCGTATATCCAGGGACAAGCTGGCGGTAGCCGTGGAGACAAATGGCGTCGGTAACCTCGTCTTTACGGAGGATGCGAGTGATATCACGCTACAACCTATGGATGTTAGTCTAGATCTCCGTATGATTGCGTTAGGCAGTTCTGAGAGGTGCATAAAGAAATATAGTGCCGAACAGACTATCGTAGAACAGCACAAATGACAGCATGCATTGTGGACAAATACCTTTAGTATCATAAGTCTAAAGCGCCTCTACCGCAAACTCTGAGCATCACACTGAAAACAAGATTTGCTAGGTAGGTGCTTGGATGGCAGTTGGTCGTATCAACACGCTACGGTCGTAGCGTATTGATACGAAGGGATTAACATGGTCTCCGGCAGGTTCATTTCTTACCATCGCGTATCAACTGAAAAGCAGGGCCGATCCGGCCTGGGCCTTGATGCTCAAAAGAAAGCCGTTGCTGATTATCTAAACGGAGGGGAGTGGGAACTGCTGCACGAGTTTGTCGAGGTCGAAAGCGGGCGACGCAAAGACCGGCCGCAGCTGAAAGCCGCCTTGGATATGTGCAGGCGAGAGAAAGCCACGCTAGTGATCGCGAAACTGGATCGCCTCGCACGCAACGTGGCTTTCGTTGCCACCCTGCTCGAAGGGAGGATAAAATTCGTCTGCTGCGACATGGCCGAAGCCGATAGCACGATGCTCCATATATATTCTGCTATGGCCGAGCGCGAAGCCATCAAAGCGAGCGAGCGCACCAAAGCCGCTCTTGCAGCCGCTAAAGCCCGTGGCCGGCAGCTGGGTTGGTCTATTCCCTCGCGCCGTGATGAGCAGCGAATTGCATCAAAAAACGGCGCGGCTGCCAACAGCAGCCACGCCCAGAAGTTTGCTTCCAACGTATTACCAATTGTCGAGAGCATTCGAGCAGCGGGCATTTGCTCCTTAGCAGCGATTGCGGGAGCCCTTAATGCTCGTGGTGTCGCGACTGCACGAGGTGGACGGTGGCACCCGTCAACCGTTCAAAGGCTGATAAAGAATGCCTCGCATTGATAACGTTATCCTACCCAGTTCCAATCAATTGCAGTTTCGCCATCCGAGCACCTTGTGGCCATCACGGTCCAATAGATCTTCGAACGACGCCGAAAGGTCTCGGTAAAGCCTGTCCCCCAATCCTCTGACCTGACCGAGAAAAGCGATATTGCCGTTTTGCGCCCTAACGAAGTTTTTGAGCGGCCGACGACCTGCGGCAAATTCCAGTCCGTGAGTTCGCCACTGATGCAGGACCGCTTTGAGGTTTCGCCGATATTCATTGGGTACGTCAACGCGGTCTGTCAGAAGCAGGCCTGTTACCCTTAGCCCTTGGGCACGGGCCTGAAACCGAAGTTTAGCAAGGTTAATCTTGAAACCGTGATCTTCTTCTATAAATGACCGCAACAATGGACCCAGCTCGATAGGTGATTGCCTGTTGAAACGGTCGACCCCTACAAATTCCGATGGCAGTCGTCCAGACTTGGTAGATATAGTTATATCGTCCGAGAACCTCGTCACAACGCAACCAAAAGATTGGACGAGCTTCTCCAACTCATCATCGAAGACTTCGCAGATTATGTTGGATAATATGGGCGATGCTGGCGAACCGTGCGGAAGGTCGCCACGAAAGCAGCAAAGCTCCGCAATCACGCGAATATCTTGCATGTTAAAATCGGGCAAATAATATTTAAGGCCGTTGATGACATAGATGATGTCCAACTGTCCAAAATAGTTCTCAAAATCGATCTTCAAAATCTCTGACGCATGAAGATGCTGTAGAGCATTCGTAATTATACTTCTGCCTTCTACATACGCATGAGCAATTTTGCTTGGGCGGAAGCGGGTACTCAGAAGCATGTGAATACGCTTCTGAAAGGCTTTAAGATCTTCGGATGGTATCAGAATATCACGCAATCTATCTTCAGTTCTCTTCCGCCGCAGCAGGCTTCTCTTACGTTTGCGCGTGACCATGGTGTACCGTGCTTCGTCCTCCACGCTCAAAAGGTGCGAAACCGTCCCCGGCTCCAGCCCCAACTTTCGATCCAAACTTTTGTACATCAGCATTAACTCCTTGTTGAAGATGTCACCGCCTTCGAGATGGATCGTGCAAGTTTAACTATAACTAAGTGAAGATCCGCCCCTGGCAAGGCATTTCTCCGTTTCTCCTAGTTGAACGCGATGCGCGTTCTTGTCTAGACAAGGCATTGACCTGCCATTCTCTAGCACATCATTACCTGATCACCAGAATACGCTAGGTGTTCTTCTAAAGGCGGTGACGATTTAAATATATACATGGCACTATACTGTGTAAATAGTTGCATTAACAAGTATAATTTGCGTCCAACCCGACGGCAATTATCATGTTAAATCAGTTACTTACTTGATTATTGCGCAGCAACTCGCTTCGCTGCGGCCTTTCGCGCCCAAGCACTGCAATTTCGCGCAATGATCGCGCAAAATGTAAACATTTGCGGCGATGCGTGAGCTACTTGGATGGTTTTGAGGTTGTGCGCCAGATAACGTTATCGGGGCCGGTTAAGCGATGATATAGTTCTAAGGCTTCGGGATGGTGGCGACCCAAGCCAGCAGCAGGATGGGCTAACTATGATATGGTGAACGAGAGCGCTTGAGCTGCAGCGGTCGTTCTTGCGGCGGTAGACCTCGCCAAGTTCTAGGCGGCAATTTGCGCATGGCGTCGCTCAACGCACGACGAACAGCATCATTGGCCGAATTCCGTCGTTCGGCTTCGCGGCTTGCCCTCGAATTGGCCCTAACCCATTCTGTCAAACCAACCGGTTTAGCCTCCATCTCCGGGTGCGCGTTCATGTTCGAGGCTTGAATGAGCAATCCGCGAAGAGTTGAAAGACGGCGTTCAATGTACCCCCTTGAACGACTACGATGTAGGAATGCGGCAGTTTTTATATGGGTTTCCAGTAGGATGCGCTCGCCGGCGACCCGCGAACAGAAATCCTCAACGAGATAGCGGTAACGTTCACGCGTATTGGCGTTCAGTTGACGAAAGCCGGTGGTTAGCATCAGCAAATTTGCTGCTATTGAGATTTGAGCCGCGAGCATCCGGTCATTGCGGGCTACCGAAATCGGTATCTGACAAACCAGCGCTATGTAGTATGACGCTGAGAATACCGGGCTACCTAGGGTGCCCGGAATGCGAAGCGTTGGGAAGCCGCTCCTATAGAACTGAAATCGCCTTCTTGGGTATCTCGGCTTGGGCCCGCGACGGATATGGCGCTTTCCAATGTCAGAACACAGAAGCTCCCTCGTATATCTGGGCTTTACAAGCTCTACCTGGCCCACCATGGGCACTCTCTTCATTTGATGAGGCCTACATCATAGCATACATCTTCTACTATGTCAATAGATGTCCAGTATTGGAGGATGGTTATAGGTTACAACACGGTCCTGAGATACCAATAATCTAATAAAGTACCGATATATTCAGTAACTTATCTTGAAGCAGAGAGAATAGGTTGCCGACCTCCAGCAGTCGCACGCTACCGATCTGGCTTTAGCAGACGATATAAGAATGATGGATGCGCGCAATGTCCGCACATACATGGGTCATATCAATATGTTACGTGGGCACCCGGTTGCTTTGTGAAGAGGCAAAACCGCTAAAGCCTACGCCCAAGAGGCACGCCCCTCCCCCACCTTGAGAAAAACCGGATCCAACAGTAGAACCACCCCCTTGCTGAGTGATGCAAAATTTTCGAGCAAATTCTTCAAAAAAACTTGTTTCGGCTACGCAATATTCGTTAGCAATCTCGTACCTGTCTCGAATTATTGGCAAAGTTTCCAAAAACGTCGTTAGCAATCGACGACGCCAGACCCCTGGTGCACGACGATCTTGTCCGGTACTTTATCAAAGCTTCATTAGAGAAGTAATTATGTTTCGTTAGTGGCAGCTGCCGAATGGATAAGTCTTAATAGATGTTGATATGCCACCCTTTGCGCGATTACCGCTTTTTTTGATTTGCCTATTCTAATATCTTGTTACGTTTTTCTGTACTCATATAGTACATGATGCTATGCTTGGAGTGAAAGAAAATGCATTCTTCTTGCAACGTACATTACGGGCACGATCAGCGCCCCTATTCTGTCGCCCAGCTTGCCAAACGTTGGAACTGCAGCGTGAGCATGATCCGCAAACTCATTAAATCGGACCGACTGCGTGCCTTCCGAGTGGGCGAGCTGTGGAGGATCGCTACCGAGGAAGTGGAGAGATACGAGTCATGTCAGGGACCTCAAGCGACAATAAGCACTCCGTCCAGCGGTTTCGCGGCGGATTTGCACTTGTCTGGTGGGAGCTCGATAACACCGGACAACGAAAGCGTCACCGTCGTCAGCTCACATCGCAAGATCGACAGAGCGCCGAGGCGGAGGCTCGCACCATCTGGGAAGGGTCTGACGAGTCCCCATGGACGGTCGGGCGCATCATGCCCGCCTACCTCCAGTCAATAACCGCGAGAGCGTCGCACAGCCGCCGTCAAGATGCCTGGAAGGCAATGAGGCATTTCTGGGAGAGAGTCGATCCGGCTATGATCGATGAACAGATGTGCAAGGCTTACCGCGCCTCGCGTCGTGTCAGTGATGCCACCGCGCGATATGAACTGATGCAGCTTTCCACGGCGTTGAATTGGGCCATCAACGAAAAGAAGATATCAAAGCGCGGAAAGACCTGGCTGCCTACCCCCCCGGAGCACAAGGTTCGGCACCTAAGTCCGGAGGAGTTCGACCGATTCTTCGCCGGGGTGAGGGCGCCTCACGCGCGAACCTTTGTTATGCTGGGGCTCTACACGATGGCAAGGCCATCAGCGATCTTGCAGCTTACATGGGATCGAGTCGATTTCATGCGCCGGTTGATCGACTTCACGCCATCGGGCCACGTGAGGACATCAAAGCGACGAAGCGTCGTCACCATCGGCGATTTGCTGCTTGAAGAATTGCAACGTGCTTACGCCGCGCGAACGAGCGTCTACGTGGTCGAGCATGGTGGAGAGAAGGTGAAATCGATCAAGAAGGCATTTCAAGCTGCTTCTCAAAGGAGCAATGTTCATGTCACGCCTTATACCCTCCGCCATACCGGTGCGGTTTGGGCGGCAGAGGGCGGGGTGCCGATGCCGGAGCTAGCGCAAATGATGGGCCATGACGACGATCGGACGACCCAAAAGCATTATGCGAGGTTCAGCCCAGATTATCTGCGCAGCGTGGTTTCCGCCATCGAAGGAAAGATGCGAGGTTCAAAATGAAGCTGCAACCCCTGCCTATGCCGAAACACAAAATGGCGCAAATCCGCCGCAATTAATGGTCGGGGAGAGAGGATTCGAACCTCCGGCCCCTGCCTCCCGAAGACAGTGCTCTACCAGGCTGAGCTACTCCCCGACGGAGCACGGTCGTTGGATTGGCGCGGGAGCCCGACCGGAC
>Ga0105239_10007616_pt1 | contig 12407 bp, 4 predicted proteins | sample KBSC44metaG_FD_92761 | JGI IMG/M metagenome (GOLD analysis project Ga0105239, IMG submission 92761) | Corn rhizosphere microbial communities from Kellogg Biological Station, Michigan, USA - KBS C4-4 metaG | ecosystem: Host-associated > Plants > Roots > Rhizosphere > Soil | place: Michigan, USA...
AATAAAGAAAATGTAATTGCTGTTGATGCTTCCGAAACAGACCCAAATAAAACTTTTCCATTATTTAGGCAGGAGCTACTCAGGCATCCGGCTGTTGTGGGAATAGCAAGCGCCGCTGCCGGTTTAGGCAATGGTCACGATTTTTTGGGCTACACTGACAAAGGGATTTCTGCAGAGCTAAATATTGTTGACACCGATTACATAAATGTGATGGGGATGCAACTGGTAGCAGGTAAAAATTTACAACATGCGCTGGTTAATGATTCCACTAAGCCAATTGTCATTAATGAAACAATGATGCGTGCTTTCGGATGGACTACTCAGAATGTGGTCGGGCAGCAAATAAAAAATTTCCAGGGAAGCACAGCTATTATAACCGGTGTAGTAAAAAATTTTAATTACCGACCATTGTCTGAAGGAATCAAAAACCAGGCTTTTGAAACATCTATTGATAAAGGATATTCATATTTCTACGTTCGTATACATCCGGGAAATCCTTCACAAGCAATTGCCGCAATGCAAAATGCATGGAGCAAAGCAATGCCAGGAACGCCATTGAAATATAGTTTCGTTGATGAGGATGTCAACAACTATTATAATGCTGAACAAAGATGGAGCAGTATTGTTGGATGGGCCGGTGGCATTTCTATTTTTCTTGCATGTCTTGGCTTGTTAGGGTTGGCGGCATTGGCAGCAGTTAACCGCACAAAAGAAATCGGTGTAAGAAAAGTGTTGGGCGCATCTGTTCAGGATATCATCGCACTTATTTCAAAAGACTTTTTAAAACTGATAGTGATTGCTTTTTTTATTGCATCACCGGTAGCATGGTACTTTATGCATCAATGGCTGCAGGACTATGCCAATCGCATAAGCGTACATTGGACTGTATTTTTATTTGCAGGTGCATTTGTTATTGTGGCTGCATTAGCAACCATCAGTTTTCAGGCTTTAAAAGCTGCAATGGCTAACCCTGTGAAGAGTTTGAGATCGGAATAAAAATTATTGTAAATGTTGAACGTTAAATGATGTATTAACAAGCCTTCATTTAACATTTAACATTCAGCATTCAACATTTAAAATAAAACAACGTGTTCAAAAATTATTTAAAAATCGCCTGGAGAAATCTTGTCAAAAGCAAAGTTTATTCAATTATAAACATATTGGGTCTTGCTGCGGGCATGGCCGTAGCTATGTTGATTGCCTTTTGGATTTGGGATGAGCTTACGTACGACAAGTTCCACAGCAATCATGAACGACTTGCGCAGGTAATGACAACCTATATAGATAACGATGGCAAAATGGGCACAGGGTCCGCTGTTTGTATGCCAATCGGGAATGAGTTGAGAAGCAAGTTTGGAAGTGATTTCAAAAATATATCAATGGCATCGTGGAATTTCGGTCATGTGCTTGCTGTTGGTGATAAAAAAATTACGTCCAATGGTATGTGGGTCGAATCAAATTTTCCGTCAATGTTCACTGTTAAAATGGCGAAAGGAAGCATCAATGCCTTATCAGATCCTTCTGCTATTTTGATAAATGCTTCACTTGCAAAAACACTGTTTGGCGATGCAGAGCCAATCAATAAAATGATAAGACTTGATAACAAGGATAATTACAAAGTTGCCGGTGTATTTGAAGACTTTCCACACAACACAACTTTATATGATTCGAAGTTATTACTGCCATGGAAAAAATATATCACAACGGAACAATGGCTAAAGGATGCACCCACACAATGGAATAACCATTCATGGCAGGCATATGTGCAGGTTGCTGATAATATTGATATGGAAAAAGAAACAAAGAAGATTAAAGATGTGGTAATGGTTCATAAAAATGCCAAGACTGATGGCAGGGAGCAAGCTGTTTTATTTCCAATGGATAAATGGCGTTTATATAGTGATTTTAAAGATGGCAAAGCAGCCGGCGGTCGTATACAGTTTATCTGGTTATTCTCCATCATTGGTGTGTTTGTGTTACTGCTTGCCTGTATAAACTTTATGAATCTTTCAACAGCACGTAGTGAGAAGAGAGCAAAAGAAGTTGGTATTCGTAAGACAGTTGGTTCTCTTCGCAGTCAATTGATAAGACAATTTTTAAGTGAATCTGTTTTGGTAGCATTGGTCTCATTTGTAGCCTCTGTCATTTTTATAATTCTCTTAATGCCATTGTTTAACAAGCTTGCCGATAAGCATATTAAAATACCATGGAGTAATGCATTCTTCTGGATAATAGCATTAAGTTTTACTTTCATCACAGGGTTAATTTCGGGTAGTTATCCTGCATTGTATTTGTCAAGATTTGAACCGATAAAAGTCTTGAAAGGAACGTTTCGCGTGGGCAAGTTCGCTTCCTTGCCGCGGAAGGTTTTAGTGGTTATTCAATTTACTTTTTCTATTGCATTAATCATTGGTACCATCATCGTTTTTCAACAAATTCAATATGCTAAAAACAGGCCTGTGAATTACAGGAGCGAAGGACTTATCACAGTAATGATGTCAACTCCCGATCTGTATGGCCATTATGATGCCATTCGATCAGACCTTCTTGCAACAAACGTTGTTGATAACATGGCCGAATCTTCATGCCCAACAACAGGTGTGTGGTCAAACCAGATTGGTTTTAACTGGCAGGGGAAAGATCCAAACACCTTACCCAGTTTTGGAACCATTGCAGTAACAGAAGATTTTGGTAAGACAATTGGTTGGCAGGTTAAAGAAGGAAGAGATTTTTCTAAAGAATTTGCGACAGATAGTTTGGCAATAGTCTTAAATGAATCCGCTGTAAAGCAGGTTGGAATGAAACGTGACATTGTTGGTCAAACCATTCAGTTCAATGATAAAAATCATACGGTTATTGGTGTTGTAAAAGATATGATAATGGAATCACCTTATAAACCGGTTGTACCTACTGTTTTCTTGTATGATCGTAATTGGGCGAATGTTATAACAATTGCTATAAAGCATGGGGCACCGGTAAAAACTTCCTTGAGCAAGATAGAAGCAGTTTTTAAAAAGTATAACCCAGGTGCACCATTCGATTATACGTTTAATGATGATGATTACGCAAAGAAATTTGCTGATGAAGAACGTGTTGGCAACCTTGCAACATTCTTTACCATACTTGCCATCTTTATTTCATGTCTTGGATTATTCGGGCTTGCATCATTTGTTGCAGAACAACGTAAAAAGGAAATTGGTGTACGCAAAGTGTTAGGTGCATCTATCTATAACCTGTGGCAAATGTTATCGAAGGAATTTGCATTGCTTGTATTTATTTCCTGTTTTGTCGCCATTCCTTTAGCATGGTATTATTTGAATAGCTGGCTTCAACAATACGAGTACAGAACACCTATATCGATTTGGATTTTTATTATTTCCGGAATTGGGGCACTTGCAATAACATTAATCACCGTGAGCTTCCAGGCAATAAAAGCAGCTATGGCAAACCCTGTAAAGAGTTTAAGAACTGAATAAAAATTATTGAAATGTTGAATGATGTATTAACAAGCCTTCATTTAGCATTTAACATTCAGCATTCAACATTTAAACTATAACAACGTGTTCAAAAATTATTTTAAATCAGCATGGAGGAATATCTGGAAAAATAAGGGGTACAGCTTCCTCAATATTTTTGGTTTAGCAATTGGTATTACCTGTGCTGCGTTGATTTTATTATGGGTAGAAGATGAAACCACCTTCAACAATAATTTCAGTAAGAGAGGCTACTTGTATCGTGTAATGGAGAATCAAAAAGATGGTGGTAAAATTGTAACAAATGGATCTACACCTGGCCCGATGGCGCAAGCTGTAAAGGCAGAAATTCCTGGTATTAAAAATGCGGGTCGTCTTAGCTGGTCAATGGATGAGTTGCTTCAATTTGATGATAAATCAATCAAAGAGAAAGGTGGTTATGTAGATCCCTCTATTCTTTCCATGTTTGCATTGCCTTTCATAAAAGGTGATGCAACTGCTGTCTTCAGTGATCTTCATTCTGTAGTCATCAGCGAAACACTTGCTAAAAATATTTTTGGAACGGTAGATGTTGTTGGTAAAATAATAAAAATGAATGCCAACCAGGGTTATAGTGTTGACGGCCCTTTTAAAGTGACTGGTGTTTATAAAGATTTTCCGGAGAACTCAACATACCAGTTGCAATGGATGTCGCCTTATGAAATATGGGAAAATGCAAATACATGGATGAAGCCATGGGGTAATAATCTCACCGAAACACTGGTAGAACTGGAACCATCAGCGAACGCAGGCGCAATCAACAGCAAACTGAGAAATTATCTTTCTTCCAAAATAAATGGCAATACCACCGAATGCATTCTCTTTTCCATGAATGACTGGCACCTGAGAAACCAGTTTGAGAACGGGCAAATTGCCGGTGGTAATATAAAGTACGTGCAACTGTTCACTTTAATTGCTTTGATTATTCTTGTTATTGCCTGTGTAAATTTTATGAACCTTGCTACAGCACGCTCAGAGCAACGTGCAAAAGAAGTTGGTGTGCTTAAAGTGATGGGTGCAGGAAAAAGTATGCTCATCAGCAAGTTTATTGGTGAAGCTATAGTGATGTCGTTTCTTGCTGTGTTGTTGTCTGTTTTTTTGTTATACATGCTTTTGCCTTATTACAATACATTAGTACAAAAACAACTATCGCTTGATATTTTAAATCCACAACATATTGCATGGCTTGTGGGTATCTGTATTATGGCCGGTTTATTGGCGGGAAGTTATCCTGCGTTCTACCTGTCTTCCTTCAATCCCGTTAAAGTATTAAAGGGTGGAAAAATAAAAAGCAACCTGAGTGCTGTCTTTATAAGAAAGGGATTGGTTACTTCTCAGTTTGCAGTTTCTGTAATGCTTATTTTCTGCACAATGATTGTTTACCGGCAAATTCAACATATAAAAACAAGAAACCTTGGTTATAATAAAGACAACCTGGTTTATACAGATCTGCAGGGAAATGTGAAGGAACATTTTGACGAAACAAAAAACAAGTTGCTGCAAACGGGTTATGTTGAAAACGCTGCTTTGAGTTTGCACAGTGCATTACAGGTGTACAGTTATAACAGCAGTTTTAAATGGCAGGGTAAGAGTCCTGATAACAAAATTTCTATTCATACAAACTCTGTGAGTCCTGAATTTATTTCCACCATGCACATGCAATTATTAAGTGGCAGAGATTTTTATAGCACACCTGGTATGGACAGCAGCAGCTTAATTATTAATGAGAGTATGGCAAAGCTGATGGACAAGGAAGGTAAAGTGGGGAGTATCATAAGCGTTGACGACTACAACGGGAAAGTGATAGGTATAGTTAAGGACTTTGTATATAATGATATGTATGGTCCCGCACAACCACTTATCTTGTTCTGTTTTCCAAAACGTGCAACTTTGTTGACTGTTCGTTTTAAACCCGGCGTTGATATATCAAAAGCTTTAGCAGCAACTACATCAGTAATGAAAGACATAAGCCCGGGGTATCCCATTGAATTGAAATTTTTAGACGCTGACTTCGATAAGTTTTTTGTAACAGAAACATTAATCGGCAAGCTTGCAGGCATCTTCGCAGCATTGGCCATTTTTATCTCTTCTCTTGGCTTATTTGGATTAGCGGCTTACACAGCAGAACGTCGCAGGAAAGAAATTGGTATCCGCAAAGTCTTGGGCGCATCAACATTTGAGCTCACCGGTTTGTTGTCAAAAGAGTTTTTGCAGTTAGTGATGCTGGCCTGTCTTATCGCTTTCCCTGTTGCATGGTGGTTTATGCATGACTGGTTACAAGGGTATCAATATCGCACTGAAATTTCATGGTGGATTTTTGCGGCAGCGGCTGTAGGAGCATTATTAATAACGATGGTAACGGTAAGTTTTCAAACAATAAAAGCAGCAGTGATGAACCCTGTGAAATCGTTGCGTAGCGAATAGTGTAAAGAATGTGAAAAATGTGAAAATGTGAGAGTGTGAAAATAAGTGCAACTCATATAACTCCCCTTTAGGGGATGGGGTATAAAAAAACAAATACTATTTCATAACAACCAGCTACCAGTAACCGCCAACTAGTAACTGACGACTGGTTTAAACTAAAAGAATTATGGTAAAGAATTATTTAAAAATCGCATGGCGGAATTTAATTAGAAACAAAGCTTTTTCAACCATTAATATTTTAGGGCTTGGGCTTGGCATAGCATGCAGCCTATTGATTATGCTTTGGGTACAGGATGAAAAGAGTATTGATAAATTTCATGCAAACGGAAAATATTTATACCAGGTATATGAACGGGATTTTAATAATGGAAAAGCAGATGCAAACTATTCTACACAAGGATTGCTTGCTGTTGAATTAAAACGTGTTATTCCCGAAATTCAATATACTTCCGCTCTTGATAATGCAGGCGGCACTGGTAATACGTTTGAGGTAAATGGAAAAATTAATAAGATGTACGGTTCATTTGCTGGTGAAGATTTTTTTGAAATGTTTAGTTATCGTCTGTTGCAGGGCAGGGTGCAAACAGCTTTAAGCACACCTAATGCTATTGCTATTTCACGTAAAATGGCACAAATGTTTTTTAAAAGCCCTGAGGATGCCATCGGGAAAACAATACGTTTTGAAAACAAAGACAACCTGCAGGTAACGGCTGTGTTTGATGATGTTCCCGCCAACTCTTCTATAAAGTTTGATTTTTTAAGATGCTGGATTGACTATATAAAAGAAAATGATTGGGTGCACAACTGGGGTAATACAAGTCCTAATACTTTTATCCAGTTACGCGCCGGGGCTAACCCTGCAAAAGTAGAAGCATTGATAAAGGATTTTATTTACAGGTACAAAGAAAAGGACAAGACATTCTTTACTGAACTCGCATTACAACCTTATGAGCAACGATATCTATACTCATCTTTTAAAAATGGAAAAGTAAATGGCGGTCGTATAGAGTATGTGAACCTGTTTATAATCATTGCCATTTTTATATTGTTAATCGCATGCATCAACTTTATGAACCTTGCGACAGCGCGCTCTGCTGAACGTGCTAAAGAGGTAGGTCTCCGTAAGGTAATTGGCGCAGTGCGCTCATTGCTTGTTGGACAGTTTATTGGTGAGGCTATGCTTATTGCATTGCTTTCCGTAATTGTTGCTATTGCTACAGTGCTGTTGTTATTGCCCGCATTTAACGCTCTTACAGGCAAGGAGCTTACGTTGCCTGTAAGTCAACCATTGTTTTGGTGCTCACTTCTTGCATTACTTATTATAACAGGTTTTGTATCGGGAAGTTATCCCGCATTGTTTCTTTCATCCCTAAACCCTGTTATTGTTTTAAAGGGCACATTAAAGTTTAGCTGGAAGGCAACTTTTTTTAGAAAAGCATTGGTTGTTTTTCAATTCACACTTTCTATCATGCTTATGATTGGTATGATAGTTATTTACAGGCAAATGCACTATATACAAACAAAAAATCTTGGTTATAACCGTGATAATCTTTTATACATTCCAGTTGAAGGGGACATTGATAAAAACTATGCCGTGTTTAAAGAACAGGCATTGCAAATGCCAGGTGTGCTTGCGGTTTCAAGAATGAGGAATTCACCTACAGTTGTTTATCATCATAATGGAAGTATATCATGGGAAGGACAACCTAATGATCTGCATGTTTCATTTGCTGATGAAGTGGTGGGTTATGATTTTGTAAAAACAATGAAGCTTCAGTTAAAAGATGGGCGTGACTTTTCAAAAAGCTTCAGTACAGATTCTTCAGCTTTTTTAGTCAATGAAGAAGCGATAAGAATTATTGGTTATAAAGACCCGGTAGGTAAATCATTAACGTGGGGAAATCATAAAGGAACCATAGTTGGTGTGTTAAAAGATTTTCATTTCAATTCATTACATCAACCAATAGAACCTTTTATTGCAAGGCTTAGTGATAAATGGGCCTGGGGAACAATTCTTGTTCGTGTTGATGCCGGTAAAACGCAAAAGGTACTTGCAGGGCTTGAAAAAATTACAAAATCAGTCAATCCGGGATTCCCTTTCACTTACCAGTTTTCTGATAAAGAATTTGAAAATCTATATAAGAGCGAGCAGGTGGTAAGCAAACTCTCTAATTACTTTGCTTTTCTTGCCGTTTTCATTTCATGTCTTGGATTATTTGGATTGGCAACATTTACTGCTGCGCAACGTACAAAAGAAATTGGTGTACGTAAAGTACTTGGTGCTTCAGTTTCCGGCATAGTACGCTTGCTTGCATCTGACTTTATAAAGCTTGTTGCAATAGCTATGCTTGTGGCATTTCCACTTTCATGGTTTGCCATGAATAGGTGGTTGCAGGATTTTGCGTATAAAATTGATATTGATTGGTGGATATTCCTGCTTGCGGGAGTGCTGGCAATTGTGATTGCATTGCTTACAGTGAGTTATCAAAGTATAAGAGCTGCATTGATGAACCCCGTAAAATCGTTACGAAGCGAGTAGTGAGTGCTATTAGAAGATGTTATTGATGCATAAATAAAAATCTTTTAACACCCGGCTTACTGGTAACCGGTAACCTGCAACCGGAAACCAGCAACCTATAACAACTGTCATTATGTTCAAAAATTATTTTAAAACTGCATGGCGGAATTTATGGAAGAATAAAATCTATTCCGCTATAAATATTTCTGGTCTCGCTATAGGAATGGCGGCCTGCATTATAATCATGCTTTTTGTTTCTTATGAAAGAAGCTTTGATAGCTTTCATAAAAAGAACATCTACCGGCTGAATGAAGTGCAAAAGTTTGAAGGAATGGTGGCAGCGCAAAAAGTAGCCCTGACTATGTTTCCAATGGGGCCAACATTAAAGTCAGAGTTTTCTGAAATCAAAAATTTTACAAGGATTAACGCAACCGACAATGAACCCTTATTCATCGGGGATAAAAAAATTTATGTTAAACGAATATGTTTTGTTGACTCCACCTTTCTTGACATATTTGATTTTCCATTGTTAAAAGGTGACAGACACAAGGCATTGGAAAAAAGCAACAGTATCGTACTGACCAAAACCCAGGCCGAAATGTTTTTCGGTACAGCAGACCCTATTGGAAAAACACTTACAAATTACGGAAGGAATGATACTGCCAGCGTTGTAGTAAGAGGTGTTCTGGAAGATGTTCCGCAGAATTCGCAATTGCAATTTAGTGCGCTCGTCTCTTTCAGTACTATCGCGAAGCCGGAGTGGATGAATAACTGGGGCGGCAATTGGCTGAATACATATTTTGAACTGTCGCCCAATACCAACATCGCGTCACTTGAAAAAAAATTTCCTGCTTATCTTAAAAAGCACATGTCCAATGATAACTGGAAGAATTACGAACTGTTCCTTCTTCCCTTGAATGAGGTGCACGCCGGCGCAACAGATGTAGGGCTAGACAGTTTTAATTACCAGCAATTTGATAAAACCTATACCAATATCTTTTTCATTATCGCATTGATTGTATTGCTGATTGCATGCGTCAATTTTATGAATCTTTCTACCGCCCGCTCTGCTGAAAGAGCAAGGGAAGTGGGTATACGTAAATCAATAGGTGCATTCCGTTGGCAATTGGCCATTCAATTTATCAGCGAGTCTGTGATATTATCACTTATTTCCATGGTGTTTGCCATTATTCTTGTAAAACTTTTTCTGCCTTCTGTAAACCAGCTAAGTCAGCGGCAATTGGCTTTTTCTATTTTTAGCAATTGGAAGCTTACTCTTTCTGTTATTGGCGGTACGCTTATACTAGGCGCTGTTGCAGGCATATATCCGGCAGCATATTTATCTTCTTTCCGTCCGGTTAAAGTATTGAAAGGATCAATTCAAACCGGCAGAAACAAAAGCACATTGAGAAACGTTTTGGTCGTGGCACAATTTGCATGTGCCATCTTTCTTATTATCGCTACTGTGTTTGCTGTGAGGCAATTGCAGTATATGAAGAACAAGCCAACGGGTTTCGATCGCGAACAGATCGTAACCATTCCGTTCCGCGAACGCACTTCTGAAAAGTTTGACATTTTAAAGAAAGACCTTCTTCAAAACTCATTGATAACATCTGTTACTGCCTCGCAGGATGTACTTGGTAGTCATCTTGATCAATCCGGCATTCAATTTAAGGGTGATGGCCCTGTGCGTCAGCTAACTTCTACCCGATTGATAGTCGACCCTGATTATCTTACAACATTCAAAATTCCGTTGGCTGCTGGAAAAAACTTTTCACATGATCATTCAGCTAACGGCAGGGAATACATTATCAATGAGTCTTTAGCGAAGGAATTGCTGAAGGATAATACCAAGGCCGACATGTCTTCTCTGTTAGGGAGACAGTTTGGGTTTGACTCAACGGGGCAAATTGTTGGCATAGCAAAGGATTTCAATTTTAACTCTCTTCATCACAAGATTGAAACAATGTTTATGTTTAGTATGACTGACTGGGGCTTTGGCAATATGTCTGTAAAAATAAATGGCAGTAAATCAAAAGAAGCGATGGCATTTATTCAATCTGTATGGACAAAGAACTGTGGAGGCATTCCTTTCGAGTATCAATTCCTCGATGAACATTTTGAAGATGTTTACCGTGCAGATACGCAGGTAAGCAGTATTGTGGGAATACTTGCAGGGCTGGCTATTGTTATTTCATGTCTTGGATTATTCGGCCTTGCTTCTTATTCCGCAGAAAGAAGGGTGAAAGAAGTTGGCATCAGGAAAGTGCTGGGAGCATCTGTGCAAAGTATTGTTACAATGCTTTCGAAAGATTTTTTGAAGTATGTGTTGGTTGCTTCATTTATTGCGGTGCCGCTGGCATGGTTTAGTGTGCATAGGTGGCTGCAGGATTACGCATACAGAATAAGTATTAGCTGGTGGATATTCCTGGCTGCAATATTGATTGCCGTACTGATTGCATTTATAACAGTTAGCTTCCAGGCAATAAAGGCAGCAGTGGCCAATCCCGTAAAGAGTTTGAGAAGTGAGTAGTAGTCAATGGTGAGTAGAGAATAGCCAGAATGATTAGTGAGTACAGCGTTCTATATTCTTGAATTTTAAATAAAATCTTGAAACATCCGGTATTACTGGCAACCAGTAACCGGTAACCAGCAACTTTATGTTTAAAAATTATTTCAAAACCGCCGCAAGAAATCTGTTAAGAAACAAAGTCTATTCAATCATTAATATTGGTGGCCTGGCTGTGGGAATGACTGCCTGCTTCCTGATATTTTTATATGTAAGCTTTGAAACCAGTTATGATAATTTTCATTCAAAGGCAGATCGTATCTATCGTGTAGTAACAGATACAAAAACGCCGTCAGAGACAATACAGCAAGGGATGACAACCGCGCCTATTGCTATTAACATGAAAAAAGATTTTCCTGAAGTGGAAGATGCGGTACGTTTTGCGTGGGATGATTACCTGGTGCGGAAAGGCGATTTGAAGTTCCAGGAAAAAAGGGTATTGATTGCTGATTCAACGCTGTTTAATGTGTTTGATTTTCCGTTAATAAGTGGAAACAAAAACACAGTACTTAAAGAACCCATGAGTATTATCTTATCACAAAGATTGGCAAAAAAATATTTTGGAAACGAAGAGCCCATGGGTAAGCAATTATTACTAACGGGAGAATCAATACCGGCAACCATTACTGGACTGATGAAAGATATTCCGGAAAATTCACAGATACAAACCGACATGTTTGTATCCATGTCCTCATTTAAACAGATTTATGGTCAGCCAACATCAGACAGTGAATGGACAAACCATGGTAGCTATACGTACCTTTTGCTAAAGCCTCATGCAGATGCAAAGGCGCTGGAAAAAAAGTTTCCTGCGTTTATGGAATTTCATCACGGCAAGGAGGCGAAAGAGTTGCAAATGCAGGACTGGTTAAGTCTTGAGCCACTGCGTGAAGTGTATTTAAAGTCAAAGCGTGACGGCTTTGTAACAGGCAGCATCAGTAATGTATATATTTTCTCTGTAATTGCGGTGTTTATCTTACTTATCGCATGCATTAATTTTATCAACCTCACTACAGCAAGAAGTACAGAGCGGGCGAAGGAAGTAGGCATTCGCAAAGTAGTGGGCGCTGCAAGGTTTCAACTTACAAGACAATTTATTTGTGAATCTGTAATAATATCCCTGGTATCTTTTGTGTTATCTCTTTTGTTGTGCTCATTATTAATGCCTTTGTTTAACCAGCTTGCCGGTAAAGTAATCAGCAATGGTATTTTTAATAACCCTTTGCATATCGTAACCCTGTTTTTCTTGTCAATTGGTATCGGTATGCTTGCAGGTTTTTATCCTTCACTAGTACTTTCTTCTTTTAAACCTGTGCATGTTTTAAAGGGCCGTTTTAGTACAGGTACAAAAGGATTGCTGCTGAGGAAAAGCCTTGTTGTTTTC
>Ga0105239_10007618_pt1 | contig 12406 bp, 11 predicted proteins | sample KBSC44metaG_FD_92761 | JGI IMG/M metagenome (GOLD analysis project Ga0105239, IMG submission 92761) | Corn rhizosphere microbial communities from Kellogg Biological Station, Michigan, USA - KBS C4-4 metaG | ecosystem: Host-associated > Plants > Roots > Rhizosphere > Soil | place: Michigan, USA...
CAGGGAAGCGGTGAAATTCGGAAAGGTTTGATCGAATACTCCAACGTGGATATGCGGGCAAACGTCGCTATGCTTCAACAAGCCAAAATGATGATGGACGTTTCCAGCAAAATCATTAGTACCAACAAACAGCTTCTATCTGAGGCCTTGGATCTCCTGAAATAATTGAATTGGGTTCGAGCTAAAATAAGGGAGTATTTACTCCTGATTTTTTGAGTACGCTTCCCTTGACGATTGAATTTTCCTCAAATTCCAAACCCAAAGCTTCTGCTGAAAAGCAGGACAAAGCGTCTGAAAAAAATAAAGTTAGCCAAGTCGTCGAGGGACTTAAAGCGAGCTTACGCAAGCCGCCCTCGCTGATGAAAAAAGGCGAAACGGACGACGATCAACGGGTCGAAAACTCCATTCGCCCGCAACGTCTCAGCGAGTATATCGGTCAGGGAGCTCTTAAAGAAAGCATTCACATCGCACTTGAAGCGGCTAAAAGCCGAAGCGAAGCGTTGGATCATCTTCTGCTTTATGGACCGCCGGGATTAGGCAAAACCACTTTAGCGATGGTGATGGCCCATGAAATGGAATGCAAAATCCATATTACCTCGGCACCTGCCCTTGAACGCCCTCGCGATATCCTGGGCTTATTGATGGGCATGGAACCCAACAGTATTCTGTTTATCGATGAAATTCATCGCCTTAACAAGGTAGCGGAAGAAATTCTCTACCCTGCCATGGAAGACTTTGCACTGGATAGAACCGTTGGCAAGGGAGAAAGCACCCGTGTGCTCCGTGTGCCCATGCCGCGCTTCACTCTGATTGGTGCAACAACAAAGGCGGGATCTCTTTCCGGCCCTTTACGCGATCGTTTCGGAATTATTTATCGTCTTAACTTCTACACCGCGGAAGAACTCGCCAAAATCGTGACCCGATCAGCGGGATTACTGAATATCCAAATTGATACTGAAGGCGCATTAACTATCGCCAAGCGCTCTCGAGGAACCCCAAGGATTGCCAACCGCCTTTTACGCCGAGTACGCGACTTTATGGCAGTAAAACGCAAAACACATGAATGCATCGACGCTCAAATTGCCAATGAAGCCCTGGAACTCTTCGAAATCGATGGTTTGGGCTTAGAGCCAGCCGATCGACAATTGCTTCAACTCATTATTGGCCCCTTTGCCGGTGGCCCTGTAGGGCTGGATACCTTAGCCTCCTCGCTCGGGGAAGACTCCAGAACGCTTGAAGATGTGTACGAGCCCTATTTGCTTCAAGCCGGGCTACTCAATAGAACGCAACGAGGCCGAACAGCGACAGCTGCAGCCTACGCCCACTTAGACATCCCGTATCCGGGTGGCCAAAACGCTCTTCCATTATGGTCATAAAATGAAAAAAGCGTCCTGCAAAATTCAAGCTACTTCATCACTGCGACCCACGTCATCCTCGCGTAGGCGGGGATCCATTCTGGGAGTATACGTTAAAGCTTTTTCCCGCCTAAAGCCCACCCTTTTACAATTAATACCAGCTTTCCTTCATAGAAGTCCTTTTAAAACAACGGAATACATTTGCCATTCTTTTATGGATCTCGACTCCTTACTTTCAATGGATCCCCGCCTGCGCGGGGATGACGTTTTCAACCTTTTAGGTAAACCTTTGAACAGGCTATCTCAACCTCTAATCGTAACAATACTCGTTTTTGTCGCAGTTATTCTTTGCAATCAAGCTGCCCTAGCGCAAGATAAGCTGAAACAAGACGCAAAATCGACACTAACACAGCCTAACATTTCGATGCCAGGCACAGAGCCATCCCTTACCCAGCCCGGAAAAGCCACGGATATGTATGGGGTAGTGGAACGCATCGTTGAAGAGGGCGATCGCATTATTAATGGCCAAAAAGAACATTATCAGCGTTTGACGATTCGATTAGATGAACGTCTACCGGACACGTCCGCCATAAACTTTAAGCAGCCCAAACCATCGATTAATCGTGTTACCGTCGAAAATGCCCTTGGGGATAATCCCGCCTATCAGCTTTCGTTAAAACCAGGTTCTCGGGTGTTGCTAACCCAGCAAGAAGAAACACCTTCTGACGGTTCAGAAGCAGGTACTCCCAAAAACCAATACACGATTGTTAGTCCGGATAGAACCCCGGGACTTTGGATTTTATTAACGCTAACCGTGTTAAGCCTTTTCCTGATTGGTGGCCAACTGCTCACACGTGCCATGGCCATCTGGTTCCTATTCACAATGAGTGCATGGAATTTCCTGCTGCCATTAATTGTGGCCGGATCAGGAAGCGTATGGCTACTCTTATTAGGGTTTCTGTGTTTACTACTCCCTCTCGCTATGAACTCGCTTCACAAAGTCGATAATGATCTTTCTAGTCCTGCATTTGCCCACTGGAAACAGTGGATTTGCACGCGATCCGTATGGGCAGGAACGTTGATTCAAGTCGGTATTCTCTACTTTATGCATGGTGTTGCCCAACTCAACGGACATACCAGTGTTAGCCTTAACGAGCTTTGGGAACTACATCCACAAATGCAATACTGGGCACTCTATATTTCAGGGACACTACTTGGTTTTCAAGGTTTTCTCTATGCCTTGTGTCATTGCAGCCTAAAATCTTTGACTGAAGCACAGTTCAAGGTAAGCAGTAATAACATACATTCAGAAATACCGTTCAAAGAACGCTTTTGGATCATATGGACGATGAGCCGACAAAAAATGGTCCCTATCTTTATAACTTTGGGCTTTTTAAGCACATGCTTTAGTTTGCCTTTCATGTTGGAAGCTCAGAATAATTCCCTTGCCCAATTTATTAATCAGGAAAGCGTGGCTAGCGCGATCACTTTCATCCTTTCAGGATGCTTATCCCTGCTTCTAACGATACCTGTTTTGTCACTTCTCGTTGCTCGTTACTATCCTAAGGTGAAATAAAAGGTAGCTCCCTGCCCTGGCTCAGACTCCGCCCAAATTTTTCCATGGTGTCTGGCAATAATCCGTGCCACAGTCGCTAAGCCAATTCCCGTACCCGGGAATTCAGAAGCGGAATGAAAACGCTGAAAGGCTCCAAATAGCTTGGTCGCCTGGCTCATATTAAAACCGGCTCCATTGTCACGAATGTAATAAACAAGTTTAGAGTCCTCCTGTTTGACCCCCATTTCAATATGGGCATCTTCTTTCTTGGAAGAATATTTCCAGGCATTCCCTAATAAATTGTCCATTACGACTCTTAAAAGCTGTAAATCTCCCGTTGCAAAAATATCATGTTGAATAACAGCATCCACTTCGCGATGAGGCTCCTGAATGCGATAGTTCTGAATGATAGCCTCAGCAATTTGACTTAGATTCACATCCTGATAACACAGTTCCGTCCGGCTCAAATGCGCCAACTTCAACAGGGCCTCAATTAAGCTCCCCATGCGCTTGGTATTGTCGCAAATAATTTTTAAATAACCTTGTTCATCTTCATCCAGCTTACCCTGAGCACTTTCACTGAGTGCTTGACTAAAACCATTAATACTGCGCAGGGGTGCTTTTAAGTCATGAGAGACCGAGTAGGAAAACGTTTCCAATTCTTTATTCAAGGCTTCCAGCTCAAGTGTTCTATCATGAACGCGCTGTTCTAGCTCAGCATAAACACGAACATTTTCCATCGCCACAGCCGTAGTATTGGCCAATGCCTCAAGCAACTGAACTTCCATCACAGTCGGGTGATAATTGTTCGCCCAATAGTTTCCAATTGCACCAATGGGATTTGCTTTGCGAATCGGAACCATCACCATGCTTTTAACAAAGGTGGGCCGATAGGCCTCATGGGGAACGCGAGCATCGACATAAATATCAGGAATGACAGCGGTTTGTGAGTTGTTCATTACCCATCCGCTCACACAGTGTTCCATTGGGAATACTTGATTCTTCCAAAGCGGTGCAATGGCGTTTTCTTCGGCATAAAAACAGTTATTTCCCTTGCGGAGCACAAAAGTTGCCCCATCGGCTCCCGTTAAATTACGGGCTGCTTCCCGCACCACTTGGATGATGCTTTCCATATCCCGTGCCAGTGAAAGCTGTTGAACTGCCTCCACAAGAACGGTCACACCCGTCAAAGGGTTATCTGGCAAAGATTTCGATATAAATTGAAGTTTCTGAGAGTGGGTGTGAGCATATTTAGGACTCATACGGAAATCCTCTCAGTAATCGCAATCAGAATCCCTTTAGCGTACCAATTCAACCTTTCATAAGGCATCCTTCTCAAGAGCAAATTTTTATAATACAGATCTCAAAGAATGGGATGGCTCTGTGCAGAAAAGGTACAATTAAAAAATAGAAATAGCACGGGAGAACAGTATGCAAAGGACTCTCAAAAAGAGCCTTTTGATTATTGGGGTTGGCATTTTATTCTTACTAGCAATCTATGCCCAAATCGCTCCATTGTTAAACTGGCCGACCATGGATGAAAGCAATTACATCCTGCAATCGGCTCTTATCACCCAGGGAAAACTTCCCTACCGAGATTTTTACGAGTTTTTAACTCCACTTTGTCAATTCATCGGAGCCGCTTTTTTCAAGCTGGAAGGTGTGAGCGTATTAGGCCTAAGGCTGCTGGTTTTATGCCTTTACCTGATTAGCATCGTACTCGTTCATGAAATGAGTAAAAACCGTCTCAGCAAATATTCTCAAATCTTGCTCTTGAGCTTTTTATGGCTCACTCTGTCACACTATCCCGTCTTTCAACATCACGTTTGGAGTGGCTTTTTGGCCTTTTTAGCTGTTTTTTTTGCATGGAAAGATTTAAAACATGCCTATGCAGGGGAAAAAAAAGCACAGTACTTGATTCTCAGCGGACTTTGCACAGCACTCTGTTTTTGGGCCACTCAAAGTCTGGGAACCCTTCTCTTTTTAGCCTTACTGAGTTTCGGACTCTTACAAAGCTGGCTTCAACAACGTGAAATATATCAAATTTTAGAAAATAATACTCCCGAAACGCCTCGCAAAAATCTGGAATGGTTAAATACATGGAGCAACCACTGGGTTAAGCTTTGGCTTAGTAGTTGCTTACTGATGCATTGTTTATGGCTAGGCACTTTCATTTACCTGGGAATTTTGCCTGCATTCTAGCGTGATTCCGTACTCTGGTTAACCCAAGGGCACTATGGCCAGACAACCACCTTTGGTTACTTTGTCACCTTTAAATCCGAATTTTTGGAAATTCTCCGTCCTTTTATAGACGGTGTACCCTTTCCTATTATTCTCATATTCGTATCCCGGTGGTTTGTCGTCTGTCAATTGCTCATTATTGGCATTTTGCCATTAATTGCAATTTTACAAACCGGGTCAGTTCTACCCGGACGATTGCGTTATCGAATTTTACGGATTGAAGATGAAGAAAATATACTGTTCTGGTTTTCTTCAATCGCTTTAGTCGCTTCTACCTTTAGTTATTCCCGTTCTCTGCTCATTATCAGCAACGGCACAATACCCTTTATGCTGGGCTGGTTTATGCTATCGGAATGGCTCGAGCACCGAATTAACTGGCAAAAAATTTTCAAAGCCAGTATGACTCTCATTTTGATCGGTCTTTTAGCAGGAGATCTGGTAACAACAACCTTAACAATGCAGCAAATACCCCTTCTTCCCAAATTCAAAGGGTTGGCAGAGCGTTTACGCTTTTATACCGAGGGCATTTCCGCTCAAGAGTTCGTCAATGTCGTCAATAAATTGGAAGAGGCTAAACGAGCCCACCGATCCATTTTCATCTATAATTCCCTGCCAAGTCTCTATTTACCCGGAATTTATAAAAATGCAACTCGATATACTTTAGTAATTCCGTTTTATATTTCCCCCCTCCAATTGAAAGAAATTATCGCGGATTTAAACCGAAATCATCCGATGTTTATTGTGGATGACAATATGCATGAGTTTTATGCAAAAGATCCGCGCTTTGAAAGCTTCGCTAAAGATCCCAAACTAAAACAACAGTTTCGAATCAAAGAAATTGAAGCCTATATCCGCACCCATTGCAGTTTTGAAACACAACAGGGACGTTTAAGCCTCTACCGTTGCCGGTAAAACGTCACTATGTATCTCTATGCTCTCCTATGAGCCTTTAGTTGAACGTCTAAATGAATCCATATTGTCTATATTGGCAAAGGCAGCCATTTTTTTTGCAAAGGGTGATTCCGCTACTGACTTTGCTTGAAAGGGTGAGTGAGAAGGAGCCGGTTTATGGGCACCTTTGAATTGATAAGCGGGTGCTGATGTAATCATGTCATTCTCTCTCTTTTTTGGATGGGCTTGATGGTGCTGTGGTCCAGAATTATCAGAGGAAAAATTACGGTGAGGTTTGGGATAAATGACTCTAACCAGTGCCTCGGCAGTGGCGAGCGTTAACATGATGGGAGGAAGCATCATGAGCTTTCGATACGGCGCAATATTCATCACTTTTTGCAGTTGAGGAACAATGTGCTTATTGAAAGCGCTTTCCACGAAGGGGGTTAGTGCCAGAGTCATTCCCAGCAATAAGCCTTCTCGTTTAATGGTAGATTTACGAACTTCTGACGGTGAATCCTTATCGTCCTTAATACGATAGTAACTTCCGACAGCCTTGGTACCGAATGCAGCTGCAGTTGCCTGGACCGTGTCACTGCTAAGTTGACGACCAAGCCAAGATGCTGCTGAATGATATGACGTTCGATAAGTACTAGACGAGAGACTCATACGCTAAGGTCAATTCCAACAATCAACTTTTCACCGAAATTCTAAAAGAGTCATGTGACAATTTGATGACAAATAAGGACAACCCAAAAAACCAAGTTCAAAAGAAGTAACAAAACTAAAACAAAGACTTCTAAAAATTGCCTGGATCAAATAGCAGTGAAGAGCGTGTTATCAATGAGTGCTAGGGTAGTGCAGTTTCAAGGAAATAGGAACGCAGTGATAGGCGTTTAGACGGTACTAAATAACTGAACGAGTACCGCATTGACGATGAAAATGCCTGCCATAGTGCCCATTGATGACACGCTCAAGAGCTCTTGCGTGTTATAATTCGTGCATGTTTCACAGTCTATACCATCAAACCCTGAATACCGGATCAGCAGAAAGCAAAAGTGGCACATCGGCCCTTCTTAGCTGGCCTGCCAGTTATACCGAGCACTTTAAGCAAGTTGATTTACATCAATACACACTTGAAGTAACCGGTTTAGTTGAACGCCCGCATACATTTACCTATCAAGAATTGTTAGGGTTAACACGAATTCAGCAAAACCGTCGCCTGGTTTTTGCGGATGGCTATTCGTTCCGTTCCTCCTGGGAAGGCTTTATCGCTCAGGAACTACTCCATAAAGTGGCACCCAAGCCTCAAGCACGCTTTTTGATTCAAAGAAACGCGGCAGGCCAGGTTGAATGCCTGCCCATTAAAGATTTATATGCTAATCGTGCCCTGTTTTGTTTACGGGTAAATCACAAATCCTTGCCTGAACTGTATGGTGGCCCAGTGCGCTTGATGGTTTTTGATCGGTACGCCCATAAGGGATTAGGCCAAGTTACCCAACTTGAACTCAGTGACCACGAAGTTCCAGGCGACTATAGCAAATTAGGCTACGATGATGCGGGAGAAATCCAAGCGGGCAACTATTATGCGTGTGATTTACGCAATATACAGCCTGTTCACCATTCCGGTGAAGTGACTCAATGGTAGAATAATCAGGAACAATTTTAGGTGAGAAACGTCTGGGGTACGAGGATAGAACTGGTTATTTTGTGAGGTTACTCAAAACACGCTCGACTTTAGTTACGTTTTTTGTCTAAACTAACTTATTTTTAATGACTTTTGTTTTCATTATTTACAAGACCATCGAAATTCCATCTTCTAGTAATGACACAGTTTTAATTAGGCGTTAGATATGCGTAACGGCTACCTTTTAGCAAAAACCACAACATTAGCATTACTCGCAATGCTCTGTGGGGCGAGTAATACGGCTTTGGCTTCTCAAACTGCTAGCTGGCCCAAACGCGACTTTCTTCCGCCAATTGCAAGCATTAACCCTAAATTAGATGAGTTACCGGATAACGGCTTAGAATCCTTAGATTTTTCTCCAACGGAAAATAAAGGAATTCAAAAAACACCTCGGATTACACGTTTAGATACCCCCTTACCTGTGAGTGAGAAAAACGTCAAATCCGGCTTACTGGAAGCTCGGCACAAAATTGAAGAAGCGGATCTGGAGCGGCTTTGGCAAGCAACCGTTCAGAAAAACCCAGTCATTCGTTTTTCTCTGGAAAAGCTTGCAGCTCCAGCAGATACTTTGCCAAGCCATTCCAGCCTCTTCCTCCGTAAAACACTCACAACAATGATTTCAGGCGCGACTATGGCGTCTACTATGCTTCCCGGGGGAGGAGCCTACCGCAATATGGCCAGTATGGCTGGCGGGAATGCTCTTCAAAACGTTGTTTCCGGAAATACAAAACCCACGCCCGGGGCTTTGTCCAAAACAGAACTCATTGAACTTGCGGGTTTGATCGATGACTTAAAACTGTCATTAATCCATAATTACCAGGACTACAATGCTTCGCTCCAATCCCTTGCAGATGCAAGGCAATCAACCCAAAGAAATTCCGCTATCTATACCCAAGCTCAAAAAAGCAATAACGATATGGCAATTATGGCCGCCGCCAGTGCTTACTTCCAGTCATTGCTCCATGAAAGCGATTTACGGCAAAAAGCTCGACTTCAACGCCTTATGCTAGAGCGTATTGCCGGACAAGAAACCGTTTCGGAACTCGCATTGGTTCCTACATTTAACGATACTGCAATTGCAGAAGAGCCCTCGAAACCCGTTGAGAAAACTCTGGCTGAGATGATTGGCCCACAACCGGAAGCATCTGTTGGCAATATTACCGGCAGCCCCCCTCCAACCCGTAAAGTAACGGTAAAAGCCAATATTTTAAAACCGGTTCCAAACACAGCAACAACCGTTGCGAAGAAACCCTTACCTAAAAGCGCCAGCACCTTACTGTCTGCCAACGATCCCTCTATTCCACAAACGATGCTCGAATTGAGCCCTGTATTAACTTCCACAGAGGTTTACGGCCCCCCGGTTCCAGAGCCTATTATTACTATTCAAAAGAAAGCGGTCTACCAAAAGACTACGAGCAAAGTCAAAAACCCGACACAAGTTTTAGGTCTCGCGCCGCTTTCAGACAAAATTTTAGATACTGCTAACCTCAGCATTAATAGCGGGGGCAAAAACTGAATACCATGACACAATTGGGATTCTTCTCCAAAGTCTTTCCTTCCGGGATACTTGTGCTTGCCTTCTCTCTTTCCGCCATTCCAATGGCTTATAGCGCAACGCCTGGCACTGACAAAACAGTGACAAAAACAGTTGCAAAACCTCTTGCCGTATCTGAACAACCTAAGAAAAAAGCAAATACTGCAAAAGATACCATCCCAACGGGTCCCGTGTTAAACGACACTACCCAAAAACAGTTGAATGAGATGGGAAGGTCGATTGATCCGGATACTAAAGAATCCATTAATGCTGCCGCAAAGCGTATTAAAGAAGAAGATCAGCTGATTAAGAACGAAGTTCGGGATAATGAAGCGGACTCGTTTTCTTCCATTGGAATGCTTTGGTCAGCAGCCGTTGAACATAATCAAACCATCCGCTTTACCATTGAACAGCTTTCCCGACGAGATGCGACCGGAAAACCCGTTGCCAACGATGGTATGTCCAAACGCATTCTCCAGAGCTTAGTTAACCTAGGTGGCGTTGCTGGTACCGTATGGACAGGCACACCAGCCAGTTTAATCGGTTCTAATATGATTCAAAACGCTATGGCCGGCAATCCTCAGGATGCCGCCTTAAGCCGGGTTACAGATGCCGACATGGCCAGTTTGGCCAAAAAAGTAGATACACTACAAACCCGACTCATTACACTGTATTTCAACTACCTCAATGCGAAAGAAAAGCTCAAACTCACTCAGGAAGCCAATGCAGTGGTAGAACAATCCTATAAACACGCAATGCAAAAAGCGGATAGTACCAATCAAAAAGCACTTCAACCCCTCATGAACTCCATGTTGGAATCAGCCGAACAAAACGAAGAGCTGGCAAAGCAATCTCTCCAAAGTGCTGAAAGCGAATTAAGTATCCTGGTTGGTCCCGAGGCCGTAGCCGCACTCAACAAAAAAAATGAAGAAGAAAGCACTGCTAAAACCAGCGAAAAAAAATAAAAATTTCGCTTAAACGGCAATATTGAAGTTAAATCGGGTTTTATTTAATAGTCACTTGTATAGGCATGGGATTTTGTTGACTGAACGATTACGTTCATTAACGGCGTGAAATTCAGCATCTACACGGATTAGAATTTTAACAGGATTTTAAAACCACAGAATGGTTCATATGAACTCATTCAATACTGTGGGGCGGTACTGGGTTTGATTAGGGTATGGGGACAGTAGTGTATAACATTTACACCAATAATAATGCCAAACAGTATCAACCGGGCGGCCAGTATATCCCGACGGGTTATGGAGGCCACTTAGAATATGATACCGGCGGCTGGGGTACAGGACCCTCCATACTGAATATGAGCACGGGAAGCCCAAGTGCCTCGGCCTTTGATGTTTCTGCATACAGTGGAAAGCCTTACGGTTACTCGTATGGGGGTAGCGATACATTAACAGGACTTCCTTCCTCTTTAATTGCCTACGGCGCACAAAAAGCACGACAGATTAATGATCAGTTGGGCTTAAGTACCATGTTTGCGAATCTGCATTCAATCCTGACTATGCCTTTTATACCCAGCTCTGGAACAGGTAACTATGGCAATAAGTCTTATACGGGAGCCTCCGGTTCTTCCGGACGTTCCGGTAGCAGCAGTTCAAGCAGCTCGTCCGCAAGTTCAGGAAGCAGTGACTCTTCCGGTTCTTCAGGATCGGCAGGTAGTACGGGATCAAGTGGTAGCTCAAGTTCCAGCGGATCAACCGGTAGTACCGGAAGCACGGGTTCTTCAGGCAGTGCGGGTTCTTCATCCTCAAAAGGAAGTTCAAGCTCGTCAGCCAGTGGCAGCCTTTTCAGTGGTGGTAAGGAAGGACTCGGCATCAACGAGACATCCTCAAACGGTGACGGCTCAAACCTGGGAAGCACTAAAGCGTCCTGGTATTACAACTGGAGCCCCAATGCCTCCAGTAAAGTGAATGACCCCAACGCCACCTTCATCCCTATGATTTGGGGGAAGGACAACATCAATTCGAAAGATTTGGAAGCCGCTAAAAATAGTAACTCACCCATGATCCTCACATTCAACGAGCCGGATCTGGGTTCACAAGGGAATATGAGTACTGACGAAGCACTCTCCTATTGGGATCAGCTTGAGGCCACCGGAAAAAAATTGTCCTCGCCAGCTATCACCAACGGGCCCGACGGTATTAAGTGGTTGGATGAATTCATGAGCAAAGCTCAAGCCAGCGGAAAACGGGTCGACTCCATTTCCCTGCACTGGTATGGAAGCAGCAGCCAGCCCACAGAGCAAAAAGTAGCGGCACTGAAAGATTATATTGAAAGCGTACATAAAAAATATCCTGATAAACCCATCAATCTGACCGAATTCGGCGTCGATGCCAGCGGCCTTACAGCAGGGAAAGACCAAGCCTTCCTGACCGCGGCTGAAAAAATGCTCAACGGCCTTGATTATGTACAAATGTACGCGCCTTACGGAACAGGCGATATCAACGGCAATTAGCTGGAAGCCAAAAGATCCACAATCTTTCCAAATTAAGAGTATGGCAATTCTAAATTTATAATTGTTTTTAAAATAACAGAGAGCGATTAAGCGTAATCCTAATATTGGGATACGCCCATATAGTGAGAGATTAATATGCGAATCCATGGACCCGGCGGCTTCCAAGGCGGTGGCCCTCAAGCGAACTGGAAACAAGATAAGCAAAATGCTCCCAACCAGGCTGCACCCGTCCAGGGAAATGGAAATGGCTGGGGAAACTGGAAAGATAAAGGAAGCGGTGGCGATCGGTTTCAGAGCTCCTTTGATATGTCTCAACAAGGTAATAATGGCGGCCATGGACAATGGGGCGGCCACGGACATGGCGGATGGCAGCATGGTCAAGGCGGCAGTCCTTTTAAGGCTGATAATACCCAATCAACACCCAATCAAGCTTCTTCAAAGCCAAATCCATCCGGCCCAAGTGACTCAGGTTCCAGTGCAAGCGATGGCGGTGGTACCGTAACCCCCGCTCCATCGAATCCTTCGAACGAGGGCTCTGGCAGTGGTAGCGGGGCTCTCTTTAGTGGCGGTAAGGAAGGACTCGGCGTCAATGACACCTCCTCAAACGGCGACGGTTCAAACCTGGGAAGTACGAAAGCGTCCTGGTATTACAACTGGAGCCCCAATG
>Ga0105239_10007622_pt1 | contig 12404 bp, 12 predicted proteins | sample KBSC44metaG_FD_92761 | JGI IMG/M metagenome (GOLD analysis project Ga0105239, IMG submission 92761) | Corn rhizosphere microbial communities from Kellogg Biological Station, Michigan, USA - KBS C4-4 metaG | ecosystem: Host-associated > Plants > Roots > Rhizosphere > Soil | place: Michigan, USA...
CCCCATATAAACATAAAAGCGATAAACGAGGTGGTTGAACCATTAAATAGCAACAGTGGTGATATGAAACAGCAAATACATGATACCGACAATGCTATCATTGCCGTTTTCTTTACCCCTAAACGCTGTGATATAAACCCGCCAAAAACACAGGATAGTGAGCCCGAAGCAATTATCATAAAGGATAGCAATGGGATGTTAAAACCGGTCCCGGGATAATGGCTTTTATAAGACGTTAAAATTACCGGCACAAACACCCAGAAGGCATATAGTTCCCACATGTGGCCAAAATACCCGAAAGCGGCCGCGCGGAATTTGGCATCGCGAAAACTATTTAAAAAACCGCCGAAGCTAAGTTTTTGCCCCGCTTTGCGGTAAGGGCCGTCCGGCACCAGCATAAGCATGGCCAGGCCGCCCAATGCAGACAGGGCCGATGTAGCGAATACCACATCTTTCCACGGCAAGCCCGCCATTAAACTCTTTAAAAAATGAGGAAACGCCGTGCCGAGCACCAAAGCGCCCACCAAAAATCCCAACGATTTGCCCAGGCCTTGTTCGTAATGATCGGCTGCTATTTTCATCCCAACGGGATAAATACCCGCCAGGAAAAACCCTGTTAAAAAACGGAGAGATATCAGCGCCGCAACGGTTAACCCGCTGAAACTAATTGCAAGGTTAATTAAGGCTGCAGTAATTGCACACGTGAAGAACACCCGCGAAGGTGAAAACCTGTCGGCTATACTCAATATCGCAAAGACCAGCGTCCCCGCGATAAACCCCGATTGCACCGCGCTTGTTAAGTAGGCCAGGTAAGCCGGTTCTAAATGCAATTGTGCGGCCATATCAGCCATCACCGCATTACCCGCAAACCAAAGCGAAGTACAAAAAAATTGAGACAGTACTATTACGGGTAAAATTCTCTTCATGTAGTAATTGGCAGTTTACGGCTGTAAAGCTAATGGAAGACAACTTGCTTAAGAAAAATATTTTTAATGGAGATAGCTATTTTATTGAAAAATACCTGTTTAAACGCCGGGTTTATATATCGTACATAGTTGTTCTATATGGTGGACGATTTTCAAACCAACCAAAAGCCTGCCTCTTTTTAGATTAAAAACGCTGTTTTCCATAACGCTTTGTAAATCATTTGCTTTTGAAAGCAGGGCGAGTTTTGGCACGTTCTTTCTACACCCCAAACCAGTTTATTGATTTATTAACCATAAAAATTTATTGAAATGGCCACAAATCAAAAAAATCAAATGAGCGGCACCCGGCAGCAAAACCAGCACAACCAGGGGCGCTCGAACATGAACACCAACAGCGGCAACTTCGCCAATATGGACGAAAGCAAACACCGCGAAATTTCGAGCAAAGGGGGCAAAACATCCCACTCTTCAAACTCAAACAGCAGGCATTAATGGTGCCTATAACAAACAGGATACTTCAAACGTATCCTGTTTGTTGTTTTAAGGTTGAAAAATGCCAGATTGTTTATAATTACCGATAACAATTGGCCGGCGTATTAGTTAATAAGATATAAACAAACGCAATGGAAAAGTTTGAAATTTCGGTAACCAGCAACAACCAAAACTATCATTTAGAGGTACGCGACTACATGCATCACAAAGATGATGAATGCAAGTTTGAAGTATTTAACAATGGGCAGTTTATAGGCAGCTTTGAACCCGACGGACACCGGGGCTTTCACATCTGCAAAAACACCGGCCTTGTTGACGAAGCAGTTTTGCACCAGGTTGCCGAACAGTTGGAATCGTATAACCTTTTATAAAGTAATTATTTCAAGAAGTATGAAATGATTATTCCAAGCAATGCTGACGCAGCGAAACTTAGCAACGTACCAACTAAAATATATTCCGTTTTTTTCTCGGCTTGTTTGTCTTTATCTCCAAATCGCAATATTGATTTGGCGGTCATCAGGAAGCCAATTGCCGTGAACTGATTGGTTAAAACAAAGGTTAAAATTAATGTCCGCTCACATATACCAATCCATTTCCCGGCATTTTCAAGCCCCTCTTTTGCTTCTTTAGTTGCCGCCAAATCGTCGCGCCATTTGGCTGTAGCTAAGCCTATCAATATGCCTAACGGCCAGGTAACTACTATATAGCCTAATGTTAAAATCCAGAAATGAGTATTTTCAATTATCGCGCCTATACGAGTTGTGATTGTGGCCCATTGTTGGTATATGCATAACCAAATGATAACAATTACCAATAAATGCATAACCTGGTCGGCTATAAAGTAAATAAACTTATCTGGCAGGTACGATTTTGCCAAGTCGATAAGGTAATGTGAAACAAATATCACCAGGGGGAGCCACCAACAGCTATACAGCCCCGAGAAAGCATACGCAAACAGGGTTGTAACTGCTGCATGCCACACTAATTTAACCGACCTTATTTGTTTTGTCTTTCTATCCTGCACCCATGACAACGGCTGGAAAACAAAGTCGGTTAGCAAATGTGCAATAATAAGGCGTAACAATAAATTGATGGCCATTTGTTATTCGGTTACAAGTTTATTAATATATAATATACCTTTTTCTACCTCTTTCCAGCTGGCAGCTTTTAATCTCCTGTTCACAGCTGCCTGGTTCAGGTTTAATTCTTCTGCCATTTTCAACTGCGTATACCCTTCGCAGGCCAGGTAAATAACTTCAGCCTGGTTGGGCGTCCATTGGTTGATGAAAAGGTTTATAAAACTAAGAATAATTGTTACTTGCTGGTTAATTTCTTCGTTATTGGTTTGTATGGTCAGTGTTTCGCCGGCGCCCATTTTATCAAAGTATCGACCTGATTGATGAAATGCTTCGCCATCAGAATCAAGCACCGATTTGCCTTTATAGGCAATCGTCCCGATGCCTACCGATACCCTGGAGCTTAGTTGAATATTGTTTACAGTGTCCGAATGTTTTTTAAACCAGCAAATTAACTTGATGCTTTTTTTAATAGCATCATTAATATCGCCCAAGATAACCTGGTAGCTATCCCCCCTGAAAACTTCTGCATCCCCAGGTGTATCAACCCATGATTTTAGTAATTTTTCGGTGGCGACAACCAGGGATTGCCGTTGTTCGCTGTTCAACCTTGTAAAATTGATAATGTCGCCTGTTAGTACTGCAAACTTTCTCATAGCTTATTATGATGCTTTTACTTCATAATATACAAATATGATATAAATAATGCATAATTACAAATTATGATATCAATAGTATATAATTTAGTTTTATGATATAAATATATCATAAATTACATTTACAAATTTGGCGTTTTTGGTTTAAAGCACGACCGGGAAAATATTCAGTCCCGTGGTTAACGCGGGTATTTACGGTATTTGTGTTAACGTAAATGTAGCGGTAATAGTGGTGAAAACTATGGCGTGTTCTGTAACAAATAATTGCATTTTACAAAAAGTCAAGGCAATAATGGTCTCCATTTTACATTTTTACAAGGCAATCCGGCAATAAAAAATCATAAAAAAACTCATTTTAAATAATTTACAATAAGTAATTATTAATTACGGCTTTGCCATTCGTTGGAATGCGCATCTTTCGGCCCAAAACACATTCCTGCTAACTTTACAACCTTTTCCTTTCATCCCGTGACGCATCTTCTTTCCTCGTCGATTTATTATTTGCCGAACCAAAAGCCCTGTAATAAGTTAGCTTAAAAATCGGGAAGCTTCGTGATTCGCCGTTATACCTTACATATACCTGCGAGTTAAAGGCATCCCTTGTAAGGCTGCCAATATAACTGGAATAACTGCCCGACATCAGTAAATCAGCGACAGATAGCTGGAAGCTACCTTTATTATTTGGCAACTCCTTTTTCATTCCAAAATTCAGCATGCCGTTACCATCGAAACGTGAGGTACTGCTATAGCCCGAAGAATTATAATATCCGGATATTTCGAACGAAAAGGCCTTTGGCAGCTTAAAAGTTTCGGCAAAATTAAGCGAATATGCAACGTATGCCTTTGTAAAGGTTTGCGGCGTATAATCTATTTTGTATTGATGAAAGCCGCCGATAAAGCCATAACTACTCTCCCACCAATCGCTTATTTTTACCGGGATATTAGCCTGTAAGGTAACATTATTTTGATAGGGCGCATTTTGCGGCATTAAATAAACCAGACCTTTTGACGGACCGGTTGAAATTTGCGTGGGGAGTATCACATTATTATCCCGGCTGAACAACAGCGAAAATAAGTAATCGTGATAACTATAGCCTATTTTCAGGTTATTGGTAATCGTTGGCTTTAAGGCCGGGTTGCCGGTAAAAACCGATACAGGGTCGTTATAGGTTACATAGGATGCAAGGTCGGCAAAGGATGGGCGGGTAATGCGTTGGGTATATGACAGTTGCAGTTCTGAATTACCCGTAAGCTTTTTGAAAAAAAACACGCTCGGGAACAGTTTACCCAGCTTCCTGTCGATAGCATATAAAGGGTTGCTCGCATTATCGGTGCTGTTGTGCGAATACTCATACCGCGCACCCACTGTGACACTTGCAGTTGTATCAAATTGAACATTAAAAGTGGCATAAGCCGCCCCGATAACTTCTTTAGTACCCAGGTTATTGGAAATGCCTACACTGCCCGGTACCCATTGGCCATTTTCCAGGTTTTCTATTCCGGATACACTGTAGGTGCGGGTGAAGGTACCCTTTGTGCCCGCTTCCAGTTTTAATTTGGGGCTTAGCTGTTTAGCGTAATCTATTTTAGCAACTGCAACTTTAATAGTCGTATTTGAAAGGTCGCGTTGCTGCGGAGCGTACAGGCTATCGTTTGCCCCAACCGGGTTGCCATTGTTATCTACAAACATGCTTTGCACTTCGGTATGCCCGTTATTTTTATAATAGATGTAATCTGCATTAAAGTTTATTTTTTCGCCCTTGCTGATTTCACTTTCAAGATAAAGGCTGTTAATTAAATTATAAGAGTGATTAAGACCATTGAGGTGCGAGTTAAATAGCTGGTCGGAATCGGGTCGCAACGCATAGTTGCCAAAGTTATGGCTGTTGTTGTTATTCCCGCTGGACGAAAAGTAAACGCTGCCTCCAAAGGCAGTTTTGGGGTTGATACGAATATCAGCGCCTAAGTCTGCATCCTCATATTTTGAAATTGGGTTGCCTATCCCATTATAATGGAACGCCGTTTGCCCGCCAACGGCCGATACATCTTCAGTTCCCGATGCAAACAGTTCACCGTGGCCATGGTCGCGCGAATTGGAATACCCACCATGCAGGTCAACTTTCGGCGTATTACGGCTTAGATTGATACTTGCAGAGGCCTTTTCGGCCTTGCCATACCCGGCACTTACTGCTACCGAACCGTTTGTGCCGCGCCGTTTATTTTTTTGGGTTACGATGTTTATCAGTCCCGCATTGCCATCGGCATCATATTTGGCTGGTGGCGTGGTAAGCAATTCTATTTTATCGATGTCGTCGGCACTCATCCCGTTCAGCAGCGCAACCACCTGATTAGCCGACATGCGCATCAGCTTGCCGTCGAGCATTACCATTACACCGCTTTTACCGTTTAGGGTGATACTGTTATTTTGCGGATTGATAGTTACCCCGGGCGACCGCTGCAACACCTGCAACGCGGAACTACCTTTAGTCAACAAACTGCTTTGCACATTTACGGTTATCCCGCCTGCTTCCTGCTGTAAAAGCGGCTTGGTTGAACGGATCACCACTTCACTTAATTGTTTTCCGGTTGTTTTGAGCACGATTGTTCCCGCATCATACGATGGGTGTGCAGAATTAAGCACAAGGGATGGCGAGAAATAGTTATCATAACCTATACTGGTCACCTTAATAACGTAAGCGCCGAATGGTGCCGTGCTGAGCGCGAAATGACCTTTTTCGTCAGATAGCGCGGAACGTGCGATTGTGCTGTCTGAATTTTTCAGCAATACCACAGTGGCAAATGGTAACGGGCCGCCATTGGTATCCGTAAGGGTGCCGCTTACCTGGCTTTGGGCAACGGTAGCAAATAATAATGAACAAAGGGTTAATACCAAGACTTTCATACCCAAAGAAAATTTGAATAAACACCGCGCGAAAATCTGATTGACGAGTTGCGGAAGCCGGTTGACAATCTGCATGAAATTGTACTACCCGGGAGCTTTGCTTATTACAACCGATAGATTTACCTATTATCGTTAACCAGTTGCATTTCGTCAATTAAACGCGGTCACTCATACAATCTGCTGCGGATATTTATTGGATTAATCCTAATTTTATTGACTATGGCCGCTTTTCCATTGCAACAGAACTGGTTTATCAAATACAAGCTTTACCACATCCCTTTCTGGATGTTGTATAACTACGTATTTTGGGCGCTGGCGATAGATAGTCCCTACGAGGCCGCCCATGAAATGTTTTTTTCTGTTTTCTTCGTCAAAGCTTTCTTTTACATGATCTTTCCGGCGTTCGCCGTATATTTCAACTTGTATTTCCTCATCCCCCATTACCTGCAAAAAGGGCGCTATGGCTGGTATTTCCTTTTCCTGGCATTCACCATCGTTTTTTCTTCGTTGCTGATAGTGCCTGGTTATTATATAAGTGCATGGCTGGCTGGCAGCAACGCGGAAAAGATGTTTGGCATCACCAATGACTGGAACAGCATCTATCACCAGGCCAAGTCAGAACCTTTGAAATCCACCATGGCCGCCATTACATTGGCTATGAGCATTAAGCTTACCAAAAACTGGATAGAAGGACAAAGGCGGCAACAATTGCTGGAAAAGGAGAAGCTGGAAACGGAGCTAAAATTTCTGAAATACCAGTTTAACCCGCATTTTTTGTTCAACAGCATCAATTCCATATTCTTCCTCATCCACAAAAACCCGGACATGGCATCGGCATCGCTGGCTAAATTTTCAGAGCTGTTAAGGCACCAGCTTTACGAGAGTAACGAGAACCAGATACCGCTGGATAAGGAAATAGCCTACCTGGAAAACTTCATCGAACTTGAGAAATTGCGGCAAAACCAGGGACTTGAGGTTATTTTTAGTACACCGGAAAACTACCCGGCAAACCTGGGTATTGCGCCGTTTATATTGATGACCTTTGTGGAGAATGCCTTCAAACATGTATCGAAACATAAAGACACCGGCAACTGGATAAACGTTCAGTTACAGGTTGCAGATAACCAATTATACGTTGATATTGCCAACAGCAAGTCGGCTGAACGGAATACCGATGTGGTAACTTATGGGGGCATAGGTTTAAAAAATGTACAGCGCCGCCTGGACCTTGTTTACCCCGGGCAGTACGAACTTGATATAAAAAACAACCCGGATAGCTTTGTGGTAAAATGCCGGTTGCAACTGTCTGAACTGGTGATAAACCCATCGGTACAATTTATGACTTAATATTGCATTAGCTGAAGATGACGATTAACTGTGTAATTATTGATGATGAACCGTTAGCCCGGGAAGGATTGGCCAGCTATGTGCGCGAGGTTGATTTTTTAAACCTTAGTGGTTCCGGCGAAAATCCGCTTGAACTGTTGCCTCTTATGGACAGGCAGGCTATCGACCTTGTATTTTTGGATATCCAAATGCCTAAGATGAACGGCATAGAGTTTTTGAAGATTCTGCAGAAACCGCCAATGGTGATAATTACAACAGCCTTTCCTTCATACGCATTGGAGGGTTTTCAGTTAAATGTGCTCGATTACCTACTAAAGCCCATAACATTCGAACGTTTTTTTAAAGCGGCGGCAAAAGCCAGGGATTACCATCGTTTATTAAACAGGCCGACACTTGACAGCGCTGCGGCAACTGAATCTGACAATTACTTCTTTATTAAATGCGGCACCAAATACGAAAAAGTGTTGTTTGATGATATTCTTTATGTAGAGGGGATGCAAAACTATGTAAATATCTACACGCTGAAAGGCAAGTACATGACCATACTTTCACTAAAAAGTTTGGAGGAAAACCTTGATAAAAAAGCGTTTATAAGGGTGCATAAATCGTACATCGTGTCGGTTAGTAAAATTGATGGTATTGAGGGGAACGAGATTTTTATACAAAATAACCGCATCCCCATAAGTCGCAATTACCGGGAGCAGGTTATTGGGCAGGTGGTCACTAAAAAACTATTGGATAAAAAATAATAGCGCACTTGCAGGCAGCGTTAACTTATAAGCGTTCCATTTTCGCACATGGAACACCCCGAACGCTGTGAAACACGCTCATTATCAATGTATTTCATTTTTATCAAATATAAATATCTGATAATCAGAATTTAATATTAGCCCCATATCACACTCGCACTAGTTATACCCGGATGGTAATCTTTTTGACGTAAAGCACCCAAATCGGTATAAATATGATCAGCACCATTAAAAAAGCGCCGGCCAGGGAGGCATTTACAGGGGATAAAAACGGCACAAACAAGTGGTTGTACATGTAAGACCAAAGACTCGTTTCTTTTCCGTCAGAGCTAACATGTATGCCCGATAATATGGCCGGGATAAAGTCGGCTAGCAAATAGGCAGTTATAGCGTTTCGCCCAAAAGCCAGGAACGGCGGGGTTAGCCTCCGGTGGTTTTTTACATCGATCAGCCAATAACACAATGCAAGTATCATTACAGCAATTCCACCGGCATACAGCACAAACGAGCTTGTCCATAAAGCTTTATTGATAGGGAAAAACTCATTCCATATTAAGCCGGCTATAATAAGCACTGCCCCGGTGCCGGCCATTTGCAATAGCTGCCTGCCCGTTTTTGTTTTATCTTTTTTAAGCCAGGTGCCGGTTAATAACCCCATTAAACAAGTGCCAATAGCCGGGATAGTACCCAGCAGGCCTTCAGGGTCCCAGGTTTTTGAATCGACCCAAAGATGGTTGGGAGTAAAAACCGATCTGTCGAGCCAGGCGCCAAGGTTGGTGGTTGGTTCCAAATTGGCGGGGCCAACGCCCGGTACCGGCACTAAGGTCATTATTAAATAATTGCCGATTAAGCATAGGGCAGCTATTGATACCTGCGTGCGTACACTGGTTTTAACATAAAGGAAAGCCGTTATTCCAAACACAACAGCTATACGCGGTAACACCCCGGGGATCCGCAAATGAGTGAAATCAAAATGACTGATGAGCCGTAATGTATAACTAAGAGCAAGAATTGTAAGCGTACGGCGCAGAATGGAAAGCAACAGCTTATTGTGGGTTGCGGGGTCGTCTTTTTTTGCTTGCATAGCGTAAACGATCGATACCCCGACAATGAATAAAAACGATGGAAAAACCAGGTCGGTAGGTGTGCAGCCATTCCATTTTGAGTGTTCAAGCGGCGGATAAATATGCGCCCAGTCGCCGGGGTCGTTTACTAAAATCATAGCGGCAACCGTAAACCCACGGAAGAAATCGAGTGAAAGTAACCTTGTTTTTATTGCGTTATCCCCTATTGCGGCCTTCATTTATATCTTTAGTTGATTCTTTTATCAACTAAAGATATATAATTTGACCAGATGTCATTTAAATTAAATCTCCCTTAAACGTTTTTACCGGGTTGCCACGCTGTAATGAATTATGTTGCATCCACTTGTCCTGCTGTTGTTCAACTAATTGCCCGGTTTGCCAGGCCATTACTTTTGCTTCGAGGCGGCTGAGGCAAAGTTTTTTATTCTCAAGCTGCGAGCGGCTGTCCATTGCAAATACCTGCATACCCGAGGGGATATGTACGCCCCTTACAGCCGTTTCAACCTTGTTTACGTTTTGGCCGCCGGGGCCGGATGCACGGCAGGTCTCGAGCTTTATATCTTTAATATCCCAGGCGGGCAGCTCCTTAATGTCGAAACATTCGACGCCTACAAACCAATTTTTACGCTTATGATTTTTGCGAAAAGGGCTTTGGCCAATCCATTGGACAGAGCCCTTCCATTCTGCGATAAATGCGTCCATGTTTATAGCGTTTAGCATTATTGTGGCAGATAGAAGGGTATTTTCTTCGCCACCCCTTATATTTTCCAACACTTCGGCTTCGATGCCCAGCTGTTTTGCCTGCTTTAGTATGAGTTGCTGCACCATGGCAACAACCCGGCAGCATTCTGCCGGGCCTTTGCCCGATGTAATTTGTAGTATTATTTTTTTCATTGTTTTAATCTTTATTCATCCTTGCAATGCGGGGGATAAACTTGCCTTGTATATCCACCAGTTCCTTTTGCGCCTGCATAACTGTCTCAATGTTCTTATAAGCCAGCGGGTTTTCCTCCACGCTACCGCCAATAAGCTCAACATCGGCATTTGCCAGCATTTTTTTCATGGCTGATACCGTCATTCCATCCTTTGCTTTTTGTCGGCTCATGGCACGTCCGGCACCATGCGATGCAGAACACAATGCACTATCCGCTCCCCTGCCGCTTACCACATAAGCCGGAGTTGTAATGCTGCCAGGTATAATCCCCAGCTCGCCTGCATGTGCCGGGGTTGCGCCCTTCCGGTGCACGATTACTTCCCTGCCATCTGCCAGTGTATCCTTCCACGCAAAATTGTGGTGGTTTTCAATCACCATAACTGGTTTTATACCTACCGCCTTTAGCAGGTTGGCATGTATGCGCTCGTGGCATGCTTTGGCATAATCGCCCGCTAGAGTCATAGTTAGCCAGTATTCCTGCCCTGCTTCGCTATTCAAATCGAGCCAGGCCAATTGCTGGGCATGGCGGGGCAGCTTGCAGGTATTCATAGCAACCTGGGTATAATATTTAGCAATGGCCGCGCCCAAACCCCGACTGCCGGAGTGGGATAATAATGCCGCATACTTTTTACCCGGCAAACCAAGTGTGTTGTTTTCCGCAAGTTCAATCTCGCCAAATTCCACAAAGTGGTTACCACTGCCAGATGTACCCAGTTGCCTTACCGCCTTACCACGCAGTTGTTTCAGAAAAGAGATTTGCCCGAAAACCGGGCTATCCAATACTTCATGTTCCTGCCGCGTATCGAGCCCGCCCTCCATCCCAAAATGAGTATGATTTTTTAAAGCTTGCCTTAGCTGATAATCGTAGCGTTTGATGAAAGCGTCCGTCTCATCGATAATTGTCAACGCCATACGGCAGCCGATATCCATACCAACGGCATAAGGTATTACAGCGTTGTTAGTCGCCAGTACACCACCAATTGGCAGCCCGAAGCCCATGTGTGCATCGGGCATTAAAGCACCCTGCACGCTAACAGGCAACAGCATAGCCAGGTCCATTTGTTTTTTGGCCACGGCTTCAATATCCCTTCCGCCATATATTTTATATGGCGCGGGTGACGTGCGTAAATCAAACGTTTTAAAATCCGGTTCAGCAATTTTCCCGATCACTTTGGCAGCTATTTTGCCGGTTACCTCATCATCCAGGTATTGTTCGGGGTTTTCTTTAATATCCTTAAATACCTTAATAATTTGGCTGTTGCTATGGTGTTTAAAATGTTTGGAGGCTATGCCAAGCACCAGGCTTATCAGCTGGTTATTGGCAAAGCCTATTTTTGTTAAATCTTTTGTTTTTAAATTGCCCATGTGGGTTATGTTTTTTTAATCCATGTACCGCTCTTGTATAAGGTACATGGATTTGTTTTTTAATTTGTTAATGTATTTTGGCTTGTCAAAAAAGTCGGCGTACCAACGACGGCGTCCCCGACCTCTTGTTAACCGATCAATTCTGGCTTTTAAACAATTATTTTCAATGTGGTTATCAATAGCTTTTATTTCCTGCTCCAACACCTCATCAATCATTTTCACTTCATAAATAATGTGTGGTTTTACAGCCAATACAAAGCGCCATGGCTCATCGAACAAATAGTTTACTATAACTCTTCTGTGCCATTCAGAAAACCCCTCGTACCGATAAAAACACAACTTTTCAGCATCAGTTAATTTCAGCTTATTGCCAAACCATTCATCTTCATATATCGGTCTAAGCGTTTGCGGCCGCACTTCATAATGATAGCGCCCCTTCTTTCGTATCCGCTGTATAAAGCTTTTGTCGTGATAATATTCTAACGTGTTTATTTTATCTAAAATCCCCTGGTAAAATGCCGCCTTTGCACTTTGCTGAACATCTTTGCGGAGCACAAAAAACCGTTTCCATCCTTTTTGATAGGGTTGCGCTAATGGTATCATTGGCAATTCGCGTTTCTGTTTCCAAAGCAAGTTTTGGTGTTTATCCAGTTGAATTAATCGCTTATCGCGGTCTTTTTTAACAAGCCGTCTTTTTTGCCGTGCCGATTTTAAACGGTATGGCATTTCATGCAGGTCCATAAGGCTTCCTGTATTAAAATTTTAATATTGATTTTAATTTGAAATGATTCATCCCCGGGTTAGGGACATACCCCTTGCAGAAGCCCGACAGCTAACGTATTTATGGCAGCACAAAAAACTTAACGATCACA
>Ga0105239_10007623_pt1 | contig 12403 bp, 10 predicted proteins | sample KBSC44metaG_FD_92761 | JGI IMG/M metagenome (GOLD analysis project Ga0105239, IMG submission 92761) | Corn rhizosphere microbial communities from Kellogg Biological Station, Michigan, USA - KBS C4-4 metaG | ecosystem: Host-associated > Plants > Roots > Rhizosphere > Soil | place: Michigan, USA...
ATTTTTGGAACCGGAATTTTAAAGCCTCTGCTCGGAAAACTGAATTTAGGGTAAACAAAAACTAATTTACTTATTTAAATCCCAGGCTCAATAATGAGTCTGGGATTTTTTAAGATATATCAGCTGCTTCCGCGAAACGACTCAATAATGAAACCGGCTTCATCATAATTGGCAACTTTAGTCTTGTTAAGGATTTATCCAAAGCAATACGGGTATTGGGATCTAAAGAAGAAAGATAGTTATGATTTTCTTGTAGGTAGCCTTTTTTCTGGTTCAAAAATATCATTTGTTCCATAAGAGCATCGGGTACAGTTTTTTCTTTTGTCTTCGAGAGTGTTGATACTATTATTTTCAATAAGGGGTTTACTGCTTGAGCACTGACTTCTCGCATCAATTTCAAGCTTGTGCGGATATGCTCGGTTAATTCCGCCTCTTTAACGGGATCTGCCTGGGAGGGTAGGCGTCTCTGGATAAATTTAACCTGATCATCCAAGGTATTGGGTCCGTGTTGAACGCCAAGAACTAACTTCGTAAAATTTGCTTGGCTAAGCGGATCCAGAGCGGTGAAAAACTGATTTCCAATATCTCGCCTAAGCGCAAGATACTGTTCCGTATTTTGTAAGAGGATCTCTTTATTGGGAACTGGAAATGCATTTCGTTCTTTTCTACTAAGCCCGTCCCGTTTCATCAAAGTATCCACCAGATAACCCGCAGATTCTCTCACATTGGGAGGCGAAGCTGGACCTGAAAACAAATAAGCTTTTTTCCAAGTTTCGAGAGTTTCAGGAGAAAGCGTTTTTTCAAAATCAAAACGTTTTTGTATAGCTTTTGTCTTCAGCTTCTCGCATTCTTTCAGATACGCTTGCGCGGCTTGGAGCAGTGAAAGTTCTTTTTCGGAATGCTTAGATAAGGCTTCGTAAGCTTTTTCATCAAACACTTTTTTTCCTTTTTCAGAGTCACGCTCCGCGAACCTAGCAAGGACAGCAGTCACCTTTTTTTGAACTTGCCCTAGCAGGTGCTGGTGGAATTCTCCAAGACTCATTCCATATTTCTTTTTTAAGTCGCCGTCTAATTTTTGAGTTTTAGCATCAATGGTGAGTTCAGCTTCATGCTCCGTTTTGAGCACCTCAAGGATAGAGGCTTTCAACTTCTTTCCGTCAGGCATTATAGAGGCGATATGCTCTGCCCGTTTAACAGGATCATGAAAAATAGGATGAAAAAGAACTGCGGGTTTTGATTTTACGTTTACTCGTTGAAAATTATCAGCGCTCGGCAATGAGTACTGTATTATCTTCGTTTGGGAAGCAAAAAAAGGTTTCGGCAATTCTTGTTTGACAAGACCAGGTAATGCCTTGGAAATTTGACTCAAAGTTGCTTACCTAATTATTTGGGGTACGCGGGTGACGTAAGAACAGGAGAAGACCCAATAATAGCAAAAGCAATAAACCCAAAAGATTCATTGCTTTCACTTATTCTGTAATTAAAGAGCCTGAAGAAAAAGGATTACTTCCGTTCTTTAAATGTCTTTCGTTACAATATCAAATTGGTTTGTCAGGATTTTTAATTACACTGTTTAGGATTAAGGGTCACATTCAGGGTTTTCGTTTGCCTTGAAGCAAGTTCTCTTTGCAAAATTTGGAAAGCGTTATCATTTCCATAAGCTTGTGCCGTATCTGAGTATTTTTTCAACTCAGAATCTGAATACTTAAACTCAGGACCTTGAATTAACGCTTCTATACCATTGCTAAAACCCTCCGAAATATGAGTATCTAGTTTATCTTTAGGTATAACCATATGTGGTAAAAGTTCTTGGACTCTTGAGTCATTACCTAATTCTCGAATAATATCATCAGGCATGTACAAAATTGATTCCGCGACTTCAGGACGTAGCTTGGTATCTTTCAGCTCTGGGCCAAACAGTAAAGCCTTAAAGCCTTTACTGTTCTCTGGCCTTGATACTGTCCTTAATGCCTCACATGCTCTTGAGAGAAACCTCTCCTTATCTTGATCGTATCGATTATTCTTAACTCTACCTATTCTTTTAAGTACCGGATTTAAAAATTCAATGGGTGATTTCTGAGAGTAGAGATCACCTATTACGCGTTCTGAAATTGATAAAGCAGGTCTACCTGGAGCACGGAAGAAGGGGTGCCCACCCTGTCTAATTAATGATTGAATTTTTTCAATCTCTTCAGATGATAAAAACCAACCATTTTGAGGATTTTTAATCATACCTTTCAGGTCGCAATGCGCTTTGAGTTGCCTCTCTCTAAACTTCCGCTGTTTTCTTGTTTTAGTTCGAGCAGGTGACTCTTTAGGTAGGCTCCTTTCCTGAGTTCGTAAATCCTCAACTTTTTGTGCTAAGCGCATGGTTGGTGTACGAAGTCTTCTTATAGCCTTTGCCTCTTGTTCTTTCCCTTTTTCTGCAATCGTATCAGCGTTTGTTTGTATTTCTGCAAGTTCTGAAGTCGGTATGTGCTGGAATTTTGAACGATCATAGACAATGGAAGAACCCGATTCTCGGAAAATTCTCTCTTGATAAGTTCTATCAGACATTCTTTGAGCTTTTTCCTGTCTAACTCTAGCTGTTTTTTGTCTTTTTTTTAATGCTGAAAGCTGGTCGAGTTTCTGTCTGACAAAAATATCCGTATTATTAGGTGGAGCTTTTCCAAAATGGATTTCAGGATTGCCAATCGGAGCGGTACTCATAGCCGAAATCTGAGGGTTAGTGAAAAATGAAGAGGGAACTTTCATATTACATGGGCTCCGAACAAAGTGGGCTAAACAATAAAGTCTTTGTTAAGTAAAACCTCTCCAAAGACTTTATTGATAAGCAATGTCGTATTTATTTGCGTTCTTTTATCTGATTAGCCGGAACGTCAAATTGCTCAGTCAGGATTTTGGTGACGGTATCTAAAAGTACCTGGCTACGGTCTTGAGCGGCTTGCATTGTACCAGCAACCCCTTCCGCATAAACCCGTGCAATTGGCTCTGTTCCACTGGTACGAATCAATAACCAGCTTTCATCACCATTTTTAAGCATCAGCTTTACACCATCACGGGTACCATAGTCTTTTTCCAAAGCATCAGAAATCGCGCTTGAAGGCTTTGCATCAATCTCAATCTTCGCTTCGGGCGCACCCAACGTACCGCCTTCGGATTGAAGCTTACGGAAAAAAGCTAAAACGTCATCTTTCCGCTCGGTATGAACGCCCAACTCACGGAATACATACTTTTGTGGAACGCTGTCACGGATCTGTTCCAGAATTTCACTCAGAGGCCGTTTTTCTTTACCAATGAGTTCAATAATGAGTAAATTCGCTAGAATACCGTCTTTTTCCGGAACGTGACCGATAACGCTGACACCACCGGAACTTTCTCCGCCCATCAAGACCAGTTCTTCACCTTTTTCTTCATGTTCGATAAATTCTTCGGCAATGTACTTATAACCGACGGGGGTTTGCTTCACTTATAAACCGGATGATTTCGCTAAAGCATCCAACAAATGGGTTGTGGCCTGGCTGCGAACAATCACGCCGTGTTTACCGCGATGCTTGAGTAAAAGGTGCAAAATCAAGGCCAAAACTTCATTCGCATTCAGGAAGTTGCCCTTTTCATCAAAGACACCGAATCGATCCGAGTCTCCATCGGTTGCAATACCGACTTTCAAAGGATGTTTATCGGCTTCCAGTAAACTTTTCAGCTCCGGTAAGTTATCCCCGGTCGGCTCAGGCATTCCTGTATAGCCGTCAGGGCGGGTTGCACTATCATGAATCGTTGTAATCTCAATTCCTTCATCTTTTAAAAGTTGAGGAATATAACGACGACCGGTTGCATAAAGCGGATCGTAGAAAATTTTCACGCCGCTGGCTTTAATGGCAGCATAATCAATCCCGATTTCCTCTTTGAGATGTTTTTTATAGGCATCATAGGGATTAAAAAGATGGATTGCAGCCGCTGTTTTAAGACCTAAGGCTTCGCGATTTAACTTTTTATTAGCAGGTTCCGCTTGGTATTTTTCAAATTGCTTGGAAACAGGGGTCGGCATAACCGCACCATCCGGTGTTAGGAAGTTATAACCGCCGTAGGGCCAAGGGTTATGGCTGGCAGTCAATAATACGGCACCCAATGTTTCTTTAAACCCTTGAGACTCGGCAAGCTGTTTGAACTCCTTTGCTACATAGGCTAAAACCGGTGTAGCAACATCCGTTTCGGCCTGGAATACTTCCAAACCATTTTCTTTTAGCAAATTAGCAATAAAGGGAATATAGCGAATACTTTTTTCGCGGGTATCTCCACCAATTAAAATAGGCAACAACTGGCCTTTCTCTTCAATTTGCGTTACCAGATAATCGCTGATCGCCTGTGTAATCTGTCGGATAACCGCATCGTTAAATTGATCATCTTTATCGTTGCGATAACCGGAGGTTCCGAATTTATAAATCATTTTGGTTTCTGAGGTAGTCGGCATTCTCTAATTCCTCTCTTAAGGCAGTGGACAAATACATCTATTTCGTTGCTACAGTCTTTCGCGATGCCAACGCATGTCCGTCAATGGCGCGCATTCCGTTCCTAAAAGGGCTTTAGCGACACCCTATAAGGTGAGCTCACGTCTCCAGTCCTTAAGGGCAAGAGCGTTATTTTGTGTCACTAATTCTCAGAGTGGCCCCTAGCTTACACTGAATTACCCCTTATTAAGCCATCTTCCAGGGCTCGTGACAAGTAGCCAGGCATCGGAAAGCATGTTAAGTAACATACAGCACAATCCCTTCGAGCGTAGGGAATCAGTCCGTACTTCAATAGTCTTTAATTGCGAAACATCAAAATAAGACAGGAAAGTCAGCCGTTCGCTTTAAAGGCTCCTTCTTGCCTTCTAACGTTTGCCAGGTGCTATTGAAATACGCACTGATACGTCTCCTCGCCTTACTGTCAGTGTAGAGATAAAGCAATTTTGAAGATTTGACTGTTTTTATATACATGATAAGCCTCACTCCCATGTAACTCATCCTTATTCTTTAGAAATAGAGAGAGCAACGTTTAAATGTCCTTCATTTCACCGTTCTTTTTATCATCTGTTCAAAAGCAGCTCCCGCCATCCAGTGCTGGAAATGCGAATGCTGATGCAACGGATGAAAGAGAAGAAATTTACCATGACGGAAATGGAGAGGGGAAATCCGTTTTATTTCAGCCCAAAGGCAATAAAATCTCGATTAAAAGTCTCAATATGGCACCGATTAAGTCTCAGGTATTCGATATGCTGCATCATTTTACTGAAGAAAACCCGAGCGCTGCATCTCGAACATTTAGCTTACCCAATGAGCCTGAACAGAGTTAGCCCCCTTTTTGAAGGAGTTAAGCTTGCGCTAAATGGCATTTTCAGGGTATTATTTATGTATAAAGGAAGATATCGAACCTAAAAACGGCTCACTATTTCGCCTGTCGAAATAGGCAAAATGGTAAGAAGCAAAACGACTCAGAGAAATGACAAGAAGATTTTAAAATAAAACTTTTTATCACCGAGCAGTTTTAAGCCAGGTTCTTCTTTTAGGAAAAGTTTTAGATTTAGCATCCTGTTATATGGATAAACCTTAAAATTGCAGGAGAACGCAACGTTCCTTTCCAGGTTAGTAAGCTATCACTTAATAAAGATTGATGTGATGAAATCCCCAATGCCTGGTTGAGTTCAAGTTCTTGATTAGAGAGTGCTAATTACAAGTTTTCTCCAATCTGTTTTCACTCTTCCGGTTTTTTGGTAATTCTGGATTTCGCAAACAAGACTTTGATAAGTGTTTGCTCCTACTGGATTTAAGATGGCGGTTCTGCCTCGTTTTACAGGTCTGTCAATTAAGACTTGATGCTTGATTTAAGCCCATCTGCAAAACTGAATAAAGCCCTCAGCCCTTTTGGCTCAATGCCTTTAAGGGTATAGGACAGAGTTTTCGCATCATGAATGATGCATTACAGGCTCTGTTTATAAGAGGTCTTTGATTTGGTTGAAAAGATTTACAGAATTGAAATTCGGGATTCCAGTACTGGAACTGGACTAGTGATGCCGTGTTTTTGCATCTGTCTCTGCCCGTTTTTTTGAATTTAAGGAATAAGTAAATGGCAAAACGGAAAATCGTCATTTCGGAATATGACAATATTGCCGCGTTGATGGAAGATGATCGCGCTGTCGAGTTCATTATCCACCGTGGCGATATGCTTTTAGGGGACGTCTATCTGGCAACGGTAGAGAATATCTTACCGAGTATTGATGCCGCATTTTTGAATGTGGGCGGCGATAAAATGGGCTTTCTCCACTCCAGCGATGTTCCCGGGAAAGGTGATTTAAAAGAACGCCTGGAACCGAAGCAACAGCTTGTCGTTCAGATTATGAAAGAACCTACGGGCCATAAAGGGCCTCGTGTCAGCACCAATATCAGCTTACCGGGTCGTTTCCTGGTTATGATGCCTGAATCTAAAGGGATTAGCATCAGCCGAAAAATCGTAGAGAACTCTGAACGCTCGCGTCTAAAGTCAGTTGTCAGCCTGATTAAACCGCCCGGTGTCGGTGTCATTATCCGGACGGAAGCGCTTAATCAAAAAGACTCTGATATTACCGAAGACTTTGAAACCTTGTTAGAGCGGTGGCAGAATATTGTTTCGATGGCGGATACCGCCTCGGGACCCACTTTACTTTACCGGGATCAGGATTTGCTCTACCGCGTCATTCGGGAAGCAGTCACGGAAGATGTCACAGAGATTATTGTTGATAGTGCCTTTGGTCAACAACGTGCTCAACAGCTTCTGCAAACATGGAACATGGACAAAGGGATTAAAGTTACCCATTTCCAAGGAAGCCAATCAATTTTAGTCGGTACAGGCGTCGATAAAGAGATTAAACTCGCCTTACAAACCAAGGTGCCTCTCCCCAGTGGTGGTTACCTGTACATTCAACCGACAGAAGCACTCTGTGTCGTTGACGTTAACTCAGGCAAGTTTACCAGTCTTCAATCTCAGGCTGAAACCATTAAGCTGACCAACCTGGAAGCCTGCAGAGAAATTGCTCGGCAACTGCGTCTACGGAATGTTGGCGGGATGATTATCGTGGATTTCATTGACATGGAATCGCGTGCCAATCAGCTCCAAGTTCTTCAATGCTTTGAGAATGAGCTTGCCCCGGATAAGGCGAAGCCCCAGATGGGCCAACTCTCCGATCTCGGTTTGGTTGAGATGACTCGCCACCGCCAGGGTCAATCCTTGAGTGAAATTTTCACGCGCCGTTGCCCCACTTGCTTAGGAACCGGTCACGCGCAGGAAGAATTGACATGGATGAACAGTGGCGGAGATAGCGACAGCCGTAGCCGTCAAGGAGGACGCCCGGGTGGACCTTCCGGTCCGAATGGTCAACAAAACAGAATGCCTACAACACGCCCTCAACAAGGCAACAACAGACTTCAACAAGTCCCTAAGCCTGCGGCGTCTGTTCATCAACGCCGGGATAAAGGTCGGACTCAAATCGGGAACCTCGGTGATGCTGCCAAACGTGAAGCACAGCGTCATGTTCCGGAGTCTGAAACACTGGTCGCAAACGAATTACATAAACCGCCTGCAGGGCATCGACCAACGTCGGCAGTGCATTCTAACGACAATGGAGATGCTCTGCTGGAAATGCTGAGCGATCGCGTCAGCAAAAAATTTGGTGTTCACCTTGCTTCGGCTGCTAAGCTCTCCTATCTGCCGCCACAAACAAACAGCATTTTGAGTCGTATTCATCCCAAGGCTAACGATATTGTTTCTTTGGTTCACTCAATCGAAGCAACCGGTCAAGGAGAGCCCTTTAACCACCACCATCATTTCGAAGATCGTGATGAGCGCGATAATGTTGATGGTGAAGAGGGGGACGATGATTCTGATGAGGATACTCCGGCAGAACAATCCACACGAGAAGAAATGGGTAATGCGGAAGTATTGCGTCATTCACAGTTCGATCGTGAAGCTCCTCAAACCTTAGAGGAAACCTTAGAGACTGAATCAGTTGGTGAGGTTGCAGACGTTTCCGAAGAAATAGAAGTTGAACCTGAGCGGGTTGAACGTCCTCGTCGTTCAAGACCGCCGCGTCGCCCTGCGCCTCAGGAAGAAATTATTGACGCAGAGGAACCTGAAAATTCCCAGGAAAATCCACCTGAGGCTGCTTTTGAAACGGAAGAACTGTCCGCATTTTCCCATTCTCCTTTTGCAGCAGAGAATGACTCTGAAGAGGACGAAGAGGGTGAGCATGACGACGAGCACGATGATGATGACGATACTGACTCGGAAGAATCGGTTAGTTCCACACCGGGTGGTATTCCGGCAAAACGTCGGCGCGGTGGAAGAACAGCGAAACGCAGCATTAAAAAGCCTCCCAATAAACGGTAAACGCTTATGATGCCAGAAGCCAGTCCCTTCCAGATTTTGACGCTGATTGTTGCACCTGCCATTCTGACAAATTCATCGTCAATTTTATCGTTGAGCACATCGAATCGATTTGCTCGGACCGTGGATCGCTCGCGCTTCCTCTATGACAAGCTGAAGGATCATGCGAACTTACCCGAACACGAATTGCGGACCTATAAAATGCAACTTCCGATGATGAGCAGACGATCCGGGCTTTTAGTTCGTGCTTTGACGTGTTTCTATGTATCAGTTGGTTCCTTTGCGGCGACTGCCTTTACATCGATTATTGGTGCGGGTTCTTCGCTCTTTGAGTACAAACTTGCCTCGCAAATCACTACCATTTTGGCTGTGAGTGCCGGTTCCATCGGGGTTATCGGCTTAGTACTCGGAACCGGCTTACTGGTCACTGAGATGTGGCTAGCCTTGCGCTACATGGCCGTTGAAGCAAAGCTCGGTGAAGAGGGCGTGAATATCATCACCCCCATTATCTAGCAGCATAGCGTGGTGTTAGATTACTGCCGACTGACTTTCAGTGGTACATAAATTCCTGCCTATGCGAACAAAAAGCTATAGCCTTTCAGACTATAAACGGCGATAGGAAGGAGTTTAGAAAACCTAGGCTATAATATGCAAATTAGGCATTTTAGCAGAAGGCAAATGCCTGAATCCCGCACCTTCTTTAGATTTTTTCGCCGCTTCTTCTGCTTCTAAAGCTTCCTCTTCAGGGGTTTTACGGAAAGGCATCTTTCCAAACAGGGTTTCATCCCGTTTTCGCTTTTGAAACTGTGGAACCGCGTTGTATGAGAGACTTCTAACTCCGAAACTCATGACTGCATTCTCCCGTTAAATCAATTTCACTCGAAACCATCGCCCACTATACCTTAAAAGTCTATCTATCGTAAGGGAGAGAGCTTTAAAGAAAATGCAACTCGGTTACTTTTTCTCTTGTCCGCAATACGAGTCAATAATCGAAAAGGACTTCTAATCAAAGCTTTGATGCCCTTCTATTAGGACTAAACCGTTCTAAAAATAGAATTTGAATTAGAACCACTTGGTTCTAATATGGTTTATAATCCCTTAGAGCCTAATTAAACGGAAACCCTTAAAAACAGAAGAAATACATAATATTGTCTAGGAAGTCGATTTAATGGGAAGAATTCAGTCTCGATTTAACATTTATAGCTTTTAATAAATGTTGTCCGATAATTTTTGATCAACGATAACTATTTTCTCAGAAGCATTTATTAAGATTTCTAAAATAGTAGACGTCATGTACACTCCTAAAATGAACAAAACTGATCCGATTTTCTACAGAATTGCCCCGCTTTTAGAGGTTTTTGGAACTGTTTTTTACTGATTTTAAAGCTATTCAAAAAACGGTAAAATCCCTAAACAGGAAGCTCTACGGATTTTTTCCCCTCATTCCACTCAATTAATATAGCTTCTAGCACTGTTTTATTGGCTTTAGGAAAGGCGTAGAGCGGCAAGTCATTGGGCAATACCCATTTCCACTTCTGTTCATAGGCCGGGATCGGCTCCCCACTCAGCCAATCGCAGTGATAGGCATGCATTGTAATCTTCAGATGGGTGTAAGTGTGCTTTACGACTTTAATTTTGTCTTTAAGAACTACCTGAATCGAGAGTTCTTCTCTCAATTCCCGAGTAACGGTTTCCTCAATCGTTTCCCCGGCTTCCTGCTTCCCTCCAGGAAATTCCCATAAACCGCCCAACAAGCCTTCATTGGGCCTTTGCTGGATAAGAACCTTATCCTTATGCCAGACGACACCGACTCCGATTTGCAAATGAGGCAAGGGAGCTTTTTTGACACCTTTTACGGGTCTTTCCATCTGAGTTCCCTTCTGGCTGGCGACACAATGGGCTTTAACCGGGCAAATTAAGCAGCGTGGTACCTTCGGCAGACATAAAATCGCGCCCAATTCCATAATCGCCTGATTATAATAGTAGGGTTCTTCGGACTCAGCGAGGAGTTCAGTAGAAAGCATCCACATCGTTTCGATTGTGGCAGGCTTTTCTACGGGTTCAGCAATATCGGCAATGCGCGATAACACACGTTTAACATTCCCATCCAGCAGGGGATGGCGCTGAGCAGAACCGAATGTCAGGATCGCACCGGCCGTGCTGCGCCCGATTCCAGGCAGAGCCACGACTTCTTCCAGTGTTTCCGGGAAACGTCCGCCATGGAGGTCAGCTATCTTTTTGGCCGCCGCATGGAGGTTTCTGCCACGTGTATAGTAGCCAAGCCCTTCCCAAAGCTTTAAAACATCGTCTATATCTGCATTTGCCAGACTATCGATATCCGGATAGCGTGCCAGGAAGCGATGATAATAATCAATCACCGTTTTAACCTGGGTTTGTTGCAACATAATCTCAGAAACCCAAATTGCATAAGGATCTCGGGTGTCCCGCCAGGGCATCGGACGGTGATTAGCCTTATACCAGGCAACTAGATCTGATGCAAACGTCAAAAAATGTATCCTCTTCTATGAAAAACGATGGAATTAGATTAAGAGTGTGTCAATGAGGCGAACATCGTCGACATAGGCCGCGATGAAAAGACGAGTTCCCGGTTTTAGTGAGTCGGTAGCTTGTAAACTCTGTTCATTGCGTGCTTCCAGGTATTGTAATCGCCAATGCGGTATTGTGCCCGAATTGTTTTGGCTACGCCATTCTTCGACGAGCTTGTCCGCAGTTGAATCCAGAGTTAGTTTTGTTGGTAAAAATGACCCTGTAGAGCTTTTTACAATTTCTTTTACAGACAAAAGAATTTTAGAAAGCAGCAAGGAAGCTTCTTTTTGTTCAGGGGTTTTCAAATAGCGGTTTCTGGAACTCATTGCCAGGCCTGATTTTTCACGAACAACCGGATGAATCAGCAATTCTACCGGGACAGCGAGATCCTGCACCATACGTCGGATCACCATCACCTGCTGAGCATCTTTTTCTCCAAATACAGCGATATCAGGCCTAACTTGGTTCATTAAAAGTAAAACGACCGTTGCAACACCGGTAAAATGCCCCGGGCGAGCTGCACCACAAAGCTGGTTAGTCAGGGATTCCGGTGGAATCACCCGTGTAACCTGCTCCATACCGTTAGGATACATTGTAGTCGCCGCAGGATAATAGACAGCATCCATTCCCCAGACTTCACACTGAGCTAAATCCGCATCTTTAGGTCTCGGGTAACGATCGAGATCCTCGTTCGCACCAAACTGCAAAGGGTTGACGAAGATACTGACAATGACTCGCTCCGCCTTTATTTTAGCCAGCTTGCAAAGCGCGCCATGCCCCTCGTGTAAGGCTCCCATCGTGGGAACCAATGCCAGTTTTGCAGCAGAATTTTCCTTGAGCCATTCCTGGCGTAAAGAAGCCATTTCAGCCGGTGTGATGATAACGCGCATATGATATGAACTCATTCAAAGGGTGCGCTTGTATTGTACACAGCAAGCGCCCTGCTTTGAAGTATTAGAATTTACAGCTTTTACCTGAGTAGTACGCAGTAACGAAATAGACGAAATTGTCAGCCGTCTTAAGCTAAGGTACCGTCAGCTTTTGGTTTATAGAGGCACTTCAAAATTAGATAATCAATGGAAAATGCACCGGGCCCGTAGCATAAAATCAGTATCGAACTCACAAGATAAACCAGGGCGAGTTCACCACTGTGGCCTCCCGTAGCATCCACAAAGGGATGTCCTGCCGGCAAATGCACCATACTCATCGCACCAATCATAGTCGCAATAATCCCTAAAGCGGCAAGCGGTGTCAGAAATCCTGCGATAAGGGCCAAGCCGCCACCATACTCCGCGAATGCGGCAAGTGCCTGAAGCCATGATGGTACGGGTGCGGTATGCCCCATCCATTCGGTTGCATGGGCTATTTTACCTTGGCCATGATAGTAAAACGCTAAACCAATAACGATTCTAAACGCCAACATACTGACTGCCAGTATGGGGTGCGTTTGAAAATACGG
>Ga0105239_10007625_pt1 | contig 12403 bp, 9 predicted proteins | sample KBSC44metaG_FD_92761 | JGI IMG/M metagenome (GOLD analysis project Ga0105239, IMG submission 92761) | Corn rhizosphere microbial communities from Kellogg Biological Station, Michigan, USA - KBS C4-4 metaG | ecosystem: Host-associated > Plants > Roots > Rhizosphere > Soil | place: Michigan, USA...
GCTCCGTTTCTCGGACGGGAATCGCTCGGCTCGGTGTCTCCACCTCGCCAGCTTCCTCCCGCCCGGCCTGGACCGGACAACTAACGTGCTAATTCCACCGGACAACTAGCGTGCTAACGACAGGTAGACCCGGCAGGCGTAGCCTTCGGCCGTCGATTGCGATATGATTTGGCTGGTATTCGTGGCAGGGAGGCTTCCATGAAGAATCGATCTCTGGCGTTAGGGGTGGTTGCAACGATCGTGACCGGTCTACTGGCATTGGTGCCCACGCCCGTCGCCGGCCAGGATTCTTCGAAAGCAAAAGCCGCATCCAAGGCTTGGAAAGCGCCGCGAACACCGGATGGCGTGCCGGATTTCCAGGGTTACTGGACCAACAACACGCTGACACCGCTGGAACGTCCCAAGGGTCTCGGGTCGAAAGAGTTCTACACCGACAAGGAGATAGCCGACGCGCAAAAGAAGGAACAGCAGCGTCTGGCTTTGAATGTGGCGGAAGGCCGGCCCACGGAACAGGGAACCGCTGACGACGTGCATTACGATTTCGCCCAGTTCGGCTTGGATAAATCACAAGCCAACATGGTGTGGGACAAACGAACGTCCTTGATCGTCGGAGCGACGGGTACGATCCCTCCGCAGTTGCCGGAGGCTCGGAAAAGGAACGCCGATATCGCGGCCAAGAACCGCGGGCATGAGTTCGATGGCCCGGAGAACCGGCCGTTGAGTGCGCGCTGCATCATCATGGGCTACGATGCCGTTCCTATGCTTCCGGCGGGCTACAACAACAATTTGCAAATCGTGCAGGGCCAGGGAATCGTGACGATTCTTCACGAAATGAACCACTCGGCTCGCGTCATCCCCACGGACTCCTCACCGCATCCGGCGCCAACCATCGGACTGTACCGCGGCGATTCGCGCGGCCACTGGGAAGGCGACACTCTGGTGGTGGACGTGACCAATTTCAACGACCACAATCCCTTCCGCGGATCGAGCGACAAGCTGCACGTGGTGGAACGCTTCACCCGCGTGGACGCCGACACGATCCTGTATCGATTCACCGTGGAAGATCCCGCGACCTGGGACCAGCCCTGGACTGCGGAGCTCGCGATGACCAAGACCAACGGTCCAATCTACGAATTCGGGTGCCACGAGGGCAACTACGGACTTGCGAATACCCTGCGCGGAGCCCGCGTCGCCGAGGAAGAAGCGGCCAAAAAGACCGCCAGGTAGCGTTTCACTCTAGCGCGTCCCAGTTAACGCTTTCGGCAAAACTGTTAGCCACCACAGGTGTGATATCCTGTTTCGCTTGCGTTGCCAAATAGCTGCGCAAAATAATAGATTCGTCACAAATCCGGAATAATTCATTAGCTTGCCGAAAATACCCAAGATGAATACGACAATGATCTCCCGGGCGCCAACGCTGCTGCTCGCCATCGCAGTAGCAGGTCCCGTTTGGAGCCAGACCAGAGGCGAGGCGAAGAAAGGTTCTCTACCGGACATCGACCTCCGCACGCCGGCGGTGACTGCGCAAACACCGCAGAATTCGCCCTCAAAGACGCTGGTGGATCGTCGCGCTGGCAACATGGAAGCATTTGTAGCGGGACGCCGGGTAGCCCAGCCCGGCCTCCGAATCGTTTCCAGCCGGTATGGAATTCCGAAGTTGATGCTGAGCGATGGCAAGGCTTTATCCGGGCCCTCCAATCGCGATGTGGATGAGATCGCCAGGAACTTCCTGACCGACAACGCCGGCGCTTTTTCATTTACGCAGTCTGAAATCGGGCAAATGCGTCTGGATGTCCGTGATATCGCTTCGGAAGCCACGCACCTGGTATACACGCAGACCGTGAACGGAATCGAGGTGTTCCAGGGACAAATCAAGTTCACGCTCAGCAAGACGGGCGAAGTGATTCAAGCGGGATCCGCCGAAGCGGTCCCGGGATTGAACGTTTCTACGATTCCTAGGCTCGGGCCCGATCAGGCGGAGATTGCGGCGCGCATTGCGTCTGGAGCGGAAACTGCCGGAAAGCTCTTGCGCGCGCCCGAACTGATGATCTTTCCGCTGGATGCCTCCACTGCCCGCCTGGCGTATCGTTCTTTTGTGGAAGTCGACGCGACCCAGTTGTATGAAATCCTCATCGACGCGGAAAATGGGAAGCTGCTATTCCGCCACAACGCGTATGTGTACGCCGCTAAGGGGCGCGTCTGGACACAATCGCCGTTACAGGGCGGTTCCCGCCAACTGGTGACATTTCCCGACGCGTGGTTGCCGGTAAATGGCACGGTCACTACCGGAAACAATGTGGACGTTTTTCTCGACTCCAACGGCGACGACCAGCCCGATGCCGGAACGACCTCCGAACTGCTGAACGGCCGACCCTCAAGCGCCAGCCAAGTGTTCGACTTTTCCTTCGGCGACGGAACTGTGGCGTTGAACCCTCGTAATTTCAAGGGCGCCGCTGGAACCAACCTCTTCTACTTCATCAATATCGCCCACGATTTCTACTACAGCCTCGGTTTCACGGAAGGCGCCGGGAATTTTCAAACGGATAATTTCGGCAAAGGAGGTGTAGGCGGCGATGCTGTGATTGCGGAGGCTCAGAGCGCCCTCATGACTAACAACGCCGCGTTCGCGTCCACGCCGGAAGGGATAGCGCCCCGCATACGAATGGGCCTGTTCACCCGCTCCACGACGTCTCTTACCGACGATCTGGACAGCGACTACGACGGTCAGGTCGTGATTCACGAATATGGCCACGGCGTCTCCACACGTCTGGTGGGCGGCCAGACCAACACGAGTTGTCTGGATCAGATTCAGTCCGGAGCCATGGGGGAAGGTTGGTCCGACTACTTCGCTAGCAGCTACTTCAATAACCCCGTTCTGGGCGCATATATTTCGCAGAATCCAAGCCGTGGCAGCCGGCGTCAGAGCTACGAAGGCTACACGTTTACATACGAAGACGTAGGCAATTCCGGTTACGAAGTGCATAACGATGGCGAGATTTGGGCGGCCACGCTGTGGGACCTTCGAAAGACTCTGGGTCAGGGTATCACCGATCGGCTAGTGGTCGATGGACTGAAAGCGACTCCGTGCAATCCCAGCATGACCGACGCGCGCGACGCGATCCTCACGGCGGATCTCGCCATCAACGGCGGTACGAACCGGCTGGCGATCTGGGGAGTATTCGCGAAACATGGACTGGGTTTTTCCTCCCGCGGGATCGATGGCCTGCCGGAGAGCGGCACGGTCTACGATGCGGCGTACGATTTGCCACAGGATCTCCAAAGCGTCAAGAACCCGTCCATCACCAGCCAGCCGCTTTCGATTACAACCGGAGCCGGCGAATTCTACACCTACACCATTGGGGCGTCCAATCCTAATGCGGGAACGCTGAATTTCGTGCTCACTACAGGTCCTGATGGTATGACCGTCAGCCCCAGTGGAACTGTCACCTGGACTACCAGCTTTACGGCGCAACGAGTCAAAATCACTGTGACCGACGGCAAAGGCGGGAAGGTTGTCCACGGGTATCTTGCTCCCGTGCTTACTCGCTTGACCACGAATCAACCCATTGCGATCAGCGGCGCTTCCTTGTCCGCAGGCTATGCCTTCGTGGACGTGCCTGCAGGCGTACCGGTTCTGCAAATAACCCTGCGTGACGGAATTGGCGACGCCGATCTGATCATCACCGATCCCGATGGAAATTTCGCGCTCTCGGCGCGGGATGGTAACAATGAGACGCAGAGCTTTGCAAGTCCGAAAGCCGGTCGCTGGAAAGTGGAGGTGGACGCCTTCATTGCCTACGCTGGAGTAGTGCTGAACTCAGCCGTGGTCACGCCGGCGCCCCTTGCGGCGAATACCGTCGTGAGCGGCTTGAGTGGGGTTATCGGAAGCGAAACTTTGTATCGCGTGACTGTCCCGCCCGGCACAGTGTCTTTCCGGGTCTCTACCAGCGGCGGAACCGGGGATGTGGATCTCTACATGAAATTTGGCAGCCCCGCGCTTTGCCAAATTGGACTTCTGGTGAGTTCGCTCTGTAATGTAGACGCAGGTTCGGAATCGGTGGGCAACGGCGAATCGATCACCGTCATCTCGCCACCGGCAGGCGACTATTACATCGACCTGTCCGGCTTTGACGCTTTCAGCGGCGTATCGCTGACGACGTTGCTGACAGGCGCTCCGCCCATGCCGGATCTGACCATCTCGGCAACACACGCGGGCGCCGCTGCGGCGGGACAAACCGGGGTCATTTATTCGATCACGGTTACAAATGCCGGCTTGGCCGCCACTCTGGGACCCGTCTCGGTCGTCGAACAGCTCCCGGCCGGTATGACGGCAACAGGCATGAGTGGAGCCGGTTGGAACTGCCTGCTGGTCACGCTGACTTGTGCGCGCGCCGACGCCCTGGCGCCTTCGGCCGGTTATCCGCCCATCACCGTCACCGTCAATATAGGCACTAATAACGCCTCCAGCCTGATGACTCTCGCCACGGTTTCAGGCGGCGGTGACAGTAATACGGCCAACAATACGGCCCGCGACTTTACGGTCCTCATCGCGCCGGTGATTACCAGCGTAACCAATGCTTTTGGCGACAATCCTGTGATCGCTCCCAACACGTGGATCAAGGTGCAAGGATCGAATCTCGCACCAGAGGGTGATTCGCGCATCTGGGTAGGCTCGGACTTCGTGAACAACCAATTGCCAGCTCTAATGGACGGCGTGAGCGCAACGGTGAACGGCAAGAAAGCCTACTTGTATTTCATCAGCGCAACGCAGATCAATATCCTGACCCCGCCGGATGCCTTGCTGGGCTCGGTTAGCGTCCAAATCACCAACAACGGCGTTGCAAGCAACATGGTGACTGTTCCGACTCAGCCGCAATCGCCATCATTTTTTGAAGCTATCTCGACCGCCGGGGTGCATTACGTCTATGGCGCCCACGCGGCCGATGGAAGCCTCGTCGGACCCATCAGCCTGTTCCTCAACGCCAGCACGCCTGTTAAACCAGGCGAGAAGATCAATCTAGTCGCGAACGGTTTCGGAGCGACGGATGTTCCCGTGATTAGTGGATCTCTGGCACAGACGGGCAAGCTACCAGCCCCTTTTCCTGTGGTGAAAATGGGAGGTATTCAAGCCACTGTTACTTCCGCGAGCCTAACCGGACTTGGCACATATGAGATCCAACTGACCGTTCCAGCCAACGCCCCGGACGGAGATTTACTGCTCGTAGCGACGTACAACGGATCGAGCACCCAGCCGAATCTGATGATCACCGTGCAACACTAAAGCCTAGTAAACTGCTGTGCGGCTTCCATTGATACTTGCCTCGCAATCCCTCCGCCGGCGTGAACTCCTTGCCACCGCGGGGATTCTCTTCACGGTTCGTGTCCGGGAAGTCGAGGAAATCCGCGCTCCCGGCGAACCTCCGGATGCCTACGTCCGCCGCCTGGCGCGCGCTAAAGCCGAGGCGGCCTGGGAGAATCACGATGAAATTGTACTAGGCGCCGACACCATCGTCGTACTAGACCAGAAGGTACTCGAAAAACCCCGTGATGCGGACGATGCGCGGGTCATGCTGCGGCTTTTGGCGGGACGCGAACACACCGTCATCACCGGCATCTGTTTGCGCCATCCCAAAGGCGCGCAGGTCGATAGCACTGCTACCCTGGTGCGTTTCGCGCCACTCACGGAAGCCGAGATCGATGACTATGTCGCCAGCGGCGAACCCATGGACAAGGCCGGCGCCTACGCAATTCAGGGACTCGCCTCCAAGTTCGTCGAATATGTCGAGGGATGTTACTTCAACGTCATTGGACTGCCTCTGTCCCAGGTGTACCGGTACTTGAAATCGCTGGAATAAAATGTAGTCTGGTTTGGTGTTTCGGACGGCACTTGCGGCGTTGGTTATTTCCAGCGGGTTGTTCGCGGCGGATCGAGCTCCCGCCACGATTACAAATCTGGACTTGCAAGGAAAAATCACCGGCGCTGGCAGCCTGCGTTCGTTGCGCGTCAACTTATTCGCCGTCGAAACCCCTTACGTGGAATCCTCCGAGGTAAGTCGCAGCGGCGAATTTCACTTCCGCTCGCTCGCTCCTGGGAATTACACGGTGGCCGTGGCTCGCAAGGGCCTAGGCGAAGTTAGACGCACCGTGGTGATCAGCCCCGCCGTAGCCGACGCCTCCGGAGTGGTTCACGCGACCATTCCATACACCTCATCCGAAGCAGCCTCCAATCCCACCGGCGGCATAGTATCGGTTCACCAGCTTTCGATTCCGGGGAACGCAGCATCCAAATATTCAGACGCACAGAAGCGGCTGGCCATGCATGATCCGCAGGGAGCGGTTCATGCGCTTGAAGAGGCCGTCGCCATTGCACCCGATTTCGCCACGGCCTGGAACGCACTCGGCGTCATCGCTTTTCAGACCGGCGAGGACGACCACGCCCAAACCCTCTTTCGCAAAGCGATTGCGGCCGATCCCGATTCATTCGAGCCTCTGGTAAACCTGGGCGGGGTGTTGCTGAAAAAGAACGCGCCCTCGGAGGCCCTGCCGTTTAACCAGCGAGCCGTGCGTGATCGCCCCGAGGATGCACTGGCGAATGCCCAGCTGGGGATAAACTACTTCAAACTGGATCAGTTCGATCAGGCTGAGCAGTATCTCCAGGCAGCCAAGCGTCTGGATCCTGCGCACTTCACCCAGCCACAAGTGTTTCTGGCGGACATCTATGCACGCCGCGGGAATCGCAGTGCGGCTATCAAGGAACTGGAAGACGTCCTGGCGCTACGCCCCGACGGGCCGCTTTCCGATAAGATTCGGCACAACCTCGCGCAGCTCTCCGCCGCACCCTAGTCCTAAGCTGCTCCTGCCTCGCGGCGCATCTGGCCCTCCTCGGCACGCACGTAAAAGCCGAACAATGGAGCCCGTTCATCCCGTATCCAGCGGCCCATCTTCCAATGCGCTCGAAGATATCTCACGTCCCCATGACGAGTGAGATCCAGATGTACCGAATATGTCCCGCAATAGAATTTTGGCGGAAAGGCGACTAGGGGACGCCAGTGTTCGCCATCTGGTGAGCCCCACACGGAGACTTCGAGGCTTTCCTGCGCGATGATGCGCGTGATGCCCAGCGTCAGTTGGACCGTCTTGCGTTCGAACGGCATCTCCGCGCCCATCCCATCCTGACGGGCTACGGTCTCCGGCAGCAAGAATTGCGATAACATCAGGCCAACTTCTGTAGACGCGCTTCGGCCTCCTTCAGGGTGTCATACTTTTTCGGAAAGCAAAAGCGGATCCAGCGTATGCCATCCAGCGAATTAGCGAAGAAGCTCGATCCAGGCACAGCGGCAATTCCCACCGTTTCAATCAGATGACGTGCGAAACTGACATCGTCCAACTTACTGAGTGCTGAGAAATCGGCCATCACGTAATAGGCTCCGCGCGGGACGGAGCTGCGAAACCCCGCGCGCTCCAGCATTTGGAGCATCAGGTCGCGACGCTCCGTATAGTGCTGGGCGAGTTCGGTATAGTAACTCTCCGGCAACCCCAGCGCGACCACGCCAGCCTCCTGCAAGGGGGCCGCAGCGCCCACTGTGAGGAAGTCGTGAACCTTCCGAATGGATTCCGTGATGTCCGGATTCGCCAAGACCCAGCCCACGCGCCAACCGGTGACAGCATACGTCTTGCTCATGCTGTTGATGAGAATGGTCCGCTCCCGCATGCCTGGAATCGTGATCATGGGGACGTGCCGCGCGCCATCGTAGATGATGTGCTCGTAGATTTCGTCGGTGATGGCCAGCGCATCGAACTCCTGGCACAAATCGGCAATCACCTGAAGCTGGTCGCGATCGAAGACTTGCCCTGTCGGGTTGCCGGGCGAGTTGATAATGATGGCCTTGGTTTTTTTGGAGAAAGCCCGGCGAAGCTCGTCGGGATCGAACTGCCAGTTCGGAGGATGGAGCCTCACGAACTTGCGATGCGCATCGCAGAGTAGCGTATCGGGACCGAAATTTTCGTAAAACGGCTCAAAGATGACGACTTCGTCGCCGGGGTTCGAGACGGCGAGCAGTGACGCGATCATGCCCTCGGTGGATCCGCAGCAGACGGTGATCTCGCGTTCGGGGTCGATTTCGAGGCCGTACGTTCGCCGATATTTCGCCGCGATCTGGTCTCGAAAACGCTTCGCGCCCCACGTGATTGCGTATTGATTGACGTCCTCGCAGATCGCCTGACACGCCGCGTCTTTTACCATCTGGGGTGCCGGGAAATCGGGAAATCCTTGAGCCAGGTTCACGGCATTGTGACGCAAAGCGAGGCGAGTCATCTCGCGGATCACGCTTTCAGTAATGCCTAATGTACGATTAGCTCGAAAGCGGATCACTATTGTTGGATGGGCGTGCCGTAGATGCGGCGATAGGCATCGGCGTTGCGCAGCACAGCCTGGATGTAGCCGCGAGTCTGCGTGAAGGGCACGGTCTCGACGAATTCAGCGGGTTCCTGGAAATCGCCCCAGGTCAACCAAGATTTCGCACGCGTCATGCCGGCATTGTAGGCTGCCAGCGCTGCTTCTGTATGGCCGCCGAGCTGATTGGTCACCAGCCGAAGATAATAGGTCCCGAATTGCAGATTGAGCGACGGCTGGAACAGCTTGGCAGTTGTGTACTGAGGAATCTTCAGTTTGCGGCTCAGCTCGCGGCCGGTGGTCGGTTCGATCTGCGTCAGACCACGGGCGTTGGCGCGAGAAGTCACTTTAGCATCGAACTCGGATTCCTGCCTGATCAGCGCGGCCATCAAAAACGGATCGAGATTGTTCTGCTTGGAGAAACGCTCCAGATCCGCGCGATACGGCAGCGGAAACGCCAGCCGCCAGAAATCGAGCGGCGCGGAATCGATCGGCAGGAATAAATAATTCCCGGCGTAGCTCTTGATGTAGCGGATAGCCTGGGCAGGTTGACCGTCTCCGATCAGAGCGGCCAGCTCCATGGCGAGCAGATGCGGCTGATCGCCGTTTTGCGCGCCGTAACGCAACTCGGTTTCCGCCCAGTCTTTCAATCCCGCAGAGACGAGCATTTTGGCGCGTTCGATACGAGCCTTCGAGGCTGCGCTGGCATCGAATACAGTCGCACGCGCGCGCTGCGGGAAGCCAACTGTGCGCAGGAATTCCGATGCGGCCGGAGAAGGATCCACACTGGCGACAGGCGTCAGCCGATCCCGCGCCAGCATCGCATAATACTGATTCGGATATTCCCGCGCGATTTCATCGTAGTAAGTACGGGCCGTGGCGCGATCGCGCGACGCTTCAGCAAGCCGGCCCAGGAAATATAACGCGGCCGACGCGTTTTCCGATGCAGGGAACAATCGCAAATGCGCCCGCAGCATCTCAGCAGCGTCCGGTGCGCGACGCAGATAATGCGCCCATGCGACCTTCCAGTGGCATCCGGCGGCCTGTTTATCCTGCGGAAAGGATTCGTAACAGGCTCGGTACAGCGGCTCATACTGATCGATCTTGTTCTCGGTCAGGTAGCGGTTCGCAGCCGCCAGAACAGCCTGCAAGCGGAACGGAGAATTGGGATGCAGACGGCCCAGCTTGGCAGCCACGGCATCCATCTCATCGAGATTGTTGAGGCGCCGCGCGGTCTGCATGACGTAATACAGCCGCTCCGCATCCGCTTCCGGGGAAGCGACCTCAAGAGCCGTCAGATACTTGTAGGCGATCGCATTTTCTTCGGCGGTGTAGTGAGCCACGCCGATCCGGACCCGCGCCAGATCGCGCTCGGCGCCACCCAGCTGCGGGACCAGCGCTTCTAATTCCTTGCGAGCTCGCACGGCCTGGCCGCCATCGAGAAGCTTAATCGCGCGGCCCAGCATGGCAGTAGGCAGCGCGGGCGGATACTTTTCACCGAGGTCGGTCTTGAGACGTTCAATTTCTGCTGAAGCAAGCCCGGCTTCGGCGGACAGTGGAAACCCGTAGTACACGCGCTGATAGTAGATGGCGGCGCTGACGTTATCCCCCGAGCCCGCGAACGCCGCAGCCATAGCGAGATCGCCCTTGGGCTGCGACAGCACCGAGTAGTATTTACGCAGAAGTTCGAGCGCACCGGCTGCGCTGTTATTCTGCGTTAGAGCTCCCGCAGCGAGCAGCGCCGAGCGAGGAACCAAAGGCGACGGCGGCGATTGCCTGAAGACTGTCTCCAGCGTGGCGGGGACGGCCGCGTAATCTTTCGACGCGGACTGGGCGGATGCCAGGAACAACGCGGCGTAGTCGGCTAGCTTGGGGAAACGCTGCGGCAAACCTTTGAGGGTGGCGATGGCCGCTGGATAACGGCCGGCATCCAGAGCATCGGCGCCGGCCTTGAGATCGATGAGTGGATCGGAAGCGGCTCGTAGTGAGAGCGTCAGCGCGAGCACTGTCCCGCCGAGGGCGATGACAAGAGCAACGCCCGCCACGGCAGACACAGCCGCGTTACGCCAATGGGCCGGGATATGAAGGACCAAGCAGTACCGCATCTTCTTTCGCCAAGGTCTTCACCAGCTCCTGGTGGAGGTAATCGGGAACCCCACCTAAGGTTAGCAGGAAGCTGTCACGGAAGGCTCTCCGAGCCGCATCTATGTGAGGGCGAAGCACACCATACAAATCGTGCGCCGCGCGCCCGGACTTTACCTGGGAGGCCTGATAAAGCTGGATCTCGGCCACCTTTACGCGCGCGAAACGCCGGGCTCGGGAGTGCGTGAGCGCCCGGGCGAGTCCGGCTGCGTAGATGGAGGAGATGTCCAAACCATATTCTATTACTAATGGTTTGGGTGTGGGGGAAAAACACTAGATGCCTATTCTCGTCGCTCGGTTCGCTGTGGCAGGAATACTTCCGGGACGCCCGAGGCGACCGGACGCCATTCAACCTGGAAGTGTCCCTTGTAACCGAAGAGTGGTCCCCATGTCCGATTCTGGACGGAAACTTCGATGCGAAAACAGCGATTTGTTGCGTCGTACCATTCGGAAACATCCGCAACGCCAGAGAACAGCATCGGAAACGAAAACCCGATAGGTCCTTCATAGAATCGCTGTGCACCCGACCGAAGGATTAATCCGCCATTGGCGGCGACCTTCAGATCGATGTCCACAGCCAGGTGCTGATGCGTACCGAGATAATCGACGATGCACTGTCGCTGTTCGCTATAGATCATATACGCATCGAAACGCCGGGGGCGTTTAGTCTGAAACGTGCGAATCCAGGTGATGGTCTCTCGGCCGAGGGAATCGACGTACCCGTAGTTAACAATCTGAAATGGAACATACTGGCCGCTCTCCGGGAACATAATGCGACGCCATGAACCTACATACAAGAAGGGCAGGGTGTATATTTGGCCATGCCAAATCTTCTCCATCACTCCAGTGCCGATCGAGGCGACTCTGTCTTCGCTCGAGAAACCGAATCGACGCTGTATTTCGGGATGAAGCCGGCCGAAATCAGAGCCTAGCGCCCGCTCGTAAATGGATTTCATGCGGTCCGTGTGTGTGCATGCCGCAGGCAACGTGACGCTGACGGAAGCTCTGCTGCCGAAATGTAACCGGCCATCGAAAGCAGAACCATCCCTACGTTGAGCGTAACGGGATTGAATGCGGCGATGAGGTAGGACGGCGATTGAAGACCGACAGCTGTAAGCGCACCGATCATCACCAAGATGTTCCAGAGAAAAAGCGAGCGCCAGCGCCAAGTCAGCACAGTAACGGCCGCAAAGATGATTTCAACCGCACCGATAGCCGGCACCAGTCTGAGTGGCAGGCCCGCTGCCGCGGTCATCGCCCGTTCGTCAACACTGGCAAATATTAGTTTAGGAACGAGTCCCTGCCATAGCCAGATGAAAGCGATCCCCAGCCGTGCAAGACCATGAATCAGAGTCATCCGCATGCTGACTTCAGGTGGTACTCCCCGGTCAATCCACAGCCGAAGCCGATCGAAGCTCCATGCGGTTGCCCAGCCGATCAGCCGCCGAAACAGAAGCCGATCGATCGTGCGGCCCACTGCGCCGAAACGCGTCCGATAGTCGTACCAGGTCAGGAATCGAACTCCAGTGTCCGTTGGAACGTACTGCCAGTATCCGGAGCCTTCTTCAATCAAGGATTTTGGGTCCGCCGACCAGAAAGTTAGTGCAGAAGTACGAAGCCCGGTGGCGTCCTCGCGTGTTCCTACGCTTTCGCCCTCCCCGTCGATTCCCAATCCGAAACCAATGCGGGTAGAATAGCGGAATCTCTGCGGTTCGTCTTCCGAGAGTCTCGGGAGGTAGTCAATCGCAGTAAAGCGTAAATCCCACAGTTCGTGCAATTCGGGAACCTGAGTACGTCGCCAGATTTCATCCGCCTCGCCGCAGATTAAGATTTCGACGTATATTCCCGGACCATTTGCCACGACAAAAA
>Ga0105239_10007626_pt1 | contig 12402 bp, 11 predicted proteins | sample KBSC44metaG_FD_92761 | JGI IMG/M metagenome (GOLD analysis project Ga0105239, IMG submission 92761) | Corn rhizosphere microbial communities from Kellogg Biological Station, Michigan, USA - KBS C4-4 metaG | ecosystem: Host-associated > Plants > Roots > Rhizosphere > Soil | place: Michigan, USA...
ACGACACTGGCAGTGCGATGAAAGCACTTCAGCTGTTGAAAGACAGCAAGCAATCGCAAATCAATGACGATCAAATTGAATTGGCGACAGCTCGCGTGCTCTACCAAAAAGGTAGCGTCGATGCCGCGATTGAACACTACATGAACATTCCGAAATCCTCTGAATTTTGGATTGAAGCTTTAGAAGAGCGCGCGTGGGCTCACCTTCGCAAAAACGACCACGATCAAGCCGTAAGCGACATTACAACTCTTTTGTCAGAACCATTTGCTCCACTCACAGGTCCAGAAGCTTACTTCTTGTCTGAACTTTCAAGTCTTAAAGTTTGCGACTACCCTCGCATTTTAAGCACATCAAAAACTTTCAAACTTCGTCACAAAGAACGTTTGAGCGAAATCGAAAAACTCGCGAAAACTGGTTCAAACAAAGGCTTTCAAGCTTTGTTTGAAGGCTTCGACCGTTATGGATTTAACGTTCGCGGCGCAAGCCAAAACATTCAGTGGATGCCACGCAACTTTATGCGTGATCGTGAATTCTCTTCGAGCATGAAATATCGTTTGCAGTTGATGAGCGAAGTGAACCGCGCAAAAGACTTAGGCGTTGAGCAACTCGCTTTGAATAATCAAGCGGACGCAGATCTTGCCCGCACAAAAGCGATGTCACGCTTGCAACAACTCGCAAGCACGGACCTTGAAGAATATCGCAAAACGATCAACAAACTTCACATCGTTGAAGCGGAAGTGATTCAACGTTTGTATGTTGATGAAAGCTTAAAAGGTAAACGCCAAGACAAAGATGATCTTCAAGATGAACGCAACACCTTGCACTTCTCTTACAATGATAAAGAAGTTTGGATCGATGAACTCGACCATTATCAATCGAACGTGAAAAACTGCCCGGCACTGCCGTCGACTAAGGGAGCGTCTCTATGAAACGCCTCATCTCATTTGCCCTCATTGGCCTCGTCATGGCTGCATGTAAATCTCGCGATGCGAGTTTAGTGACGCCCGCAAAAACAACAGTCACACCCAATATCGTTGTGACACCGATTAAAGAAGGCGCAACTGGCGAAGCACAAGTTTATCTCCCGCCAAAAGTCGACATCTTGTTCGTGATCGATGATTCCGCTTCGATGAACCTTTACATCGATTTGATGAAAGCCAATATTCACCGTTTGGTTGAATCATTGGGACAAGCAAAATCTTTGGATGTTCGCATTGCTGTCACACAAATCTGGGATCGCACTCGGTATACAACTGGCAAAGTTCCACCTGTATGTATCGATGAAAACGGTAAAAATCATAGAAATTACATCAGCGATGGCGCGGCTCTTCCTTTGAAATTGCCAAATGGAACTGAAGATCAAAGTCGTAACTTCGTATCGACGACCGACACTGATGCGACTGGCATTTTGGAGTCTTCGATTTTGATTCCTGTTCAAGATCCAAAAACATTCACGTCTCCCGACGGTGTCAAATGTGAATCCGGCCCAATGGTTGAAGATGTTTTCTCACCAATTCGCGCAAGTCTCACAAGCGAATATAACAAAAACTTCTGGCGCGCGGATTCTTTGAAAGTGTTCATGGTCTTGTCGGATGCGAAAGACGCTTCTAACATCTCAGCAAAATCTCTCGACAACTACATTCGTAAACAATTGGGCGTTGTCGATCAATACGGTCGCCCTCTGCAAGGACACCAAGATGCCTACCGTGTTTACATCGCGGGTAGCAAACCAGGTACACGCGTTGATAAAGATGCTCGACCTGGTGTTACGAAAGTGGATTTGAATCACTGCCGTCCTGACTATGGCTTTCAAGATCAAAAAACAAAAGCATGGCCTGCATCAGTTCCACAGCATGAGCTCGCAAAATTGGCGGACTTAAGCAACGGTGAAATGTTCTCTATCTGTGATCCAAACTACGGCGATGAGCTCGCGAAGTTCGGTGACGATATTAAAAGTGTCGCTCTCAAAAACAAACATATCAATCTGAACTTCCCAGTCGACGTGAATCCAAAATTGCCACCTGACAAGCAATTCAAATTGAAATTGGGCACCGAAGAACTCACGCAAGGTGTTTTGGACGTGGATCGCGCGACAGGCACTGAGCTTATTGCAAGCATCAACCCTGAAACCGGCGCTAAGCTTGATAAAAAAGCAGATTGGGCTTACGACAACGTACACGATCAAGTCGTAGTTCGCGGCGACTTCTGGAACGACCACCCGAACGCAGCCATCACAGTCGTCTACGTCCCAGTAAAATAGGGACGTTTAGGCGATACGGCGGATTTGGTCGAGTTTGTCGTGGAGGCGTTTTACTTCTTCTTTGAGAGCGGCGTTTTCTTTGCTCACGACTTGAAGAGTGCGATGGAGATTAACGATCTCCGCAGAGGCCTTCGCATCGAGCTCCCCTGCTTCGGCTTTCTTTTTCAAAGCCAATTGCTGATTATCCAAAACCACTTCTGCAGCGGGTGCTACGTGCGCATGCGATGACGAACTGGTCAACGCGGCTTTGCCCGCTAATTGCTCTTCGAAGTTTTCTGGAATCATCAAATCCGGATCAATTTTCTCGAGATGAATATCGCGCTCTTTGATCATTTTACGAGTCACTTCAATAACCCGCACAAACGCCGCAAAGATGTCTTCAGGTTTTGCTTCGAGCGCTCCCATTTCATCTTCGAGTTTACGCTTTTCAGCGTGTGACAAGTACTTCAAAACCTTCTCAGCATTTTCTTTCGAAATGCCTTTCATCGCACAAGCTAAATTTTTTGCAGGCAAGACACGAAAGATTTCGGTGATAGTTTGCTCAGGCCATTTGAACAAACGCTCAATGCTCAGCATTTTTGATTGCAGCGCTTGCGCCCATGTTGGGTCCTCGGCGTTGATCATCTCCATGAACTTTTCGCGCTTTTGACCGCCGAAAGATTCGATGAGGGACAATAACTGTAAAAAGCCACCTGGTTTCTTATATCTTGCTAACATGCTCATACAGAGCTCTTCGGATTGATTTTCAGACTTCGTAAGTCCAACTCTCGTCTCATCTTGAGACAGAATCTTTTTTTTCCAACCTAACCCTTAAGAAGTTGTCTAAAATCGTAGAAGATTTCGGCAATGGGACGTTTTTCGGCCGGAGACACTGCAATAGAAGGGAATTCACGTGTCATTTCGTAAAACGTCCAAGAGCTATGAATCCAATCGCAGCCTCGTGATCCTCACCACCAAAGCAAATGAATCTCTCGACGGTGCGCAACGCTTCCTACAGACACGCGGCTGGAACGTCGAAGTCGTCGCTGGAAAGCTCAATAAAGCGATTGCCGTCTGTGCAGCCCTTGAACCTGATTATCTCTTCATCAGCATCGAATCCCTTCCGACAGGGAATTTTAGCGATCTTTACCGCGCTCTTAAAAAGAGTTTCCACGTCATCCTCTTCTGCGAGAAATTCTCCATGCATTCGCTGCAACGGTTACGTGAGCTCGACACACCAGACGTCTTAACGACCGCGCTGAGCGGTCCAAACATCGAGCGTTTGATTAACAAACTCGAGCGCGACGACAACACGATTCCGATTCCATCACTCGTTGCGAGTCGCATGGACGATCTCGCCTACGTCGACATCAACCGTCTTTCGCGCGCGACCGCGACGGTTCTTGAACAAGTCTGCCAACCAGGCGAGATGCCGAAAAAATATTTACGGACAAAAGCGACTTACCAATGCTTTTCAATCAAAACCGCGCGCATCAGTGGTTACATCGTCGTCGCAACAGCCGGTGAAATGAAACACGATTTCACATTACGTCTAAAACGCCATCTGTCTGAGATGCTAGGCCTCCAACAAGACTTCTTTCGCGTCGGCGAAATGCATGCTGTCGACTTCAAAGAGGTTGGTTTTGAAAAACTCGCCGGTCACTTGGGTGAATTTTTTAATAAAGCTTTTCATCTGGGAAATGAAGTTGCGATCAGCTTTTTTCGCTCACCCGATATCGACGTCAAAGTTTCAGATTCAACGCTCGACGGCTGCATGCGCATGAGCCTCGCTGACGTGTCTGAAAGTGCTCCACTCGAGTTTGATCTTTACGTCTACATGCCGCTCAATAAACGCTTCGTTTTATATCGTCGCGCCGGTGGTCACCTCGAGACCGAGCAAAAGACGACGCTCGAATTTCACGGCATCAATGAAGTGCATTTTAAGAAAGAAGCTCTTAAATCCGTCCACGAACATAAGACGAAGGCTTTCGTAAAAGATTTGATTTGGAATTATCGCCAGGACATTACGGAGATGACCGCGGTCTAACCTTAGTGGTGGGAATTAAATAGAACCCAAATAATATAGATATGGGTCAGGTGGTGAACCATTTGATCAAAACCAAACGCCACCCAATAGCTCTTCGACGTCATTTCTGAAAATCGGCCTAAGTAACGTGGACCCGCTTTGATCCGGTCCGTCGTAAAATGCACGACAAAATCTAATATCGCCAACCACCAACATGCAGGGCTCCACCAGAGCGCAATCGCCAGCGTCATTAAGGCATGCACACCGCAATGAATGGCGAGCGGTGGAGCAAAATCCCAGCCGGCACGACTTTTTTGTAACATGTAGACGTTTTGAAAGACATAATCCGCAAGGAAATGCTTCACCTGAAAGAGAACTAGAAGTAAAAAAAGCCACTGGATGTCATTCATGATGATTGACTTCATTTCCTGTAAAGATGACCTAATTATAGATCATGGTAGCAAAAAACGACAACCCCTTCCTCAGCCTCATTATTAACATCTTGATCCCGGTGATCATCCTACACAAAGGTGCACACTACTTAGGCGATGGCGGCGCGCTCTGGTCTTTACTCCTGGCGCTGAGTTTCCCGCTCGCATACGGCATTCATGATTACTGGCGCTCGCGAAACAAGAATTATGTTTCAATTATCGGCGTTATCAACGCCTGCCTCACCGGAGGTCTTGCACTTTTTCAACTAGAAGGAAGTTGGTTTGCTCTCAAAGATGCAACATTGCCTTATTGTTTAGGGCTGTACGTTTTGATTTCGTCGTTCACCGACAAGCCTTTCGCCAAGGCCTTCTTCATGAATCCACAGATCCTCAAAGTCGAATTGCTCGAAAAAACTTTGAGCGAAAAAAGCAAAGCAGCCGAATTCAATCAGCTGCTAAAAAATGGGACACGCTTCTTCTCCATTAGTTTTTTCATCTCAGGCACGGTCAACTTTTTCTTAGCACTCAGAATCTTCGAAAAGATCGATCCGACGCTTCCCAATGATCAAAGAGCTCAACTCCTCAACCAACAAATCGCGCATATGACTTGGATGAGTATGACGATCATCACCGTCCCACTCATCGCGTTTACGGCGCTGTTTCTGTTTTGGTTCTTCCGGCAGCTGACGAAACTGACCGGCCTAACGGTCGATGATTTGACTGCGAATTAGTACGTGTTGTCCAAATCGTATTCGAGATCTTCAGGAATTTTCTTAGCCGACTTTTCGAGTTTCTGAACGCGAGACTCGACTGAGATGTACTCTTCGCGCGCTTGTTCATGTTCGCGCTCGAACTTCTTTTGCTCGTCGGCCCATTGTTGATAAGCGGCATCAAGATTCGGTGGCGGTGGTCGTGATTCAACGAATTTCTCGCGCGCGTTGTTCATCTGCTGGTCCCATTTAGCGTTGCCTTTTTCGACCTCTGTGGCGCCGGCCTCGCGTCTGGCCTCAAACTCATCGAGTTGCTTTCGCCGCGCGAAAAAGTCGTCATAGCGCTCATTCAGCCGCTTCACCCGCCAGTCCTCATCGGACGCACGTACTTGAGGCGAAAAAACGCCGCAAATCACCAGGGATACAGAAGCTAAAAGGGCTAATCCACGCATCGACATAGAAGCAATCTCCCTCCCCATCATGCCAAACATAATTGAAGAAAAAAACTCGACCTTGCGCAAAAGCCGGCCTATGTTGGCCGTAAGCTTTTCATTGCTAGACCAGGAGCTTGTTGAAATGGATGTATGGTTACACGTTGCTGAATTTGCTATCAAAACCGGACTGATTGTTGTTGCCGTTGGTGTCTTGGCTATTTTGATTGCCATTTTGGTAATGAAAAGCAAAACGGCTCGCGAGACAATCCAAATCGACAACATCAATCGCAAGTTCAATGAATTCGAGCATGCGCTGAATCACAATATCCTTTCGGCAAAAGCGCTTAAAGCGTTCGTCAAAAAATTCAAAAAACAAAAAGACGATAAGAAAGACGATGAGAAAAAACGCGTTTATGTTTTGAACTTCGAAGGCGACATCAAAGCGAGCGGCGTCGATCGCCTTCGTGACGAAGTCACCGCAGTTTTAACCGTCGTTCGCCCAACTGACGAAATTGTTGTGAAAGTCGAAAGTCCCGGCGGCATGGTGCATGGTTATGGCCTAGCTGCCACTCAGCTTTTGCGTATCCGCGAACGCGGAATTCCGCTCACGATTTGCGTTGATAAAGTGGCGGCAAGCGGCGGCTACATGATGGCTTGCACGGGCAATAAAATTTTGGCGGCACCTTTTGCGATTGTCGGAAGTATCGGCGTTGTGGCTCAGGTTCCAAATTTCAACCGTCTACTCAAGAAACACGATGTCGATTATGAAGAAATCACTTCGGGCGAATACAAGCGCACAATTAGTTTACTTGGTCCCATCACTGAAAAAGGAAAGCAAAAATTCCAAGAAAAAATGGAGACTACGCATCAGCTCTTTAAAGATTTCGTAAAAACTTACCGTCCACAAATTCAACTTGATCAGGTTGCCAACGGCGATCATTGGTACGGCCGCGAGGCAGTGGATCTTGGCCTCGTCGACCAGATTCTTTCGAGCGATGATTACGTCTTCAATATGCGCAACACTGCAAAAATTTATCGTGTTGAGATCCATTTAAAAAAGAAACTCTCCGATCGCTTGGCCGAGACGTTTTCGATGTCGCTTGAAAAAGCGCTGTTGAGAGTGTGGAGCCGTTTACAGGATCTCACCTTTTAAACACCGCTTTCTAATAATTTTACATGGCCGGTATAAGCGATTTTGTGCGCCGATCGCTTTCTAATTTCAGCCTGTAAAAAACCGCGGGAATTGTCTGCCGTAGCCTCTCCCCAAATCATTGGATTGTGATAACCAAGACGCCATGGGTGAACGATCGATAAAGCGAAATCATTTGAGCCAAAAGGGCGAACTTACCAGCCTCAATCAACGAAGTAGATTTATAGAGCTGTCGATGCATTTAGCGCAGCTTGTGGAGGCCGAAGGGCTCACCATTCGACCGTTCGATTCGCCAACTCTTCCCTATTTCTCTGCAGCCACGTTTGGCCAACGGGAGACGGCTCTTAAAATGCTCAATCTCATGGTTGAGCTAACAGAAGAGGTTCAGAAAAAAGGGGAACGAGCTCGTGATGCCGCCTCATTGATTTGGGCCTTTTGCCGGACTTGGAAATTTATTCCGACCTGGGATTTTCACGATAAAATTGAAAATGGCGATATGGTTGACGTCTACAACCTTCAAGGCCAGTTGATCTTCGCCAATCTACGTTTCTATGAAATTATCACCTACACGCTTGAACAACTGTACTTCTGCCAATGGCACACCCTGTTTAACCATGAAGAAGAGTTTCAAAAGAAACTACAATCCGTTTGCGCCGAGATTCCGAAAAATCCACATCAACTTTATGACCTTCGCCATCTCGGCCAACACCGCGTAAAGGAGAACTTTGGTAAAATGGAAGGCATCTTTCAGCCAACCTACTTTAGCTCTCTCGTTCATAACGGAAAAGTCGCGGGCTTTATTTGCATTAATCGCGTTGTGGAAATTATCTCGCAATAGTACGGACCGAGTTGGTCATGACCGCACCAACTGCGAGCACGCTTGGAAACATGATCAGCCAGAAGTCGGCGTAATCATTTTGGTGAACGATCCCAAATGCGGCCATGGCTCCCATTCCGAAAACGCCGGGGATCAACCAGTGCGACTGAAACTTTTGAAAAACAGAATTTCGATACGAGATCAGAATCATGGCACCCAAAGCGATGCAACCAAAGCCACCCAACGCAATAAATTTCATTCCGATTTTCTGATTGCCGGTGGCAATCAGAATCACATCGCCGAAACTCACCGACAACAGCCCGAGGACGAGAATCACAGAACCGACGACTCTTCGTTTCAACGAAACCCCAATCGATTTTGCTGTCGACAGCGGATTCATTTGCGTCAATAGCACGCGACCTAACATGTAGAGTGCGAGCAAAAAAACGATGTAGCCTAAAGTTCCGAGAGCAAATCGAACATTCCTCGTCGCACCCAACGACTCCATGACGGCGGCCATGTCTGAACCACTACCGGTGACCGTCGACAGGTTCACGGCGAGCATCAACTGCAAACCAATGTAAGGGAGATTGAAAATCGCCGACCAACCGAGCAAGGACAACCACGGTTCGGAGAAGCGCCTTCGTGCGCACAGATATAATGGAAAAACGCCAAAGACGAGAAAGCTCAATACCGGAGCCATCCCATTCATCAACGCAAGCGACAGCGGCGGATAAACAGTCGGGTCGGATTTATGAATTCCAACTGAAGTCAGACTTAAGAATTGCGCATGAATCCCAACCGCGCGTCCCACCATGAGATGAAACAATTCATGAACCGTCGTCGTAAAAAAAATCGTGACCACCATGAGGAGTGCACGCAGTAAACTTTTACTGAAGGCCATCGACCACTAAACGACCATCCCAGCCGCGGACTTTCCATTTCTTGGACGCTTCGACGAATCCCGCGAGCTCGCCGCCGCGATCCCAAACGCCGTGAAATCGGTAGCCGCGATTTTGCGGGCCGCGCACGTGAAAGTTCTTTACCTCGCCACCCGTTTTGCTCACGACAACGGTGGCGGTGCCATCCGAGAATTGCCAAGGGATCGCACTGTCTCCTAAAACCGATTTGATTTGCTCAAAGAAGGTAAACTCGGGACCAATACTGGCTTCACGCACACGCGCATTGAGCGTAAATAGACCGTCGCTGTAACTCGTCTCAAGGCGAGGCTCGACGACTTTCCAGCCGCGCCCTTCGCTTGTCTTCCATTGTGCGACGCCTTTCCAGCTGCGCCAATCACCACGTTCAATTCGACCGTGACCATTGATCTTCATTGGCGTCGCAGTTCCGTTGAGCATCAAATTCTGGATGGATGGACTGAGGCTAAATGTATTCATCTCAACATCGATGTCGCCCGTTTTTAGACTGCCATCAAAATGAAAAGCGATTTTGCCATCGGCCGTGCCATCCGCCAAAAGAATGTCCGACAACTCAGCTTTGACATGATCGGAATCCGATTGAATCAAAGTCTTTGTGCGAAGGATCGTTTGTTTGCCGCGCACACTTTGATTCGAAAACAAAACTTCGGTGCCCTCGAGCACGCCATCCATTGACCACGTTCTCGGATTGGAAAATTGCAATTCTCCCGTCCACTGGCCAGGCTTCGGAACAATGGCTGGCAAACCTTCTTTCGCCAAAAGATCAAACAGCGTTTGCAGACTCAAATGCGTGACCTGAAAACGCAAAGGCTGATGCAGCGGCGTTCGCTCCCAAGGCCAAACCTGTTGGCCAGGAATCGCATGGATTTGCTCACCCTCACCATCAATTTTAAAATCTGAAATTTGCAGCGGAATCTGTTTGAACTGACTGAGCGCGCCCGATTGAATCAGATCACAACTCAACCAAATAAATCGTGGGCTGCCGCCCTTAGGCATTCCGGCCCAGGTTTGCACTTCACTTAAAACATCTTTTAAAGGAACTTGGCGAATCGTGACTTTTTGATCGAGCTTATCGTGAACTTGGTTGGCGACACCCGTCCATGTCAGCAGTCCCTCTTTTAGAGGACTGCGCAAATCCCATTTCAATTCATCAGAATCGGCATCCGCCGTGAAATACGCTTCGTGTTCGATATGACCCAAGCCTAAAGCTTTTTCGAAATGAATTTTTGCCGATGTCGACAAGCGATGACCGGTGCGGAAATAGAAATCGCTGATCGAAACTTGCCAAGATGGATCTTCAGCGGCGCCGATATCAATTCGCTTAATGCGAACACCACGAATGTATTTTTCCAAATTTTGCGCGCCTAAAAAAGCTTGCGCCACAGAGGCACGAACTTTTTCTGCCGATTCGGTCAGCGCATGGAACTGCAACTCTTCAGGCTTTGGCGCCGTTACAACGGGCGGCTGATTGCCTGGGCAAGGCTTACGATCATAAGTGAGATTGAGATGTCCCACCGAAACGATGTCCCACTTCACTCGTCGACGCACGAGCGTGAAAATATCGAGTGGCATTTCGATGTTTTCGAGATCGAGTGTGCCGAACGTTTCGCCACACGCTTCCGGTTTCACCAAATGCAGTTTTGGAATTGAAATTGAAAGCCCGGGCCAAATGCCGCGCGCAAGTGAGACGTGCGCGGCTTCCATTTTGACCTGTAGCGCCGGCAGCGCATTTTGCACTTCCGTCAAAATACGATTTTGAATTTGTTCTGATGACAGCAGCGTACGAATCGCGCCACCAATGAAACCGGCTAAAATAAGACCGGCCATGAAGAGCGCAAATCCCGTTGATGAAACCTCTTGATCCGACTGGCTCCGCAAAATTCTCATTCGACTATTATCTTATTTCGGAGCCCGCTTGGCGAGCTCCTTTAAGAACTATTTAAAGAAGAAGTTGAGAACTTCGAATTCGCGTTCACCTTTTGGGCTGCGAACTTCGATCACGTCACCTTTGGATTTACCGATGAGGCTACGTGCCATCGGTGAAAACACGGAGATTTTTCCGTTTTTCACGTCCGATTCATCTTCACCAACGATTTGGTAAGCGACGGTTTCATCGGATTCAAGATCCTGTAATTCCACATGAGCGCCAAAAATAATTTTGGATGAATTCAACGTAGCTGTGTCGACCACTTCCGCGTTCGCCAGTTTACCTTGAATGTCAGCAATACGGCTTTCGATAAAGCCCTGACGCTCTTTCGCCGCATCGTAATCCGCATTCTCGCTGATGTCGCCATGACCGCGAGCCTCTTCAATCGCCTTAATGACAGCAGGACGCTCAACAGTGATCAAATGCTTCAACTCTTGCTCAAGTTTGGCCCGGCCCGCCAACGTCATTGGTTGTCGATCCGCAGTAAGTCTTTCCGTGGCCATATCTTTTCTCCAATCCACAGGCGGCTCCCTTTTGAGGAGCCGCCCAATTTCTAAAAATGAAGGCAGTATTATAGTTAAATCGTGGCTGACCGCAATATAAAAGACGGACTCAAAACGTATATAACGCAACTGGATTCAGAAACAGGGGACTTTAGGCGCGATTAACGGTGTTGACCGCGCTTTTTCACCTTTCGAAAGGGTTTTCACTAGCCCTGCGCCCCGTCGACTCTGCCGCTGATCACGCCGATAATCAATGTATGCAGACCCCACATCTGAACGCTCTAAATGTCGATAGTCTCGTTAAAAAGCTGAAGAACGCCAAGAGCATTTTTCTTACCACGCACAAACAATGCGATGGCGACGGACTCGGCGCAATTTTAGGGCTTTATCACGCACTCAAAAAGACCGGTAAACAAGTGCGTGTGATGACGGTCGATGCGGTTCCGAAAAAATATGCGTTTTTAGAACCTGAGAAGTACATCGAAACTTTTGAAGGTCCACACGAAATGATCAAGCCATTTGATTTGGCGTTGATCTTTGACACCAACGATCGCCGTTTGGTGGACCCTCTCTTCGCCGAAATGCAAAAGCACGGCAAAGAGATTTTGTTTGTTGATCACCACCCAGTTTTGAACAATGGCCCCGAACCAACTGCGGGCTCGTACATTGAAACACGTGCAGCGTCGACAGGCGAAATCGCGTTTTTCATTATCAAAGGCTTGGGCATTCGATTGGATGAAAAAATCGGTCGGGCGCTGTACACAAGCATCGCTTTCGATACCCAACTTTTTAAGTTCGTAAAAAATTCGGTCAATTCACACTTAATCGCGGCCGAAGTTCTCACTCACATCTCGAATGCTGAAGAAGTTCACCGTCATTTATTCTCGACTCACACCGTAGATAAAATCGCGTTTCTTTCGAAAGTGCTCAGTCAGATTGAATATCATGGTGATGGCCGTGTCGCAGTTTTGAAACTCACCGCTGAAGATTTGAAAAAGTACAAAATGGACATGGATGATTCACGCGACGTGATCGATATGCTCATGAATGTACAAAGTCTACAAGCGGCCGCATTGTTTCGTGAAGATGCTCACAACGCTTACAAACTTTCTCTTCGCAGCAAAGGCCAAGTAGAAGTCTTAGGTGTGGCCGAGAGTTTTCATGGTGGCGGTCATATGTTTGCATCTGGCGCCTACATCGAAGGCGAATATCAAACAATCAAAGACG
>Ga0105239_10007627_pt1 | contig 12402 bp, 7 predicted proteins | sample KBSC44metaG_FD_92761 | JGI IMG/M metagenome (GOLD analysis project Ga0105239, IMG submission 92761) | Corn rhizosphere microbial communities from Kellogg Biological Station, Michigan, USA - KBS C4-4 metaG | ecosystem: Host-associated > Plants > Roots > Rhizosphere > Soil | place: Michigan, USA...
AGCAAACGAGCAGGAATTGCAGCGACGGATCGAGGAGTTGGAGCGCGAGCTTCGCCAGCAGCACGAACAGCATCCGACCATCCCCGCGGATCAGTGGAAGCCCTCCCGGCTGACGATCACTGCGCTGTTCCTGGGATTCGTCGTGCTCTTCATCGGCGCGTTCCTGGCGGGATATGTTCCGCTCCAGCGGCGCGATGCGTTGGTTCGTGCGGCGGCCGACGAACACGACAAAGGCCTGCCGCGCATGGAAGTGATGCAGGTGGGGCGCGCGTCGGGTCAGAGCGAAATGAAACTTCCGGCAACCATACAGGCGGTGACCGAGGCTCCGATTCTCGCGCGCGCCGACGGGTATCTCAAGAGCCGGTTTGTAGACATCGGCGATCGGGTGCGCGCGGGGCAGCCTCTGGCGGAGATCGATGCGCCAGAACTCGATCAGCAGATCCGCCAAGCCGAAGCTGCCGCGGAACAGGTTCAGGCGTCCATCGAGCAGGCGCAGGCCGCTCTGGAGCAGGGCAAGGCCAATCGGGATCTTGCTCGTGTCACGGCTGACCGATGGAAGACGCTGGTGGTGCAAGGGGTGGTTTCGAAGCAGGAAAACGACCAGTATCAAGCGCAGCTGGTGGCGCAGGACGCCAACGTGCAAGCACTGGAAAAAGCAGTTTCAGCCCAGCGCAGCAGTCTAGTGGCCAGCAAGGCCAACCTCGCGCGACTCCAGGAAGTCCAAGGCTACCGCGTGGTCAAGGCTCCCTTCGATGGCGTGATCACAGTCCGCAATGTGGATATTGGCACGCTGGTGAGCACCGGCACCACTTTGCTTTACCGAATCGCACAAACCGGAACTCTTCGCTCATACGTCAATGTCCCGCAGTCCAATGCGAACTCCGTGCATCTCGGCCAGCCGGCTCAATTGACAGTTTCAAATTTTCCTGGCCGGCGGTTTCGCGGCACGGTCGCCCGCACTGCGAACGTCCTGGATCCGGCCAGCCGGACCATGCTGGTGGAAGTGGACGTCCCAAATACCGATGGCGCTCTATTCCCCGGTATGTATGCCGAAGTCGATTTAGGCAGCTCGCTTCAGAATCCTCCGCTCGTGATTCCTGCTCAGGCCCTGCTGGTCCGTTCGGATGGCGCGCAAGTCGCCGTGGTTAAGGATGATGGCATCGTGCATCTTCAGAAGGTCGCGATCGGGCGAGACTATGGCGACCGCGTCGAAATTCTTCAGGGCGTGCAGGAAGGCGCGACTATTCTCGCCGCACCTGGAGAGACCGCGCGAGAGGGAGCGAAGATCCTTCCGGTTACTCCTGGACCCGGGCAGCCATGACGCGAAACCCAGCGAAAATCCTGGTGGTCGATATCGGCGGCACCAACATAAAGCTCCTCGCCAGCGGCCATCGGGCGCCGGTGAAAATTCCCTCAGGACCTCAGTTGACGCCCAGGAGGATGGTCACAGCAGTGCGGAAGGCTGCCGCCGAATGGGAATATTCCAAAGTCTCGATCGGGTATCCGGGACCGGTGTTAAACGGGAAGCCGGTCAGCGATCCTCACAACCTGGCATGCGGGTGGGTCGGTTTCGATTTTCGCAAGGCCTTCGGTCGTCCGGTGAAATTGGTGAATGACGCCGCCATGCAGGCCATCGGCAGTTATGAAGGGCGGCGAATGCTGTTCCTGGGTTTAGGTACAGGGCTGGGCTCGGCGTTGATCGCGGACGGCGTTCTGGAGCCGATGGAACTGGCGCATCTTCCGTATAAGAACGGGCGCACCTACGAGGACTACATCGGATTGCACGGGCTCAAACGCCTGGGCAAGAAAAAATGGCGACGCCATGTGATCGACGTAGTCACCCGTCTCAAAGCAGCGCTGGGAGCGGACTACGTGGTGATCGGCGGCGGCAATGCGAAGTTGCTCAAGGAGCTCCCTGCTGGCGCCCGCTTGGGAAACAACGCGAACGCGTTCCGCGGCGGGTTTCGTCTGTGGCAAGCGAAACGAGCATTGGCGTAGGAAGGTATCGAGAGGAAACCCGCAGTGGATGAAATCAAATCCGACGCCCTCGTGTTTCTCGGCGCCACCGGCGACCTGGCATATAAGAAGATTTTCCCGGCGCTCCAGTCGATGGTGAAGCGCGGCCATCTTAATGTTCCTGTGATCGGCGTGGCCAAAGCCGGATGGAATCTGGACCAGCTCAAGCTACGAGCGAAAGACAGCCTGGAGAAACATGGCGGCCTGGATCCGGAAGCCTTCGCCAAGCTGTGCAGTCTGCTGCACTACATCGATGGCGATTATGCCGATCCTGCCACCTTCCAGCAGTTGCGTGCCGAGCTTGGCAATGCGCAGCATCCCGTGCATTACCTGGCGATCCCTCCCCAGTTATTCGGGCCAGTGATACAACAACTGGAAATCTCTGGTTGCGCCCGCGGGGCCAGGGTGATTATCGAGAAGCCGTTCGGCAGAAACCAAGAGACGGCGCGGGAACTGAACAAGATCCTCTACGCAGTGTTCGACGAACACCATATTTTCCGGATCGATCACTACTTGGGAAAGCCGGCGGTGCAGAACCTTTTGGTCTTCCGCTTCTCGAACCTGATACTCGAGCCAGTGTGGAACCGCAACTTTGTGGATTGCGTGCAAATCACCATGGCCGAGAATTTTGGCGTGGCCGGGCGCGGAGCTTTCTACGAAGAGGCCGGGGCCATTCGCGATGTGATGCAGAATCATTTGCTGCAGGTGCTCGCGAACCTGGCGATGGAGCCTCCGCCCGGCACCACCGATACTGAATCCGTGAGGGACGAGAAGGTCAAGGTGCTGAAGGCGATTCGCCCGCTCCAGGAAAGCGACGTCGTGCGTGGGCAATTCAAGGGCTACCGCGATGAGAAGGGCGTAGCTCCCGATTCCAAAGTGGAGACGTTTGTCGCTGTTAGACTCTTCATCAATTCCTGGCGATGGCAGGGAGTGCCGTTCTTTCTTCGGACGGGCAAAAACCTGCCCGTGACGTGTACCGAGGTCTTCGTGAAATTCCGGCAAGTGCCGCCAATCTACGATGGTCAAACGCCACCGCCGAACTATTTCCGTTTTCGGCTCAATCCCGACATTACGATTGCCATGGGCGCGATCGTCCGGGCCGAGCAGGAAATGGCATTGCAGCCAGTGGAGCTTGTGATGTCTCACCAGCCCACGCCGGAAGAGCTGGATCCCTACGAATTGCTGCTGGGGGATGCGATGAAGGGCGACGCATTTCGATTCGCTCGGGTGGATTATGTGGACGAAGCCTGGCGGATTGTCGATCCTGTCTTGCAATCTGGCGGGCCGGTGTATGACTACGCTCCAGGTACCTGGGGCCCTGCCGAGGCAGACGCCATTGTTGCTGAGCGCGGATGGCACAATCCGGCACTCCAAGGGGACGTGGCAGCCCGATGAGCATCAGTCCTTTGGCCGGCAAACTTGCCGACCCATCCATGCTGGCCGACATCCCTCGGCTGATTACCGCCTATTACGTTGAGCGGCCCGATCCGAACGTGAATGAACAGCGCGTCTCGTTTGGAACCTCGGGGCATCGCGGGTCATCGAGTGTGCGAACCTTCAACGAATGGCATATCCTCGCGATCAGTCAGGCGATCTGCACGCATCGAAAAGCTCAGGGAATCGACGGGCCGTTGTTTATCGGCTTCGATACGCATGCGCTTTCACAACCCGCATTCGCTAGCGCGATGGAAGTGCTGACTGCCAATGGCGTCGAGGTCATGATGTCGGCAGATGACGATCCGACGCCGACGCCCGCGGTTTCGCACGCCATCCTGACTTACAATCGAAATCGAAAGACGGGCCTTGCGGATGGAATCGTGATCACTCCGTCCCACAATCCGCCCGAAGACGGCGGTTTCAAATACAATCCGCCGAACGGCGGCCCGGCGGGATCGGACATCACCGGTGGCATTCAAAATCAGGCCAACGATTTCCTCGCATCGGATTTGAACGGCGTTCGACGCGTTTCGTTCGACCATGCGATGCATGCTTCCACGACCCATCGGCACGATTATCGAAGCGCCTACATCAGCGACCTGGAGAACGTCCTGGACTTCGATGCGATTCGCGGTGCAGGCCTGCATCTGGGCGTCGATCCCCTGGGCGGCGCAGGCGTGAACTACTGGCAGGCGATTGCCGACCGCTATCGGCTCAACCTTACCGTGGTCAACAAGGTGATCGATCCCACCTTCCGGTTCATGACACTCGATTGGGATGGCAAGATCCGTATGGATCCGTCGTCGCCCTACGCGATGCAAGGGTTGATCGGATTGAAGGACAAGTTCGACATCGCATTCGCTTGTGATACGGATCATGACCGGCACGGAATCGTCACCAAGGCGGGCTTGATGCAGCCGAATCACTACCTGGCTGTATCGGTCCACTATCTTTATTCACAGCGGGCGAAGTGGAGCAAAGCCGCGGCCGTTGGCAAGACCGTAGTGAGCAGCAGCATGATCGATCGTGTCACTGCGGATCTAGGTCGCAAACTGTTTGAGGTTCCCGTGGGATTCAAGTTCTTCGTCGATGGACTTCTAAACGGTTCGCTGGGTTTCGTTGGCGAAGAAAGCGCCGGATCATCTTACCTGCGGAGCGACGGAACGGTGTGGACCACGGATAAGGACGGTTTGATCGCGGGACTGCTGGCGGCGGAGATTACGGCGCGTATGAAGCGCGATCCGGGCGAAATTTACGCCCAGCTTACCGAGCGATTCGGCAATCCGGTGTACCAGCGCATGGACGCTCCGGCCAATCGAGAACAAAAAGCCATCCTGGCGAAGTTATCGGCCGACAGCATAAAGTCCGCCGAACTGGCAGGCGAGCCGGTTACGAACGTGATGACATCGGCTCCCGGCGACGGCAATCCGATTGGCGGCGTGAAGGTCGTCGCCAAAGACGGGTGGTTTGCCGCGCGCCCGTCAGGCACGGAAGACATTTACAAAATCTACGCGGAAAGCTTCAAGGGTGAGGATCACTTGAAGCGCATCCAGGAAGAAGCCCAGGTCATCGTCGGGCGAGCCCTGGGCGCAGCTTGAAGGTAATATGCGAAAGCCGACGGCCACAGAGTTCTGCGCAAAGTACGGCCTGAAGCTTCCCATCCTGCTGGCCCCGATGGCGGGCGCGTGTCCTGCCAGTCTCTCGATCGCCGTTGCGAACGCGGGCGGGATGGGAGCGCTGGGTGCGCTGCTGACGTCGCCCGCTGGCATCCGCAATTGGGTCGCGGAGTTTAGATCCGGCAGCCAGGGACCTCTTCAGGTGAACCTGTGGATTCCGAGTCCTGAACCCCAAAGAGATCCGGTCGCTGAGCAGCGGGTGCGAACCTTTCTCGAAACGTGGGGACCGCCAGTGCCGACCTCGGCCGGCGATGCCGTTCTGCAGGATTTCGATGCCCAGTGCGAAGCTTTGCTGGAATCGTCGCCCACTGTGATCTCGTCCATCATGGGCGTGTTTCCGGCGGCCTTCGTGAGTCGCATGAAAGAACGCGGGATTGCGTGGTTCGCGACGGCTACAACGCTGGCCGAAGCCAAGACTGCTCGCGACGCAGGCGCCGATGCGATCATCGCGCAAGGTTACGAGGCCGGTGGACATCGAGGATCGTTTGATCCGGCAGCGGCGGAGCGGCAAGGCGTCGGCTTGTTCGCGCTGCTCCCGCGACTGGCCGATCACATCGATCCGCCGATCATCGCCGCCGGGGGAATCGGGGATGGTCGGGGCGTGGCCGCCGCCCTCACGCTGGGCGCAAGCGCCGCCATGCTGGGGACGGTCTTCCTACGATGTCCAGAGGCGAAAACGCATCCGGCCTGGGCCAACGCCCTTGCAGATCTCGAACCGGAAGGCACGACGCTGACCCGCGCGTTCACTGGACGATTAGGTCGTGCCATCGCCACCGGCTATGTAAAAGCTTCAGTGTCGCCGGGTGCTCCTCCAGCCGCGCCGTATCCAGTGCAGCGCGGGCTCACTGCCCCGATGAAGAAAGCCGGCGCGGAATCGAACGATTATCATCGGATGCAGGTTTGGGCCGGTCAGTCTGCCGCGATGGCAGCTCCGATCCCAGCGGGCGAGCTGGTAAAACAAATCTGGGACGAAGCCCGCGTGCTTCTTTAGGATAGGAACGTGCCCGTCGATCCGGCCATCCTCCAGGTAATTCTCGTCTTGTTCGTCGCGACTCTGGTTCGTTCCGCGTTCGGTTTCGGCGAAGCTCTCATCGCGGTTCCCTTGCTCGCGCTCACCATGCCGGTGAAAGAAGCCGCGCCGCTGGCTGTGCTGGTTTCGATCACGATTGCGTTTGTCATCCTGCTCCAGGATTGGCGGCTGGTGCACTTTCGTAGCGCGGGATGGCTGGTCTTGTTCACGCTTATGGGTATTCCGTTGGGACTGCTGTTGCTGCGGACGGTTTCGGAATCGGCGGTTAAGGCGATTCTAGCGGCGATTATCATCGCCTTTTCGGCGCATGCGTTGCTCAGCCGCCGCAAGCATGAATTGAAAGATGACCGATTTGCCTGGTTCTTCGGATTCAACGCCGGAATACTCGGAGGCGCCTATGGAATGAATGGTCCGCCGCTAGCGATCTACGGCGCTCTTCGCCGCTGGACGCCGGAGTACTTTCGCGCGACGCTGCAAGCCTATTTCCTTCCCGCAAGTGTGGCGGGCATGGCCGGCTACGCCATGGCGGGCCTGTGGACGCCCGCTGTCAACCATTTTTATTTCTTCTCACTACCTGGTGTTCTGCTGGCCAGCTTTCTCGGCCGAATCCTGAATCGGCGCATGAAAGCCTCCCGATTCATCTCGTTCGTATACATAGGTCTCACCGCGATCGGCGTCGTGCTGCTACTGCAAGCGATCCAGGGCTGGTCGAAAATCATGCTCTAGGATTTCTTGTCGGAAGCCGGAACGGATCCGAACGGAAGACGAATGCGAATCACGCGCTCGCGGTCGCGTTCCTCGGAAAGATTCCTCGCTCGGGCGCTCAACAAGTCCCGCAGGGAAACCATGCCCGCGAGCCGGCCATCGCGATCCAGCACAGGCATTCGGGTAAAACCGCTAGCTGCCATCCGATTCACTACTACCCGCAGCGGCTCGTCCGCGAACGCCACGATGGGTTCACCACGCACGTAGGCCCCGATATCGAGGGCGCGCTCCTTCTCCGCCACCAGCTTTCGAAGATCCTTGCGGGTTATCACGCCTACCAGCTTGTCGTCGTTGTCGAGCACGGGATACAAATGCTGGCCAAGCGGCGAATGATCGGGCCGCAGATGGGCCGCTGCTTCTTCCGCCGGAGTGGAGGAGGCAAACGCCACGACATTGGTCCGCATTACCTCGCGCGCGAACAGGATCTCCAGGGGATCCACGGAATACTCGCGGCTCAAATGGAACCCACGGCGGCTCACTTTCTCCGTCAGAATCGAACGTTTGAGCAGCAGCACGCTCATGGCATAGGCCAGCACATTCGCCACCAGCAGCGGAAGCAAGGCGTTGAAATCGTGCGTCAACTCCAGCGCAAACACGATGCCGGTGAAAGGCGACCGCATGGTTCCTCCCAGGATGGCGCCCATGCTGATCAAAGGCCAAAAGCCGGCGCCCTCGTTCGGAAGGAACATACTCTCCAGCCCGCCCAGCGCCCCGCCCATCATTAGCAGGGGAGCCAGCACGCCACCCGATGTGCCCGATCCCAGCGCGACGGCCCAGATGATAGACTTCACTAGCAGGATGCCGGCGATCATGGTGGTCGCCACATTGCCCTGGATCAGAGCGCCGATCGTTTCGTATCCGACGCCCAGCGCCTGCGGGAACACCAACCCGCCGAGTCCGATCACCAGGCCGCCGATGGCCGGCCACCACATCCAGTGAATGGGCAGCTTCTGAAATGCGTCCTCGGAAGCGTATACCGCAGAGGTCAACACTGCGGAGAGCAGTCCGGCCAGCACGCCGGCCAATACGCAGCCGGCCAGGCCTTGCGGTCCGATGAAGACCGGATGCGGCGCGACCGGGAATAACGGCCCCAGTCCCATGATGTAGCGCCTTGCAGCGCCCGCAGTCGCACTTGCCAAAGCGACCGGAATCATGCTTCGCGGCTTCCATTCAAAGAGCAATAGTTCAACCGCCAACAGCACGGCGGATAGGGGCGCGGCGAAGGTTGCCGCCATCCCGGCAGCCGCGCCCGCCACCAGCAGCGTTTTTCGCTCCGCGCTGCTCAGATGGAATAATTGCGCGATCATCGATCCGAATGCGCCGCCCGTCATGATGATCGGACCCTCGGCCCCGAACGGACCTCCCGATCCGATGGAGATGGCCGACGACAGCGGTTTTAATATAGCAAGCCGAGGCTGGACGCGGCTGCCGTGAATCAGGATCGATTCAATCGCCTCCGGGATTCCATGGCCCCGTATCCGTTCGGACCCGTATCGTGCGATCAGTCCGATGATCAGTGCTCCTACGATGGGAACCAGTACCGCCAGCGGACCAAGCGTATTCTGCGCGGGTGTGACCGCTGCCGTACTCCAGCGTTGAAAGTAGAACAGATTCGTGAACAGCGCGATCAGGCGCAGCAGAGCCAAAGCCACAAACGAGCTCACGATCCCAATTGCGACTGCCAGCAACGAGAGCAGCAAAACCCGCGGCGTGACTGTGAAATCGCCGTGCGGCTCGCGACTGCGGTTCTGAGTTGCAGGAACTACTCTGCGATGACTCATGCGGCGTGGGATCTTTTGCTTCCGCGAAGAATGGTCCGCAAGGCCCTGGCCAGTTCCGGCCCCTTCACACGAAGCTCATCACGGTGCGCCAAGGAGAGCGACCGGAGCTTGGCCGCGCCTTGCGGCGTCACATGAATCAGAATCTGACGCCCGTCTTCCGGATCGGGCCGACGTTTGACGAATCCGGCAGCTTCCAGCCGGTTGGTCAGCTCGACAACCGTGTGGTGCCGCAGAACCAGCCGGTTCGCCAGCTCGCCGATGGTGGGCCGTCTTCCCTCCGGCAACCCCTTGAGCGCCAGCAGCGCCTGATGCTGCTGGGATTCGAGATGGTGCTGGCTGGCCTGAAGCTCGCTGAAATGCAGGAATTGCCGGAGTTGAAATCGAAATTCCGCCAAATCCTGATAATCGGATACGGTGATGTCCATCGCTAAGATATATCGTAACACGATAGATCTGAGGCGCACCGATTCCTTGCCGGGCTGCCTGTAAACCCACGCCGTATCAGCGATTCGTATATCATCGTCACGATATGCCGCCGCACCGGACGCTCCTCACGGCACTCCTCGCTCTGCTTGTTCCAGTCGCCACCGCCAACACCTTGCTGATGCGTGGAAAGGTTGCGATGGAGGATGGTTCTCCTCCCAACCGGTCGATTGGAATCGAACGCTTTTGCCACGACACCGGCGGCCAGCGCGTAGCGCAAACCGACAAAAAAGGGTACTTCCTATGGCCGATGGAGATCGATCCATTGAACACCAGGGCCTGCCTCTTGCGCGCGGTTCAGACGGGTTTCGAATCGACGGTGATCGATATCTCCGCGTTCACCTGGTCTACTGACCCGAACTTGCCTTCTCTGGTGCTCCGTAAACGCGAGGCCGGCAGTGCGGATCAGAGCACCAATATTTTCTATCAGGAGGGCGTGCCCCTGGCGGCCCGTACGGCATGGAACAACGCGCAAAGGCTCGCACAAAAGAAGAACTGGCGCGCTGCCGAGCATGAACTGCGTGCGGCGGTCGAATCCGCGCCCAGTTTCATCCGCGGCTGGTACGCGCTGGGCTTGGCCTGCTCCAATCAGAACAAACCGGCGGAAGCGCGCGATGCCTATCAGCACGTGGTGGAACTGGATCCCAAGGCGATGGATACGTACCTGTTGGTGGCCCGCGAGAGCGTCGCAGCGCAGGATTGGACAACTGCCGAGAGAGCTGCTGCCAGTCTGATCAAGCTCGACACCAAGCAGCGCTATCCCGAAATCTACGTCCACCAAGCGACTGCTCGGTATCACTTGAAGGATCTGGATGGTGCGGAAACCAGCGCTCGTGAAGCCATCCGACTGGATCGCCGCCGTGAGGTGCCCCGCGCTGAATTCGTGCTTGGCGTGATTCTCGAAGCCCGGCGGGATTATACGGGCGCTCGCGAGCACATGGCCCAGTATTTGACGCTGGACCCGAAGGCTTCCGATGCCTTTGTTATTCAGTCCCGGATCGAAAACCTGGGCCGGCCGCAGCCCCAGAACAGTGAGCCCCAACTGGAGCTGCCCGCGGTCCCTCGATCGGCGGGAACCGGCGAAGCCTGGGTCCCTGGCGGGATGAAAGCACTAGCCGCCGTCGTCCATTTGGACGAGCCCCTTACGTACTTCGGCTTCTTCCCGAACTACTGCCGCGCGATTATTCGGGAAGTTTCTGTCGGATCCTCGCAAGGAACACCGCAATTCCAACAGGTCTTGCGGACTTACCTGGCGGTGGTTTCTGAACTCGCAGGGCTCGGGGAGCGTCGTGACGACGGCACTCTGATCACGCTTTCATTGGCCACCGACGAATCGCGCAAACATGCCGAGCGCGTTCTTCGGCTGCTGGGATGGAAGCTGGGCCAGCGGGATTCGTCGACCACTGTCGAGCCGGGCGATCAACCCGAGGATGGCTTGCACCAGGTGATTCCGGTGGCCCTTGGGATTGACCAGATTCGCATGCAGGAGACGCTGGAGGCAGGCCGCGATTTCGAGTTCGAGCTTCTCACGGAAAATGCCCGGCTCGCGGGAGGCGAAGACTGGAGTGAGCTTTTGAAGGATGCTCCCGTACCTCCTGGAGGCATCGCCGCGGCGCTCGCCACCGATTGGCGGCTGACCAAGACCTGCGCCGGATTGGGGATCATGGGCGACGATGCGGCCACCGCGCTGCTGGCTGCGGCCGATCTGCGCACCCTGGCGACTCGCTATGCCGACGCGCTCTCGCGGCACGGTGAAGCATTTACGCTGTCCGGTGGCGCGGTGGTCCTTCCGGGCGGTCCCGAATCCGCTCCGGCCTGGCAGAAGCTGACGGGCGAAAATCCTCGCAATCCCCCGGCATTTTTTCGTGCGATTTTGGATAAGCCCCTGGGAACACTGGCAGCCTTCTATTCTGTGGTGTCGCGCGCCGATGCAGCGCATCAGCGCTTCATCACTAAAACCCCCGCACGCGCCGAGCTGTTCTATGCGTGGTATCGCAAGGGAGAAGAATTCAAGTACGGACAATCGCGGCAGGTCGAAGGCTGGAGAACCGAGTTCTTGCAAAAGCTGCCACTCGCCGATGGAGCTGTCCGATTCCCTGGGGGGCGCGCGGCGTGGACCTCGGCCGCCGGATCGGGCGACGATGTTTTGCTGGATCTGCCCACGCTGGAAGCGCTGGTTCCCATCGCGGATATCGAGCAACAGCGAAAAAAACCGTTCGATGAGGGCTCCGTCAAACTCCTGATTCAAAACTACTCGGAATGGCGTTCTCTGGCGCCGTATTTTGTCCGGTTGACTGAGCTGCATCGCGAAGAGTTCGATGCCTTGGCGCGATTTACTGCAGCCGTAGTCAACTATCCGTTCGCCAGGCAGAATGCCGTCTTGGGGGAATGGCACTCTTTAATCGAATTGGTTTCGCGCGGCGTGCAGGCCGGCTCAGTCAATCAGGTCGCGGCTGCGGCGGCCTTCCGGCGGATCTGCCAGGATCTGCTCGCACCGGACCACGTCGCTAAGGCTCTGGTGTTCCTGCGCGAAATCGCCGGCAATTCCGGAGATCTAAACGACGCGGTGGCTCGCAATCTGCTCCGGCTGGACGGCGATCGCCGCACCGGATTCGACCGCATTCTTCAGTTGCAGCACGTTCCGCCCGCAACGGATCCGGGGCGCGTCGCTACCATGCTTGCGGGGATGGTCTACGCGGCTTCGCTCGATCCGGACGGCTTGCTGGTGAATGCCGATGCGCTCCTGCTGAGCAAGCATCAGTTTGTCGTCGCGCAGGATTCGAAGAGTGCAATGTTTCCGCCGGCAGCGTTGGAGCCCTCGCATGATTCTGCGGGAGCCCATCTTACGGGCGGCTTCATGAATCTGGAAGATCTGGGAAAAGGATTTGCTCGAGCGGGGCGCAGCGTAGCTCGATCCACACCGCGCGCTACGGATTCCGGATCGGTTTCTGCTGGAGCTTCTACCGGAACCCTGCCTGCGGACCTGCCGTCGCCACAGGCCGACTTCAAAACCACCGGACGGCTGGTGGAAGTCTACGCCACCGTCACCGACGGCCGCGGGCGCTATGTGGATAATCTGACGGCCGACCAGTTCACGCTGCTCGACCAGCGCGCTCCGCAGAGCATTACAGCATTCGAGCCCCAATCCAATGAGGTTTCCTGCGTGCTGCTGCTGGATACCACTGGAAGCATGCTGTTTTCGCTGCCCGCGCTG
>Ga0105239_10007628_pt1 | contig 12401 bp, 10 predicted proteins | sample KBSC44metaG_FD_92761 | JGI IMG/M metagenome (GOLD analysis project Ga0105239, IMG submission 92761) | Corn rhizosphere microbial communities from Kellogg Biological Station, Michigan, USA - KBS C4-4 metaG | ecosystem: Host-associated > Plants > Roots > Rhizosphere > Soil | place: Michigan, USA...
CCGGCCCGACCTCGGCACGCTGTCCCCGGCGGACACGCACGAGTTGGGAATGTCGATCCTTTACTCAGCGTCCCGTGACAATCTGCTGCGGTACGGTGACACGGTGGTGAATGAGGCGAACTACCCGTCGGCTGAGGATCAGATGAAGATGCTGCAGGAGCAGAACGAGGTCGACGCCGTATTTACGGTGGCGGGACTGGTTCGTGTCCGCGCTAATCTTTTCCTCCAACGGGGCGCGGTCGGCGCTGCCCTTCGCATCATTCCGCTTCGACCGTATACCATTGACCAGTTGCTGCTACCCAAGGTATTGAAGGATATCGCCATGCAGCCGCAGGGGCTTGTCCTGGTGACCGGTCCCACCGGCTCCGGCAAATCGACAACGCTTGCCGCTCTGGTGGATCACATCGCCACACATCGCCGCGCGAACGTCGTCACGATCGAGGACCCGATCGAGTACGTCTTCGAGGATCGGAACTCGGTCATCAACCAGCGTGAGATCGGGCAGGACACCAAGTCGTTCGTCTCAGCCCTGCGAAGCGCCCTGCGGCAGACGCCCGATATTATCATGATCGGCGAGATGCGGGATGTAGAGACGATGCGAACCGCGCTGTCCGCTGCAGAGATCGGCCATCTCGTCATCTCCACACTGCACACCGTTTCGGCCGTCGGGACGATCGACCGCATCCTCAATGCCTTTCCGCCGCATGAGCGGGAGCAGGTTCGGGACCAGATCGCCGATACTCTCTCCTGTGTGATCTCGCAGCGTCTGGTCCAGCGTGCGAACGGAGTAGGGAGGATTCCCGCGGTGGAGGTTATGGTCGGCTCACCGTCCATCAAGAAACAGATTCAAGATAACGAGGCTGGCGGCGAGCTCTACAACACGATCCGCGAGGGAGCCCATTACGGGATGGTCACGCTGAATCAAGCCCTGCAGCACCACTGCAGCAATGGGCTGATCACGCAGGACGAGGCGCTCAGTGCAACGGGGAACCCGACGGAGTTGAAGCAGTTGCTGCGCTCTGCGGATCGGGCCAACGATCGCACTCCCAACCCGACGACGGCTCCCAACCGGCGTATCTCTTCGTAAGCGCCTCTTTGAAGAGAGGGCTTCGCGGCAAACCGCGAAGCCCTCTCTTTTTTGCGACAGAAAAGGCCCGGAGCGATTGCTCCGGGCCTTTTCTGTTTCCCAATCGGGAGGTTAGAACTTGACGCTGAACTGCGCTGCAGCCACGCCACCCTTGCCGTCGGTCGTGTTAAACAGCGTACCCTTGTTATCGTAATCTACGATCTGGTACAGCAGCTTAAACTGAGCCGCCGGGTTGAAGCTGAAGCCATAGCCGATGTTGTAGAACGTCTGCCGCGGCTTCTGACCGGCGAAGGTTCCCTCACCGATCTTGTACTCGACGAGTTCGACGCCAAGGTCAACGTTGGTAGCCGACGTCACGCCGAACTTCAGGCCGCCGCGGATCGAGTTGATGCGGTCGCTGGTGGAAAGACCACCGTCATCCACCGCATCACCGGTACCCTTGTAGAACTGGCCTTCGGCATCAAGCGCCAGGCTCTTGGAGAAGTTGAACTTCAACTTCGCGTAAGCGCCTTCGATGTCGGTCGGGTTGGTCAGGCTGCCGACGCGATCCCAGTAGCCAGGAGCGCCGAAGTACGGAGCGACCTTGCGGTAGCCGCCACCGAGATGGAGGCCGCCGGAGGTGAAGCTCAGGGCTGCATCATAGGCATCGTTCTTGTCGGTGATCTTATCGTGCGACTTCTGATCGATGTTCGCAACGCCGTTGATCACGCTGTTCACGCGGCTACCGGCCGTGTCCGACTTCGTGTAATCGAAGTTGAAGCCAAGGCCGATGATCGTCGCATGAACGTCGCCGCCGTAGACGTAGACGCGGTTGAGGTTCGCGTTGTTGAACCGGGAGCCACCGAACTGCTGGGTCGGATCAAACAGCGGGCTCGTGGCCGGGTTCAGGTTCGACGTGGCCGGGTTCACCGCAAGCGGCGTACCGCCCAGGGCGAGGAACGTACCGCCGATGGTGCCGGTCTTACCGGAGCCAAAGACGACACGCGCACCGGCGGCCTGCTCGACGAGCATAGCGCCGTTACCCTGAAGGCCATTGCCCGCACCGGAGTTGGTGGTGTTCACACCGGTCCACGGCATGATCGTCTGGCCAGACGGAAGACCGTAGCTCAGCGAGCCACCGAAGCCACGCGCACCGGCAGAGCCGGGCGTGTAGTAGCCGCCGTAAGCGGCCTTGGCAGCACCTGCGTAGAGTCCGTAGGTGCCTGTCGTCCCGGACAGGAAGCCACTGAAGTCGCTGACGTACTTGATCGGGTCGATCTTGGCGCCGAACGCAGTGATTCCGAGCGGGCCGATGTTGAAAGCAGCCTTGCCACCGTCAACCGGGATATTGCCGAGGTCCGTCTTGTCGTTGGAGAAGTACTGATCCGTATCGATCTGCTTAAAAGTGTACTTCCCAAACTGCAGCGGCATGCGGCCGACGGTGAAGGTGACGCCACCGAGGCCGGGCAGGCGAACCGGCGCCTGAACGAGCGCCTTATAGATGGTCTGCTGCTGGTCCAGCGACTCGCTAGCGGCCGTGCGACTGCCGGAGTACGAGGCGATGCTGTTCAGGTAGTTCAGGTAGTTACCGAAGACGATATCGGTCTCCGCGGTCGCCGTATCCGAGAGGCGAGCCTTGATGTTGATATCGACATCATGCATGACGCGGGCCGCGCCAAGGATGTTGCCGTTACCGACAGCAGGACCACCCGCGGTACCCGCGGTAGCGCTGCCGCGGAAGTGGCGGAAGCCGTCCTGATCGATGAACGAGGTCGAGTTGTTCCGGGTATTCGTGCCAAGACCGTAGAAGTTCACGGTACCGCCGACCTTGACGCGCTTCAGCTCGTTCTCAACGGCGGTAACGCGGCCCTCAAGCGCGGCAAGCCGCTTCTTGGTGGCATCCAGGTCAACCCCGAGGGTGGTCAGTTCCGTGTGGAACTCATCGACCAGGTTGCGAAGGGTCTGGACCTCTTCCTTGGTCGCGAGTCCGGCGAGATCCGCCTTGGTCGCGAACTTGGCGTCCGCCTCCGGCTTGGTGTAGTAGTTGGACAGATCCGGCGGGGTGCCGACCTTGTCGAGAAGGCGGGCGATAGCGACCGCGAACTCGTAGCGGGTCATGGCGCGCTTGCCGCCATAGGTACCATCCGGGTAACCGATAACCACACCGGCCTTCTGCAGCTTATCGACCGCAGAGTACGCCCAGTGGTCCGTCGGAACATCGGCGAAGGGGCCGCCGGCCTGCGCAAACGCAGGAGCGACTCCAGCCAACGCCACGGCAGCCGTGGCGGCGCTGCTAGCGAGCAGCTTGGCTTTATTCATGCTTTCCTCCCATAGAGTAGGCGATTTCGCTTATATTGCGATGATCGCAGTGGTTAACCCTTTTGTGAGAGGCATACGTGTACCAGCGTCCGAAAACGTCGCCGCCAATAGAATCCGTCCGTCCAGTATCGCTTATTTTCGAAACGGTCCGATGCTTCTGCTGCAGCGCCAGCTAGAAAGAAAGTATCCCTGTTGCCTTCCCTTCCGCACCAACACCAAAACAGACCTAAAGGATCGGTTTCAAAAGCTCGCTTACTAAAGAACTGATTTACTGACTGCGTCGTCCCGTCCGGGGGAACCCATCAATGCCATCACAAAAGGCGCGTCGGCACGAAAATACGATGGAGCTATATTTTCGCGCACTATTGAAAAACGGCGAGTCGTTCGAAGTGAGGTTGTGCAGCCAGTATCTTAATTGATCTCGCCGGCGCGGATTTACCCGCCACATGCGATGCTTAAACACCGCGCAAAATCCGATACAGTCGCACATCTGTCTATACGATCAAGCCGTTCCTCGAATTCAGACACAATCGTCCCGCAATAGTTTCAGTTTTTACGTATTTTTTGGTATTGCAGGGAAGGGGACGATCGCGAATTGTTACACGGATCGACCATAGGAGTAGGGGAAGGTAAAGCGAGCTTCCCCGGTCATGAGGAAGTTCCGGCGTGCCGCAAAGTAGGCTTCGCGACCGAAAAAGGCGTGTAGCCAATACTGGACGACGGTATCATCCAGGGTTCCGCCGTTCGCATCGAGTATCGCCAGCTCATAGGACCAGATGCCTGTGCGCGGATCTGCGTCCAGGGTCAGTTCAAGCTGAACATCGCCAACGCGCCGCCGGTAGCGCTCTCGATCTACCATGCCGAACGGCTGTAACGCTGCGAGAGTCAACGGCTCATTTCGCGCCGTCGTCCACATCTCTTCGACGATTTTCTTATCCGCGGTCTCCGCCATGCCTGACTTTACCCGGTACAGTGTACCCGCGTCGGGCGCCACCGGCATTCTCTGCTACAGACGAATATTTCGACCGCACCCCGGTTTGTCGGAGAATTCGTCAGTCGTTACGTCGCGCAAACACCCGTTCTGCCCTATCCCTCCCCGTGTTTTCTATTGTGTTTGCCCGTGGTGAGTGCAAATACTCAAGTCGCACGGTGCGCGAACATTTGTTGTCTAATTTACGAGACGTGTTGGTGAGTGCAGCAAACGGATGTTTTAACCCTGGGTCGGCAGGGGAGGGGAAGTCGCAGCGGCGCCGACAGCGATTCGAGCGCCGCGCGCCCAATCGGCAGCAGCCATCGCCCCCTTGTTTTCCGGTTGGATGCGGACCAGCAGCAGATCACCATCCGGCGTCGCAATGGCGATGCCGTCTCTTGGGAGGGCTGCGACCGTACCGGCAGGAGCGGGGGACGGGCCAGAGGGTATAGCCCGGGCTTCGAGCACCTTCAGGGAGCGGCCGTCAATATCGATGAAGGCACCGGGTCTGGGGAAGGTGCCACGAACGCGGTGTTCGAGCTCCACAGCACTTTCTGAACCCGGGTTCAGAAAGCCCATCTCTCGTGTAACCGGCGAGGCGTAGGTCATTCCAGCTTCGGACTGCGTCGTGACGTCAATATCGCCACGTTCCAGCCGGTCCAGCGTTTCAACCAACAGTGTCGCTCCCAGAGCGGCAAGACGCGGCTCCAGGGTAAGCACCGTATCGTCGGGCCGAATAGGCTCGCGGCTCTCCAGGTAGAGTGGGCCGGTGTCGAGCGTAGGTTCCATGCGCATTGTGGAGACGCCGGTCTCGGCGTCTCCGGCGAGGATCGCATGGTGAATAGGGGCGGCGCCGCGCCACCGCGGCAGCAGTGAGGCGTGGACGTTGACCCCGCCGAAGCGGGGCTGCTCCAACATCCCCTGCGGGATGATCTGACCGAAGGAGATAACGACCAGGGCGTCGGCATCGAGCGCCGCGATCTCTGCCGGAAACGGTTTGCGCCGGACACGCTCCGGCTGCAGCAGGGCGTAGCCGTACTCTTCAGCGCGCTGTTTGACCGGGGAGGCCTGATGGCGCATCCCGCGGCCGCTGGGGCGGTCCGGCTGTGTAACGACGGCCATAATCTGATGCCGGTCTGCTGCCGCATGGAGGGCATCCAGCGTGGGCACGGCAAAGGGGGAGGTGCCAAAGAAGACGACGCGCATCCGACTCGGGCTACTCCGCCGGTCCGACCGATCCGTCCAGGCTTTCGTTCTCCGCCTTCTCACTATCCGGCGCGACCATGTGCAGTGTCGCCGGATCGGCAAGGTCGATGAAAAGTATGCCGTTCAGATGGTCTATCTCATGTTGAATGATCCGCGCTTCGAACTCGGTCGCGCGAAAGCGGACCGGGTGCCCGTCGCGATCCAGCGCTTTGACGGTGATGTCCTTCGCACGCTTGACGACACCGCGGAGACCGGGAATAGAGAGGCAACCCTCCTCGGGCTCATACTGCTCGCCCTTCATCTTGAGGATCTCGGGGTTGATCAGTGCTTTCAGGCCGTCGCCGGCGTCATACACCAGCAGGCGAACGGACCGACCGATCTGTGGCGCCGCCAGTCCGACGCCATGCGCCGAGTACATGATGTCGCCCATCTCTTCGATGAGGGTACGGACCTCCGTATCAACGTATTTGATCGGATCAGCGATGCGCCGCAGCACGGCGGCTCCTGCCTCGCCATACTTGACGACGCGACTGTCGTCAAAGGGGATACTGGCATATTTATCCGCAAGATTGTCGGATTCTTGCGGGGAGGTGGTGGCCTCGGTCTCGGCGGCAGCTGGCATTGCGGAACCTCAGTTATCGGTCGATACTGCCCGTCATTTTATCATGGAGGGGTTGCGGCGTTGTCATCTTGACACGATCTGGCGAGCGAGGTACACTCGACTTGAGTTTGTGAAATAAAGTACGAACTCATTAGAGGGCGCACCGACGCAATGGCTTATAGCGGTTTTCAGGAGTTCCTCCAGGTGTTGGAGAGGGCAGGCGACCTGCGACGTATCGCTATGCCGATCGATCCGGTGCTGGAGATAGCTGAGATCGCCGATCGGGCGGTCAAGTCCGGCGGCCCCGCGCTTCTCTTCGAGCAGCCGAAGGGCAGTCGCTTTCCAGTAGCCATCAACACCTTCGCCTCGCAGGCGCGTATGAGCCGCGCCCTGGGGGTGGAAGATCTGGAAGAAATCGCCGCGGAGATCGCGCGATTAGTGAGTCTGCCGGGGGGCCTGCCCTCCGGGCTCTTTGCCAAGGCCGCAATGCTTCCGGGGCTTGCCGAGATCGGCCGCAACACCGCCCCCAAGTCGTATCGGGGGAATGCGCCGTGTCAGGAGGTCGTCAAGACGGGGGAGGATATCCGTCTTTCGGAGCTTCCTATCCTTAAGTGCTGGCCGCTGGACGGCGGCCGGTTTATCACGCTGCCCCTGGTATTCACAAAAGACCCCGCGAGCGGTAAGCGCAACGTCGGCATGTACCGTATGCAGGTCTACGACGACCGGACGTGCGGCATGCACTGGCAGCGCCACAAGGTCGGCAGTCGCCACTACGCCGAGTACGAATCGCAGGGCAGAGATATCCCGGTCGCGGTGGCACTGGGTGGCGATCCCTGCTACACGTACGCGGCGACCGCTCCCTTGCCCGAAGAGATCGACGAGATGGCGTTCGCGGGCTTTCTACGTAAGAAGCCGGTGGAACTCGTTGCCTGCAAGACGGTCGATCTGGAAGTACCTGCCGATGCCGAGTTTGTGATCGAAGGCGTCGTGCCGGCGGGCGTGCGCCGGAGCGAGGGACCGTTCGGCGACCACACCGGTTTCTATACGTTAGAGGACGATTATCCGGTCATGAACATCACGGCGATCACGCACCGGCGGAACGCCGTCTATCCGGCGACAATCGTCGGGCGGCCTCCCATGGAGGACGGCTGGCTGGGTAAAGCGACCGAGCGGCTATTTTTGCCGCTGGTCCGGCTTTTCGTGCCCGAGATTCTGGACTATAATCTCCCTGTCGAGGGTGTCTTCCACAATCTCTGCATCGTGAAGATCCGGAAGCGGTATCCGGGCCATGCGCAGAAGGTAATGAACGCATTGTGGGGGCTCGGTCAGATGATGTTTACCAAGATCATCGTCGTCGTGGACGAATGGGTGAACGTCCAGGACCTGTCCGAGGTGCTCTGGGTAACGGCGAACAACATTGATCCCGAGCGGGATACGCAGTTCGTTCGTGGGCCTATTGACGTTCTCGACCACGCAAGCCGGGCGATGGGGTACGGGTCGAAGATGGGCATCGATGCCACCCGTAAGCTCCCTGAGGAGGGCTTTTCGCGTCCCTGGCCGCCGGTGATCGAGATGTCTCCGGAGGTAAAACGTCGCGTGGATTCCCTCTGGGAGTCGCTGGGCCTGTAAGTGAGGCTCCGCAGATGATTCGTACCGCATCAACAGCAACCGCAGAACGCATGTCGACCCCGATCCGGCGCAATGGCGCTGCATCCAACCGAAGCGCTGCCGGTGCCCCGGCTGTTCCGGCCGGCGCCTGGCATGCCCTTGATGCCGTCTGGGGAAATGCGCAACGGGTTCGCCTGATCACGGGTCCGGCGTCTCTGGTCAGCGATAACGCACACACACGCTCGATCCACATTGTCGGGTTCGTGCCGTCTACCGAGGTTGGAGCGCCCCCCTGCGTCCTCCTGGTAGAAAATAAGGACGGTACGTTTACCTTTCCCGGCGGCCGGCTGGAGCCGCGTGAGACGCTGGAGCAGGCGCTGACGCGGGAGGTATGGGAGGAGGCTCGAGCACAGATCGCCGCAGACTGGCGACCAGTAGCCGCGACACGGATCGACTATCTCAATCGCATTCCGGGGCGCGTCCACCGCTTTCATCCGACCTATCTGCTGTGGGTTGCCGGCGATATCGTCGCGCTGTCCGATGAACCCCATCACGATCCGGCCGATAGCGTGGTCGCCCGGCGTGTCGCGACTCCCGATGAGGCGCGTACGTTGCTCGGTCCGCTGGAGCAGGTCGTCCTGCAAGCGGCCCTGGGGGAGCGATGAGCGCCGGCGAACCCGGCCGCCGGCTGGTAGTCGCCATCACCGGGGCTAGTGGCGCGATCTATGGCGTTCGGCTGCTGCGCCAGGCACTCGCACACTATGAGGAGATCTACGTCACTCTCTCCCGCAATGCGCCCTCGGTTCTCGCGACTGAGATGGGAATACACCTTTCACCAGAGCCGACCGCCCGGGAGTTATTGGGGGAGGACGCTCCGCATCTGCGCTTCTGCCGTACCGGGGACTACTTCACGCCGCCGGCCTCCGGCTCTTTCCGGCACGCCGGGATGGTCATCGCGCCCTGCTCGATGGGAACCGTCGGCAGGATCGCCTCCGGCGTTTCCGACGACCTGACGACCCGCGCGGCAGATGTCTGCCTGAAAGAGCGACGGAAGCTCATTCTGGTGGTGCGAGAGACTCCGTTTAACCTGATTCATCTGCGTAACCTGACGACGCTAGCCGAGGCGGGAGCGACGATCCTGCCGGCGGCGCCTGCCTTTTACCACCAGCCGCGCACCATCGAAGACCTGGTGGATACCGTCGTCGCCCGGACCCTGCAGGCACTTGGAGTGGAGCAGAATCTGGTCGGCGAGTGGAGACACGAATAGCCATGAACCCCAACGCGCCCCTCGCTCCGGCACTTCCGCAGACCCCCTGGCAGCGTCTGCGCGTCGTGCTGGAGATGATCAAGATCGAGCACACGCTTTTTGCGCTGCCCTTCGCGTTTACCGGCGCGCTGCTGGCGGCGCGCGGGCTGCCGACCTTATGGCAGACGTGCTGGATTCTCGTCGCCATGGTCGGCGCCCGTTCGGCCGCTATGGCCTTTAACCGGCTGGTGGACCGCGAGATCGATGCTCGAAATCCCCGTACCCGGGGCAGGGCGCTGCCGGCCGGCCTTGTCTCGATCCCGTTTGTCGCCGGGTTTACCGTGGCGGCCGCGCTGCTGCTGGTTATTGCGGCGCGCGCGCTGAACCCGCTGGCGTTCGCGCTGTCGCCGGTCGCTCTGGTGATCGTCTGCTTCTACTCCTACACCAAGCGCTTCACGGCCTGGTCGCACGCGTTCCTGGGAGTCGCGCTCGCGCTGGCGCCGATCGGCGCCTGGGTCGCGGTCCGCGGCACGCTGACCGACGCCGCACCGGTCGCGTTTCTAGGCGCGGCGGTCGTCTGCTGGCTGATCGGCTTCGATACGATCTATGCCCTGCAAGATGTCGACTTCGATCGTGGCGCCGGTTTGCACTCGCTTCCGGTACGCTTCGGCCCGCGGCGCGCCCTGCAGATGGCGCGCGGCTTCCACGCCCTGATGATCGGCTGTCTGATCGGCACCGGGATAACGGCTGGTAGGGGACCGATCTACTTCGTCGGCGTGGCGATCGTCGCCGCCCTGATCTTTGTCGAACATGTCATCATACGCCCCGACGACCTGCGGCGCCTGAACATCGCCTTTTTCAATGTCAACAGCGCGGTATCCGCCCTGGTGCTGGTCTTTACCGCCTCGGACCTATGGCTGGGACCGAAGTAAGACCGACCAGGTGCGGGCCGCCCGAACGGAAAGTGAGCGCAAGGCAGTGACAGAGTGCCGGATCGGGACCGTTCCCTACCTGAACGGGCGTCCCCTGGTTCGCTGGTTCTGGGATACGGAGGAGGGCAGGGCATCGGGCGTACGGGTCGTCGAAGCGGTCCCATCGCGCCTTGCCGAGCAACTGGAGACCGGTGAAGTGGCGGCGGCGATGGTCTCTTCGATCGAGCTGTTTCGAAAGCCCGGCCTGATCCACGCGCCGGGAGCCGGAGTGATCGCCGACGGCCCAGTGCGTTCGGTTCGGATGTTCTCCCGGGTTCCGTTCGCAGAGATCCGTACCGTCGCCCTGGACACCTCGTCGCTGACCTCGGTCGCCCTTCTAAAGATCCTTCTGGCGGAGGGTTACGGCCTGCGCCCGTCCTATCACGCCGCCGCCCCGGATCTTTCCACGATGCTCCAGAGCGCCGATGCCGCCCTGCTGATCGGCGATCTCGGTTATCGCGACTACGGCGATCCCTCGCTGCATATCCTGGATCTGGGGGAGGGCTGGAAGGCGCTCACCGGTCTTCCGTTCGTCTATGCGCTCTGGATCGGCTGGCCCGAGCGGTTGACACCGCCTCTAAACGCGGCTCTGGCACAGGCGAAGGAGTGGGGGAAGGCCCACCTGGAGGGAATTGCCCGGGCCGAATACCGCCGCCTGGACGAGACCTATGAGCGCTCCTACGACTACCTCACCGAAGTGATGCGTTACGATCTGGAACCACGCGAGGAGGAGGCGCTACGCCTGTTTGGCGAAAAGTCCGTCCAGCATGGGCTTGTGCCATGATTGAATACTGTCGTGGTTAATGACGTTAGGGCAGACGCTATATGAACTCCAAGAATGCCGCAGTCGCACGTACGATCGCGGCGCTTCGCCGCTCCACCGGCATGAAGGGGAGCGAGCCGATTGTGTATGTCGCTTTAGGCGACTCGGTGACGGCCGGATGGCTGGAGCACGGCGTGCTCGACGCCGACGCGGCCTATCCGGCGCTCTTCCGGCGGCGGCTTGCAGGACTCTTTCCCCACGCGACGGTCTCCGTACTAAACATGGGGCTGGGGGGCGACAACGCCGAGGGGATATCGGAGCGGCTTCACCGCGACTGTCTTCGCCACGAGCCGCACCTGGTGACCCTCTGCCTGGGGCTCAACGATTCGCGCGGCGGAGCGGAAGGCGTCACGTCATTCCGGGAGCGGCTCGTACAGATCGTCGAGCGGGTGCAGACCGAAACGAACGCCGATGTGATCCTGATCACGCCTAATATCCGTGCGGATCTGCCGCCTAATGACACGATCCTGCCGGAATATATCCGTGCCGTTCGCGCCGTGGCTCGCGAGCGGTTGATCGGGCTTGCGGATGTCTACGCCGTCTATCAGGGCGCCCTCCGTATGGGCGCCGCCCCCGCCGATCTCCTCTCGAACCGCGCCTCGCATCCCACCCGCGAGGGGCACCAGATCTTCGCCAACGCGTTGATCGACTTCTTTCAGCCGTAACCGTCTCTCCCCGGACGCGCCCGGAGGGCGCGTCCAGTATGACCGGCGGGTAAAGCCGCGGCATACCAAGGCACAAAATCCGCCTTCGCGGACTGGGAAATGTGGATACCTGCGGCGAAAACTGTACGTGAAGGACGGGCATGCGCCCGTCCCTCACGTTTTGGCGGTTTCTACTGCTGCGACGATGTATAGGTCGCCTTCATCCAGTAGGCGGGCTTGGCATTGCCGGAGGGCGTGCTGTAGCTGCGTACCTTGAAGGTGTAAAACCCGGTCGTCGGTGCGGTGAAGCTGAAGCCGGAGCCCTGTGTCGTCGACGAGTAGAAATTCTGGCTGGCTACCTTGGTCCCACTAACGTTATCCAACTCCAGATAGATATAGGTGCTTGCCGTCCAGCTCGCTGTATCGTAGTACAGCGCCGTCGAGATCGGCTTACCTGCGGCGGCCCAGATCTGACAGACCGGCTCCAGCGTCGTGTTGTCTGCCGGATAGATATCCAGATCGTTTGCGCCGGCGTACTCCTGCGTCGTGCTATTCTGCGATGCGGTGAACGAACCGGAGATGCCTGTCTTCGAGTAGCAGACATAGCCGTTCCCGCCGTTCAGCGCCGGGATCGTGATCGTCACGTTACCGCTGCCATTGGTCGTCGCGTCCGCTCCATGCCCGGTATAGTCATGCAGCGTGACATTCGCCCCAAAGCCGGTGGCGCAGGTGATCGTCTGCGGACCGCTCGACGAATTCAGTCCGACCAGCAGATGGTTACCCCCCTGGCGCTCGTAGGCGAAGATCGAGCTGTTCTTCCAGCGCTGGACAGTGGTGCCGCTGGCGATCTTCTCGTGGATCCAGACGAGGTTGTTGATACCTGCCTGCATGCCGGAGCCGTAGCAGCCCGGGTCGGTGCTCCAGTCGCGGTAGAAGACGCACGGATA
>Ga0105239_10007629_pt1 | contig 12399 bp, 9 predicted proteins | sample KBSC44metaG_FD_92761 | JGI IMG/M metagenome (GOLD analysis project Ga0105239, IMG submission 92761) | Corn rhizosphere microbial communities from Kellogg Biological Station, Michigan, USA - KBS C4-4 metaG | ecosystem: Host-associated > Plants > Roots > Rhizosphere > Soil | place: Michigan, USA...
ATGGATATTCAAATGCCGGTGATGGATGGGTTGGAAGCGACAAAGCAAATCATGGCGTATTCCCCGGTTCCCATTCTTATCATGACGATGTCCGCGGAATATATGAACAATCTAAATTTGCCCTTTGAAGCCATTTCGTATGGCGCTTTGGATGTCATTGGAAAGCTCGACATTCAGGGAATTCCAGGCGCAGAATCGCCCACGGTGGATTTGTCCCAACGTCTTAAAACGCTTTCTTCCGTGAAAGTGATTAGCCATCCATTGGCCAAATTTGAACGTCTGCGGCAACGCCGACCCTTCGATAAAAAAATGCAATCTGAAGGCGAACCGATTGTGGCGATCGCCTCTTCCACGGGAGGCCCGCAAGCGCTGCTCACGGTGCTTAAAGCATTGCCTAAAGATTTTCCCTGCGGCGTTGTCATTGTTCAACATATATCCGCCGGTTTTGCTCAAGGGTTAGCAGATTGGATCAATCGGGAGGTCGAACTTACAGTCAAGTTAGCCGTCGATGGTGAGTCGATTGAGCCAGGCATTGCCTACATATGTCCAAGTGGGGTGCAGTTGCGGATAAAAAAAGAGAGATGTTTCCATCTCACGCAGGAACCGGCCTGTCATGGGCACAAGCCGTCAGCGACTATTCTTTTTGAATCGGTGGCAGAAGTTTACGGAAATCGCGCCATTGGGGTGATTTTAACCGGCATGGGCGCCGATGGTTCCACGGGATTGCAAAAACTCCATGCGGCTTCGGGAAAAGTACTCGCTCAAGATGAAGCCACGTCGGTGGTCTTTGGAATGCCCAAAGCCGCGATCGATTTGGGCGTCGTCGATTGGGTGCTTCCGATTGATCAAATCGCGCCACAACTTTTAAAAATTTTAAATCTTCCTGTCTGGACCCCTTTATGAAGACATTGGTTCCGGCAGAATTTCAAGTGATTTTGTTTAAACTAGGAAAAGACTTTTATGCGTTGCCCATCACGGACGTGCGGGAAGTTCGGCTCTATGAGCCGCTCACGACGCTTCTGGAAGCGCGGCCGTTCGTGCTCGGCATGCTCAATCTACGAGGACGCATTCTCCCAGTTTTAGATTTGGGCCAAAGGCTTGGCAAGCAGGCTGTGGTCTGTCAGGATAAAACGCGTATTTTAATTGCGCGGGCTTCAGAAAATTGGGTCGGTTTACTGGTGGATGAAGTAGAAGGAGTGGCCACCATTTCACTTCCGACGCTCCAGGCGCTTCCCGTCTCTGCTCAAGTCGGCCAACCGCAATATCTTGCCTCATCGGTTTTTGAATTGAAGGGACATCTGATCTCTCTTTTAGATGCCGCGATTCTTTTATCAGAATCCGCGGAGCGCCGCCCTAAAATTGACAGCGTGAGGCACAAACCCAAAATCCTCATCGTCGATGACAGTCGAACGATCCTGATGATTTTCAAAGGGCTTTTCGAAAAGGCTGGCTACGATGTGCTCCTCTCTAAGGATGGGGAAGAAGGATGGCAAATGGCGCTCCAGGAGAAACCCGATGTGGTCATCCTGGACGGACTGCTGCCCACGTTGGATGGATTTGAAATTTGTCGCCGGCTGCGTTTAGACGCCGGAATAAAATCCTCTAAAATTTTAATGTTTACGGGTGGACTTGAAGCCGAAGAAACTAAACAGGCTCAGGCCGCAGGCGCCGACCGTTTTATTTCCAAAAATACAAAGCCTGCCGATATTCTGCTGGCGGTTCAACGTTTATTGGAAGCGGCATGATCAATCCTACGCCCGCCATTCTGTCCGACGCCGAATTTAAAGTATTCCAAAATCTACTGATTCAAGAGAGCGGCATTTATATTGCCGTAGACCGCCAAGAAACATTGAAGTTGGTAATCGCTGAGCGCATGGAGTTCAATCGGCTTACTTCCGTCGTAGACTATCTGAGGCTTTTAACGAAGGATTTACGTCAGGGCGTCGAACTGAAGTGTTTTATCGAATTACTGACTATCGGCGAAACTTATTTCTTTCGCTGTCTTCCTCAGTTTCACGCGTTGCAACAAAAAGTGTTAATCCCGCTTATTCATGAACGCTTTTCTACGTCGCGCACGCTGACGCTTTGGTCTGCCGGCTGCTCGACGGGAGAGGAGCCTTATTCGCTGGCGATTTCACTATTGGAAACACTCCCGGCACCAGAAACCTGGACGATCTCTTTGTTGGCGACCGATGTAAATCGCGAGGCCATTCGTAAAGCCCAGATAGGAGTTTATAACGCACGCTCTGTCCATGACATTCCGCCCGCATGGTTAAAGAAATATTTTACGCTCCAAGGAAACAAATATAGCGTGCATGAAAAAGTCAAACGCATGGTCCACTTTGAGTATTTTAATCTTGCGAAAGATTCGTTCGCGCGGCCGGATCGGCAGGGAGTGGATGTACTATTTTGCCGGAATGTCATGATCTATTTTCCACTGACCGTCACAAAACGCATCATCGATCACTTCTATAACGCCTTATGCGAAGGCGGTTATTTTTTTATTGGGGGTGCAGAAACGTTGTGGCAAATTTCGGATCGCTTTACCCAAGTCGAAGTTTCTGATGCTCTCGTCTATCGTAAGGAAGCGCCGGCAGCGATCGTTGGCAGCGGTGAAAAGGAAAATCCCATCACTCTACCCGAGCCCCTCTTTTTGCAGGCGCTGGAAGCCCCTCGTGTAGAAGGGTTAGCCGAAGCCTATGCCCTTGCGAATGAAGGGCGTTATGCCGAAACGATTCCGATTCTTTTAAAGGCGCTTGAGAAGAATAACTTAATGATGGAGGCTCATTATCTTTTAGGTATTGTGTACGAAAAAATAGGAGATTTGAAAAAAGCGCAGCTCGCCTTCCAGCGCGTGATCTACATTGATCCGAGGGCCGCATCGGCCTATCTGGCGTTGGGTAATCTCTATCGCTATGAGCAACGTTATGCTAAAGCGCGTCGGGAGTTTGAAAATGCCCTTCAGGCGTTGCAGGACCGCGTGGATGATGAACCAATGGCGCTTTCTAATGATATGACCTGCGGATCGTTAAGAGCGCTCTGCACACAAAGTCTAGAACAAATCAATTTAAAGCTGTTCACTTCAAACGTCTAAAGCGATCGTTTACAAAATGAGGACGAGCTTCCCTTCTTTTTTCTGGCCGGCCCCTTCGACAATATAAAAATAGACGCCGCTCGCTACGCGTGATCCGTGGCTGTTGGTGAGTGTCCACACTTTTTCGCTGTCATTGCCGGACTCAAAAGAATCGACCAGGCGGCCATCGGTCGAAAAGATGCGTATTTTAATCCCTGGATTCAATCCCCGGAATGTCACGCCCGCTAAACCGGATGTGGATTTATAAGGGATCGGACCCACGCTGACATTGCTGAGATCCGCGACCCCACCAGAACCAAACATGACCAACAGATCGGCGTCATCCGACAGTGCTGTGTCCGGCAACGTGGCCGTGATATGAACATTGCGCACTTGGGAATTAACCGACACCACGGCCGAGGTTTTACTGGTAGATAACGATCCTGCGGAATGCGTCCATACTAAATCGGGATTCATTAAGGCGCCGAATTGATCACGGACTGTGGCCGTAATGGTCGGTGTTTGATCGGGTGTAATGACTTGATATTTCGGACTTAACGTTAAAGTTGCAGCCGCGGATTTTACCTCAACAGCCAATTCATTCGTCTCGACCGACAAAAGCGCGTCCGGATCTGAAGTGTCCGTAATGACCACTTTAAAACGATAGATCCCCGGTCCTTTAAAAGTGGCCGTCATGTGCTTGGCTCCGTTGGATTTATTTTCTGAAAATGAATACTCCTGTGGCTGTACGCCAATGGGTTGCCAGTCGTACTTTAACTTGGCTTCTCCACCGGGACTTAAAGTTCCGCCTAACACGCTTAGCACGGAAGTCGTCGTGTATGTGGGATTAGGATCGGCGAACGGTTGCTGGACGACAAAAGGGGGCGGATTGGGATTTCCTGCCGGTTCGACGGTGAAAGTCGCGGCGTTGGAATCCATGCTTGGGTTTCGCACGATGACGGGATAAGATCCGGGTGTGTTAGCCCATAAGGCGGGATCCATCGTGACATCAATTTCGGACGTGCTGCGTTGGACAATGGGTAAGGTCGGACCGTTATTCCAAACGACCAGCGCGGCGGAGGCATCAAACCCAGCGCCTAAAACGCGCAGCGTAAATGACCCGGCATGAGTGACCAGTGCGGAAAAGGGAATGAGTTGGTTAATGAATGGCGCAGAGGGGGGAGCCACCGGCGGCGCTCCCGCATCCGTGATCGTCAATACCGCATGATCAGGCGTATCTAAAGTGGCCCCGGAAGGATCGCTTAACGTCAACAAAATCGTTTTATTGCCATCCGCTAATCCATCGTTGATCAACGGCACCTCGAACGTTTTACTGGCATCGCCGGAAGCAAAAGTCAGACTTCCGGACACCCGCGTGTAGTTCTTCCCAGCGAAGGCGGTGTCGTCCGTCGTGGCAAATTGGACGGTAGAGATTCCACTGAGATCGACACCTTGCCGCGTCACCGTAATGCGGGTAAAGCCTGAATCTTCAGTGGCGCTGTAAGTGGCCGCGCTGAAGTGAATGGTTGGTAACGGCAGCGACGTAATGGTAAAGGGCAAAGAGCCCGAGACTTGGGCATCGGGATTGCGCACTTGTACGGTAGCCGTGCCGGCATTCGCTATATCGTTGGCGGAAATCGCTGCGTTCAACTGCGTAGAGCCCAGAACGGTCGTCGTCCGGTTAGATCCGTTCCAAGTCAGGATGGCGCCGCTGGCAAAGTTGGATCCATTCGCTATTAACGTAAACGCCGCGCTTCCGGCTGTTTGGCTGTTTGGTGATAGGGACGTTAAGACGGGCGCCGGGCTTCCCCCACCAGTCGAAGTGATCGTAAACGTTAACGGGTTTGAGAGTTGAGCATCCGGATTTCTCACTCGCACGACAGCACTGCCCACCGCTTGCACATCAGCCGCCGTAATGGCGGCTGTTAATTGTCCAGCATTTACAAAAGTGGTGGTCCGATCTATTCCATTCCATGTCACCACGGCCGGGCTCACAAAATTCGATCCATTGACGGTCAATGTAAATGCCGGACTTCCCGCTGGTGTTTCCGCAGGAATTAATGCGCCGAGTGCCGGAGCCGAAACCGTTCCCCCACCGCAGGTCGAGGAAAACGTATAAGTAGCAGAGGCCGATTGACTATCGACGAGACCCGCCGCGGTGGCTTTGGCTAAAAGCGTTGTTGTCGCTGGGCCGGCCACATGAATGGGGCCGGTATATAACACCGAGGGCGCTGTGCCGTCGAGTGAATAATAAATACTAGCGCCTGGGGTGCCATCAATGAGTGTCACATCGATAGACCCTGAAGTACATTCCGTGCCCGGAAAAATAATGGGTTGATCTACGGTGCCGGATTGCGGTTCGACAATAATCGTCTGCGTCGAAAAATAGAGTGTAGTTCCGCCAAAGGACGATGAAGCGCCTTGCCCGAATTGAACGCCGCCTAAAATGACGGTGCCGCCGACGCTGTTGTATCCGGTGGTGGCATAGACATAGCCTTGAAATGACACATTGGATAAGGTGACCGGCGCCGCCGATTGCTGGAATCCGCTGTCTCCGGGATACTCTCCTGCCGCACTGCTGTCGGCACCGCTGCTCGGCGTGCCCACTTCATATTGTTTCCACGCATCCGAAGGCGGCATGATAGTCAGACTCTGACTTCCGTTGCCGGTAAATTTGACAGCCCCTTTAGTGACGAGAACGCCGCAGAAATATCCACCCGAGATCGTCACGTCATTATCAAAGAACCAAATCTTGCGTTGGCCATGGACAAAACAATCGGTGTCGGTATTAATCACGGGCGGATTGAGACATGCTTGACCGCCGCAGCTATTTCCTTCGGCGATGGCCAAATTTCGATAATCATTAAAATTAATTTTGGGATATTCAGGGGCCGGAGTTCCACAATACCATTCGTTATAGGGCGTTCCTGGGCCCGATGTGGGATCGCCGGGATTCATGCAATGGGTTACATGCCCTGCTGTAATGGAACCGCCAGCAAATTTTTGCGGGTAATGAACGTTAGCGGCGCCTTGCAGCGTCATGTTCGTCTGCGAAACGATAGGGCCCCAATGAAATTCTGCATTGCCTCCGACACTGACAGCAGGCGCATTCAAGGCCGCGGTCGCTTCAACCGTATCGGCGGCTGCGGGCCGAAATAAGCCCAGGGATATTAAGGCAACGATACCGGAGCGAAGGAGGAGTCGTTTCATTATTTTTTCTCCTGAGAGGGAGCGGGTGGCATTTGCGCTAAGGCGTCATCATTGATATTCAAAAGGGTTTCCAGTTCTTTTAGATCTTCACCATTGTCAACCGTCTGTTTTTGCGGATGCGCGGGATTCAAGGCATGAAAGGTCATGATGCCGGCGCGTTCCTGTTTGTCATAACTTAACATGGACGTCTTCACCAAGCGACGGACCGGTTTATACGCCGGTTCTAATTGCACGAGAGAATCCAGGAGCAATGTGGCTTCGCCGAAACGTTCTTCGGCCATGGCGATTTTGGCGCGACGCAGAATGCGGCGTTCTTCGGGTGTAAGACGCGGTTGTATTGCGCCGAAGCGCAGCGACAATTCATAACGATGCGCAAATCCTAGTTCTCCGTAACTGCTGTAGGCATAGTCAAAGGAAATGTCTTTGAATTTTAATCCGATACCGGCTCGTACGCCATTGCCCTGAGTATCGGAACCCGCATAACCGCCGCGTAAGGCCAAGTAAGGAATTAACCAATATTCCGCGCCGGCATACACCGCCCCATCGCTGTCACGTTCTTTGCCGTAGTCTAGAGACATATTTAATTTGCGATCCATCATTTGCACCGCCGCAACGCCTGCCCGCCATTGCCGCGGGAAGGGGTCGGTTTGATTTATAAATTTGAGCCCAGATCCAACATTACGCAAGACCGCCGCTGCCCGCAAGGTCCCCCCCTTAATCTCTTCAGGGTATATCAAGGTTGCACCCACATCGGCTGCAACGCCAGTGGCTTTTACATCGGCTAATGATTCTTGAACCGCCTTCAAATTGAAACCGGCTGCCCAATTATTCCCTAACCAGGCGCCACCGACCGTCGCTACTCCGCTATAGGCGTTAACATCCGCCGTCGGATTGCCTGCTGCATCGGCCCCGGCAATATGGCCATATGATAAATAGGAAGCGCTGCCCCCTAAGGCGGCATTTTCTAAGGGAACCGCCACGGCGGCGTTGTTATAGGTCAAATCTTTTAAGTACTGGTTGTACATAAAGGAAGCTTGGCTTTGATTTAAGAAGGCTAACCCGGCAGGATTCCAATAAAGGCTAGAGACATCATCCGCCTGAGCGGTAAAAGCTTCTCCCATCGCAATCGCCCGCGCCCCAACAGGCACGTTTAAAACGGTGCCGCCCGAAGTTCCAGCGTTGGAAGCCCATAACAGGGTGGGGAATGGTATCAGCAAGGCAATCACGGCCATGGAGTATGTTGATCTCATGGCCCATGTATGCCGGATGAATGTTACAGCAATATGGTGTTATTGTTAAAACAGTGTAAACCGTAACATGCAGATCTCGACATGAATATTTCATGCCGTAAAATCAATAAATTCTATGTTACAGAATGTTAAGCCAGCAGGTCCTTTTTCCGATTACAAACCATATCCAACGGAAAAAAAAGTAATCCGTGGTTCCTTCAAGCGACTTGAAATTGCAGACTACCGATGACTGCGCCGTTATTTCTTTCGTGGAACTTTGCCGCCTGCGCGGCGGGCTTCTGATAATCCAATAGCGATCGCTTGTTTGCGGCTGGTGACCTTCTTATTAGATTTACCGCTTTTAAGTGTTCCCTTTTTACGTTCATGCAGTGCCTTTTTTACTTTCTGCGAGGCCTTCGCACCATATCGAGCCATAACCCATCTCCTTTAATGGAACTTAAATGTCCTAAAAGATTGGAACCATGCGACGATCCGAATGTTACATGGCGTTGATTTGGGAAGGGTTTTTATTTTTCAATTGAAAGCTGGTATGGTTATATCTGTATGACGACATTCTTTCGCTTTGTTGCCCTTCTGCTTGTTCCTGGACTCCTTACGGATCCTGCCTTAGCTCTGAGCTTCTCTGCGTGCCAACCGACAACCAAACCTATTGTTTCTCTTGTTTGTTTTAAGGAACAAGCTTTATCTGCGGCTAGTCAAGAATTTATTACAACTCTACTGTTCGTCAAGTCTATCCGTCAGACACTCAATAAAATTCATCGAAGGTCTAACCTGGCTTCAATATCCCTCCCACGTTCAAAAACAGGGGGAAAATCATGGCCCGCGATTATGGCCATCATGGTAGGCATGTCCTTGCCATACATCCAAGGACAGGATATGCAGGATTGGTTGCGTCACGACGATATTCGGGATCGAATCCGCATGCTTCACGAATTAGAAGACAATCTTCACAAAATGGATTCAGCGCCGCGATCCATCAGGAATGAAGCCTTGGCCGGTGAAATAATTGTGGCAAAGATTGTCGAATATGGGCCTCTCGTCTCACCAGAAGCCGAACTACGCAGGACGATTCAAGGCACGAATCTACAGCGCGCTGCTTTACTCATGAATGCGGTAAGAAATCAATGCTTGAACGATTTGAGCGCCTTCGATCGTGCTCAGCGTAGTGGAGATCAAGAAAAAGCGGGCGAGCTTAAAAAGCGAATCGCGGCTTTTCGACATTTTTTCTTCGATGCCTTAGACGGATTTAAGAAAGAGCCTCGTCTGCATGCCGCTTTATGGAATGACTTTCGTTTAGCTGAAGACCGTTATCAACGCCTCATCGAGCATGAGCCCCTGCGTTCATTGGGTTCTCTCCTCTTTTTTTTCGGGGTAGCAGTATCCTTGCTGGGCCTGTGGCTGCGCAGGCCAGTGGACTGGCGCTCCCTCGGAAACGCCGCGCTCGTCATGGGCCTACTCTCCACTTTGGCGGGGATCGGAATAATCAGTTGGGTGACTCTCGTCTTAAGCGGTCCCTTGTTTAATGTATCGCATTCTTCCAGGCCTCGCCGCGATTCGCTGCGATCTGCAGCGTAATCTGCGGCAAAGCGTCGAAGACAAGGGATGATTTATGACACCGCGCGGCGCTTTTTGCTTTCTTGAATGATGGGTGTTAAGTCGATCGCTGGGCGGATTTCCCAGCGGCCCATCTGAACGCCGGGATGATGCGAGACCAATTGCACCGCATGATTTAAATCCCGCGCCTCAATAATCAGTAAACCGCCGAGCATTTCTTTGGTCTCGGCATACGGACCATCCGTCACCGCGACTTTCCCGTTTTGATACTGAAGGCTTACCGTGCTCTCGGGGCCGGCTAGCCCTTCGCCGCTTACCCAATGACCGTCGCGCTTCAAGGTCTCATCGTAGGCAAAGCAGCGGTCCATCATGGCGTTCTGTTCCTGCGGCGGAGTCGCCCCCCATTTTTCTAAGTTCAGATAGCCAAAGCAGATGTATTTCATCGCTTCACCGCTTTTTGATCCGGGTTGGGAAAATCTGACATCTCAAAGATGGGACGAATCTCGATGATGTCACCGTCGTCAGCCGGGCAACTCTTCATCCAGTTCACAGCCTCTTCTTTCGAAGCCGTTTGAATCATCCAGTACCCGCCCAAGACTTCCTTGGCTTCCACAAACGGACCATCCGTAACTTTGGCTTTGCCGCCGGAAAAATGGAGGCGCGTGCCGGAGCTTAAGGGATGTAATCCATCTAAAGAAAGAAGGACGCCGGCCTTTTGCAGTTTGTCATTGAACTTGCCCATGGCTTCCATCTTATCGGCGGGGGGAACAAAATTCGAATCCACCTTTCCATTTTGGTAAACAGCCGGAATCATCAAGATCATAAATCGCATCGTATTTTCTCCTTTAAGTGTAGTGACGCTTCATCTCTTAGTCGTTTGTGCGGGACAGAAATCGACAAATCAATTTTCGATTCTAAAAATCAGCCTAATTCAACGAGGCGTTTTTCTAGGAAGCGCCGTTCGGGCTCCTGCCGCGCCTTCGCCAGGGCTTGTTTATAGGCGCTGCGCGCAGCGTCGATATTTCCTGTGCGGCGGCAAAGATCAGCGCGTACGGAATACAACATGGCGTAATCGTCCAGCTCTCCGCGCGCGAGCAGATCATCCACGAGCGTTAAGCCCACTTCGGGGCCATCACGCATGGCTACCGCTACGGCACGATTAAGTTCAATCACGGGTGAAGGCTGCAGCTCAAAAAGCTTGTCATAAAGCGCGGTGATTTGTGCCCAATCGGTGGCCTTGGCGTCTGGGGCTTCCGCATGCACCGCCGCAATCGCGGCCTGTAAAGTATATGGACCAAAGCGGTGGGATTTTAATGCCTGCTCGACAAAAGAAATTCCTTCCTTTATTTGTTCGCGATTCCAAAGTCGGCGATCCTGTTCATTCAATAGGATCACTTCGCCTTCCGTCGTGACCCGTGCCGGTCGGCGTGATTCATGAAGCAACATGAGCGCGACTAAGCCCATGACGTCTGGCTCCGGGAGTAGCTGCAAAAGTAAACGTCCTAGGCGCAACGCTTCATGAGAAAGCTCCGTGCGTACCAGGGACTGACCAGAGGAGGCGTAATAGCCCTCATTAAAGACGAGATAAATAATTTGGAGTACGGCATCCAGCCGCGCCGATAAATCGGCGGGCGAAGGAACTTCATAGGGGATATGTTCCTCACGAATTTTATTTTTAGCGCGAACGATGCGTTGCGCCAGCGTCGCGGGTGTGGTTAGGAAAGCACGCGCAATTTCTTCGGTGGTAAGGCCGCAAACTTCGCGCAGTGTTAAAGCCGCGCGTGCTTCTGACGGCAACGCCGGATGGCAACAGATAAAAATGAGTCGTAAGCGGTCATCCGCTAGCGCATCCGTAGACTCCGTTTCTGCGTTTGGCGGTATTTCCGCAAGAGTTTCTAAAACATCCGAAGCGGGTTCCAACCGCGCGTTCTTGCGCAAGCGATCGATCCCTTTAAAACGACCGGCTGAGATTAGCCAGGCGTCGGCATTGGCCGGCATGCCTTCACGGGGCCATTGTTCGAGGGCAGCACGAAAGGCATCATGCAGTGCGTCTTCGGCGACATCAAAATCCCCCAGCAGGCGAATCAGCGTCGCTAAAATCCGCCGCGATTGAGTGCGATAAATGGCTTCTACAACGTGATGGATATCCTCGGACATCGCCATAAAAAGGATAACTCATTTGCTCTCTGTCATCGGCGCTTAACATTCTCGGTATATGCTTAGGATGATGCCTATATCTTTTTTATATCGAGCGGTGGCGGCATTTTTAACGGTCCTTCTTATGTCCAATTCCACATTTCCGTCGAACAATCGCTGTGCGACAGAGAAAATCCAGCGTCTATTCAATACCCCAATGACTCCTCAAGCGCTCGCTTTACGACAGGCTTTTGCGGGACGGCACTTAATTTCTTCGGATGATTTAACAAAGACTTCGGCTATTTTTAAGCAGGCCTATCGCGCCCGACCTCGCCTTGCGGGCGGCGCTCCAGATGCGCGTGAAGCGTCTGCGCGAAACGAAATTCAAACGATTTTAAGCACGGAAATTAAAGAACCGCAGCGTTTGAGTGATGTCATCAATCGGGTGATGAGCGCCCCGATTCGTGCGGGAGGGTTTTTACAGGAGGCCCATGTATCGTTTGTCGCGGCGCATGCTGTGTTGCAAACGCTCTTAGACCATGCATTGCTTCCTGCCCATATGGGAGGATTTCTTCGTTTGTGGCCGAAATCGATGTCTGGAGTAGAGGCATCAAAAAGAATCGGCGCGTCAAGCAATCAGCTTTCCAAGGTTCAGACGGATCGAGCATTACTCACACGCAATCAAATGGCTTTACTGGCCATGCTTTTGGGAATCGATTTTTACACGTTGTATCAGTATCGTTGGGATCTTGATCAACGGGCCTCCGAAAGTCAGCGCTATTTATCTGATTTTGGACAACGTTTTAAGGCGTTGAGGCATGCCCGAGACTCTTCAACGGAAAAATTCAAATCCGTCGCCGGGCGTATCGAAGTGGATTTATATGTGCGTTCGCTCGAAAGCGGGTGGTACGATCCGTCTCTTGGCGAATGCATGACGCTGGCCAGTATTTTCAATATGTCCGTGGCCGATCTTTTAGATTTTGCTCAACCCCCCACTCATGCCACATCTTTAAAAAATATCCCAGAGTTTTGGACAAAGACGGCGCACCGCATTAAATACGATGTTTTTAAAAAATTTGGATCCATCGAACCCTTAGGGTCTGCATTAGGAGCACGTCAGAATCCGAGAGAAGCGGCATACAAGGATCTCTCGCGTATTGAGCGGGCAAAACTTAG
>Ga0105239_10007631_pt1 | contig 12398 bp, 11 predicted proteins | sample KBSC44metaG_FD_92761 | JGI IMG/M metagenome (GOLD analysis project Ga0105239, IMG submission 92761) | Corn rhizosphere microbial communities from Kellogg Biological Station, Michigan, USA - KBS C4-4 metaG | ecosystem: Host-associated > Plants > Roots > Rhizosphere > Soil | place: Michigan, USA...
GAGCCGCGACTTGAGTCTCTGCGCGAGGCCTACGCCAAGGAGACCTTTCCTCTGTTGCGCGTGCCCGAATGGCGCGACGACATCACGGCGGCGCGCGAGGCATTCCAGAGGCTCAGCAAAGGCTCCCGCACCGTCGTATTTTTCGGGACCGGAGGATCAAGCCTCGGTGGCCAGACGCTTGCCCAGCTCGGCGGCTGGGCCATTCCCGGCGACGACAAGCATGGCAGCGAGGAACGCCCGCGCACGCGCTTCTACGACAATCTGGATGCGCGGACCCTCGACCTTGCACTTTCGGGTCTCGATCTAAAGTCAACGCGTTTCGTGGTGATCTCGAAGTCCGGCGGTACGCCCGAGACTTTGGTGCAGATCATCGCGACAATCGAGTCAGTGCGCGCCGCGGGGCTGGAAGATCGCATTCCGGACCTGTTTCTTGCCGTGACCGAGCCCAAAGCCCCAGGTGTGAAGAACGGCTTGCGCGCGCTCTGCGAGGAATTCGCAATTCCCACTCTCGACCATGACCCTGGCATTGGGGGCCGCTTCTCTGGCCTGACCAATGTCGGCTTACTGCCGGCTCTTGCCCGCGGCCTCGATGTGGTGGCGTTACGCGAAGGCGCGCAAAGCGTCATCGACGCGACGCTCAAGGCCAAGAGCGCTGCGGATTTTGCTCCGGCAATAGGCGCCGCGGTCGTCATCGGCCTTGCCAAGGAGCGCGGCGTCCGCGCCACGGTGATGCTGCCTTACTCCGACCGCCTGTCTCGTTTCGCCGCCTGGTATGTGCAGCTTTGGGGTGAAAGCCTCGGCAAGCAAGGCGAAGGGACAACGCCGGTCGGAGCGCTAGGGCCAGTGGATCAACACAGTCAGCTTCAGCTCTATCTCGACGGCGCGCCGCAGCATCTCATCACCGTCATCCGCGAGAACTGCGAGGGCCGAGGCCCGCGCATTGCATCGGACCTCGCCAAGCTCGCCGGCGCCGACTATCTCGCTGGCCGCGCTGCTGGCGATCTCGTTGCGGCGCAGCAGCGCGCGATTCCCGAAGCGCTAGCCAATGCAGGCCGGCCGGTGCGCACCATCGATCTCGAGACACTCGACGAGCGGGCGCTGGGTGCTCTCATGATGCATTTCATGCTCGAGACCATCCTTTCCGCGCATCTTCTTGGCGTCGACCCGTTCGACCAGCCGGCGGTAGAATCGGGTAAAATCCTGACTCGCCGGTATCTCGCCGGCGAACCGGCAGAGGCCACGAATGCCCGTAAGACAGCTGCCGCCGGATCTCGTCAATCGCATCGCGGCCGGTGAGGTCGTCGAGCGGCCTGCAAGCGTCGTCAAGGAGCTGATCGAGAACGCGATCGACGCTGGCGCGCGCCGCATCGACATCCTCACCTCTGCCGGCGGACTTGGGCTGATCCGCGTCGCCGATGACGGCGCGGGCATGGCGCCTGAGGATCTTTCCCTTGCGGTCGAGCGGCACGCGACCTCGAAGCTCGCTGACGACGATCTCTCGCACATCGTGACACTCGGCTTCCGTGGCGAGGCGTTGCCCTCGATCGGTGCCGTTGCGCGGCTCTCGATCCAAAGCCGCTCCGCCGGGGCGGGCGAAGCCTTCGCGATCGAAGTGGATGCCGGCCGCAAATCTCCGCTCAAGCCTACCGCGCTTGCCTCCGGCACCAGGGTCGAGGTGCGCGATCTCTTTTATGCGACACCGGCGCGGCTCAAATTCATGAAATCGGAGCGGGTCGAGATCGCCGCCATTGCCGATATGGTGAAGCGGTTTGTGCTCGCTCATCCCGAGATCGCTTTCAGTCTTATGACCGGCGAGCGCACCACGTTGCGGCTCGAGGCCTGCCCGCCAGGTCTGATCGACCACGGCCTGTCGCGCCTCGGACGCATCCTCGGCGAGGATTTTGTCAAGGATGCGCTTCCGGTGCGTGCGTCGCGTGGCTCCATCTCTGTCGAGGGTTTTGCCGGGCTGCCCACGCTGCACCGGCCAAACAGCCTTCAGCTTTATCTCATCGTCAATGGCCGCCCGGTGCGGGACAAGCTGCTCGCCGGCACGGTGCGCGCCGCCTATGGCGACCTCGTGCCCAATGGCCGCCATCCGATGCTCGCACTGTTCCTCACCATGCCTCCCGAAGAGGTGGACGTTAACGTGCATCCGGCCAAGACCGAGCTCAGATTCCGCGATCCTAATGCCGTGCGCTCGCTGCTCATCGGCGCGCTGAGGGACGCCCTTGGGCAGGCGGGTCATCGCGCTACGGCCTCTCTCTCGCAAGCCGCGCTGGAGCGAATAACGCAGCCCAATCGATCCATGCCAGACCAAGTCGTTCGCGATCACCATGCCCCAGCCGGCGCACGGAGCTTCGGTTTTGCTGAGCGAGCGCAGGCGCCGCTTGCAACTCTCGCCGAGCCTAGCGGCGACACGCGCGGCAATTCCGCACCCGACGAAGCGGTGGGCGCGGACTATCCGCTCGGCGCAGCGCGGGCCCAGCTTCAGGACACCTTCATCATCGCCGAGACCGAAGATGCGCTCGTCATCGTCGATCAGCACGCCGCGCATGAGCGGCTCGTGTATGAGCGGCTGAAGCGCAGCCTGGCCAATGGTGGCATTTCGCGCCAACTTCTTCTCATCCCCGAAGTGGTCGAGCTCGACAGCGAAGCTGCCTCGCTTCTTGCCGGCGCAGCATCAGAGCTGGAGCGCTTGGGCCTGGTCATCGAAGCGTTCGGCGCCTCCGCCCTCCTGGTGCGGGAAGTGCCCGGCCTGCTCGGCACCTGCAACGTCAAAGGGCTGCTTTCCGACCTCGCCGACACGCTCGCCGAAGATGAGGATGCCGGAGAAAACCGCCTGCTTGCCGAGCGCCTTGACCATGTGCTCTCGACCATGGCCTGCCACGGGAGCGTGCGGGCGGGACGGCGGCTCTCGCCGGAGGAGATGAACGCGCTACTGCGCGACATGGAGAAGACGCCCTTCACCGGCCAGTGCAATCACGGCCGCCCCACCTATATCGAGCTCAAGCTCGCCGATATCGAGAAGCTGTTCCAGCGCCGCTGATGCGGCGCGAGCTTGACTCAGGCTGGAGCTCGCGTGGACTGCTCCACCCTCTCGCTGCCGCGGTGTCGCGCGACGCACGCAGCAAGCGCCGCGATCGCGTCGCGTGTGCCGGTCAGCTTGAAGCTGAACTTGGCTCCATCTGCGACGATGGTGAGCACCTTGCCATGGCGGAGCGCATCCAGCACGGGATTGGTGTTTTCGAGCGGGATGAGGATGCCGTGCGCATCGATAACCTTGGCAATTGCACGCATCGGCTTGCGTGCATCTATCAGCAGAGACACGGGCACGGTCGTTCCGACTTCGAAGCCGCGTCTTTCGTCGGCGAGCACGAGCCCCCAGTCGAAGTCCTTAGAGATGACAAAGCCGAGCAGAACGCCGCTCTTGGACTGCGCCATCATGGTGCAATCGCTGAACTTCCCGTCGCCGTCGTAATTAGCTTTGCCGTGCCACACGCCGGAAGTGAAGCTGCCCTTGTCGGGGCTTCCCGCGGACAGCACGGCCACGACAAACGGTACGAAGAGCAAGGCTCTCATCGTCATGGCAGGGTCCCCGCATTGCCGGCTTTAAGCATTTAAGCACGAAGCGGAGCCGCGCGGGTTAAGGGCGGAAATCGCTTTTGTTTCCGATCCTTGCGATCGCGATCTGCGTGTCGCCATAACGTCGCCGATCGATCTCATGAAAGCCAGCGGGCCAGGCGATGTCGACATCGGCCCGCTCTTCCAAGACGGCGACCGCTCCTTGGCGAGCCCACCCCCGATCAACCGCCTCGCCAAGCGCGCGTTCTCCGAGGCCCTTGCCGTAAGGCGGGTCGCAGAAGATGAGCTGGAAGGGCTGAAGCGTGCCGGCCTCGCCGAGCCTCGTCGCGTCGCGGCGCCAGATCTTGGTGACGCCGGTGAGTCCAAGCGCTTCCACATTCCGCCTGATCGCCGCGCGGGCTGCGGCGTTCTCTTCGATGAACACGGCATAGCGTGCGCCGCGAGACAAAGCCTCAAGTCCAAGCGCGCCGGAGCCGGCGAACAGGTCAAGCACGCGCGCGCCTTCAAAGTCGAATTCTGGCGCTCCATGCTGAAGCACGTTGAACAAAGCCTGACGCACGCGATCCGAAGTTGGGCGCGTGGCGACTCCCTTGGGCGCCTCAATGCTGGCGCCTCTAAACTTGCCGGCGACGATGCGCATCAGGCTTTCAACCCGAATTCGCGCGCGAGCTTCGGGCCAAGCTGATCAGCGAGCACGCGCCGCTTCACCTCCTCGAGCGCGCCCTCAGCGAGATCGCCGAGCGCGAACGGTCCGAAGGAGATGCGGATCAGGCGATTGACGGTAAGACCGAGATGCTCGGCGAGGCGCTTCACCTCGCGGTTCTTGCCTTCGCGCAGGCTGAGCATGAGCCAGAGGTTTGACCCCTGTTCGCGGTCGATGCGCGCCTCGACCGGCCCGTATTTCACGCCGTCGATAGTGACACCGCTGCGCAAGCCGTGCAGCGCCTTTTCGGTCACGCGCCCATGCGCCCGCACGCGGTAGCGCCTCAGCCAGCCGGTGCTCGGCAGCTCGAGATGGCGCGCCAGCGCGCCATCGGTGGTGAGCAAGAGGAGACCCTCGGTGTTTATGTCGAGCCGGCCGACCGAGACCACGCGCGGCAGGCTTGGCGGCAGAGCGTCGAACACCGTACGCCTTCCTTGCGGGTCCTTGTGACTGGTGATTAGCCCGCGCGGCTTGTGATAGCGCCACAGCCGCGGCGCCTGGGAGGCGGGCATTGGCTCGCCGTCCACCATGATCTTGTCGCCCGGCGAGACCACATGGGCCGGCGTGGTCAGCACCTTGCCGTTGACCGAGACGCGGCCCGCGGCGATCCAAGCTTCGGCGTCACGGCGCGAGCAAAGCCCGGCATGGGCCATCGCCTTGGCGATGCGCATCGGCTCCTGGGGCCGGGGTGGGGGTGGTCGTCGCGCGGCTAACCTCTGGTCGCTCCGCACCGCTTGACGCTCGCCTCTCTTCCCGCGCACCTTGCCTTCCATGATAACGAAGCTCGCAGAGGCGGGGCCAAGCCGCAAGGCCGTGCGGCCGATGGAGCTTGCGCTCGCCGAGGCTGAGCAAGCCCGCGATCTCGGCGAGGTGCCGATTGGTGCGGTGATCATAAGCCCCGCCGGCGAGGTTCTGGCTAGCGCCGCCAACCGCACGCTCACCCTGCGCGATCCCACGGCGCATGCAGAACTTCTTGCCATCCGCGCTGCGGCGACCAAGCTCGGCTCGGAGCGGCTCGTGAACTGCGACCTCTACGTTACGCTCGAGCCCTGCGCCATGTGCGCCGCGGCCATCTCATTCGCTCGCATTCGCCGGCTCTATTTCGGCGCTGCCGATCCTAAGGGCGGCGCGGTCGAGCACGGCCCCCGGTTTTTTCAGCAGCCGACTTGTCACCACGCGCCGGAGGTGATCGCTGGCTTAGGCGAAACGCGCGCGGCGGCGCTGCTCAAGGACTTCTTCGCCGCGCGGCGCTAGAAGCCTGAGCGCGGCGTCCAGTAGCGCATGCTTGGCGGATAATTCGCCTCTGGATATTTCCGCTGCAGCGCCTGGATCTCGTAGTCGCCCTTCTCGTAGGGCACGAAGCCGAAATAGAAGCTGTAACCGCCGGGCCGGCCTGGGCTGTAGTAGTACGGGTAGATCGGAGGACGCCCACGCCTGAAGAATTGTGCTTGTTCGAGGACTGTCGCGCCACTTGTGGGATCGCTCAGAAAACCTGGTGCGGCTGCCGCGGGCTCAGCGTTGCTCACAAACCAAATGCCGAGCAAGAGCACGGCTGCCAAGGCGGCAGCACGGGCCAAAGCACTGGCGCCGTCGAATAGATTTGGCATCAGCATCTCCGATCTTTCGTCAGGGTAGCCGCAGCCGCGCGTCCGCGCAATGACCGGCCAGAAAAAGGTGGCGGAAAAGGCGCGTCTTTGCCGATCATGCGCGACATGACCTTGTCTCCTCTGGCCATCCAGCTCGGGATCGCCGCCATCCTCGTTCTTTCCATCGCCGTGTCGACGCTGAGCTTTGCGCTCACATCGCGCAAGGCTGGCGCCGCGCCGACGATTCGAGCGACCTCGCGGAAGCTCAAGCCGGGCTGGTACCAGCTTCAGATCGTCGTCACCAATCGGGCGCCCTATGGTGTCGTCGTTGACGAACTCAGGCGAGTGCGGCCGCGAGCGGCGCGGCTGATGGCGCCGATCCAGCAGGTCAGCACGCGCGAAGGCGACTTCCAGGTATGGTCCGATCCAACGACCGACAAAGCGCGGATCGGAATTCCGCTCGATATCGCTCTTGCGCCGAATGATGGCGGCGGCCGCGTCTTGCCCGCCAAGGGCGTGCAGCTGACGGCCTGGTTGTTCCTTCCCGCTGGCGCCGATCCTTCCGAGCTTGTGCTCGAGCTTACGCTCGTCGACGGCAGCGATCACCTGCGCGCTTATCGTTTCTCTGTCGCGCCCAATCCGGAAAATGTCTCCAAGCATGACGACGCCACTCGCCGGGCATGAACCCGCGAGGCGTGAAAGGGGATGGCGCACCGAAAAGCGCAAACCTAAGGTTCCGCGATCTCTCGCGAGACCACGGCGGGCACTCTCGGCGCGCCAATCGCGGACGTCTTGTCGGCACCGGGCCCTGCTTTTCGTTGCCGGACAAACCGGTCGATCAGCTAGCTCCTAGCAGGACCTCGTAGTGGGTCCGGAGGGAGTCCCGGCAACCGCCCGAGAGCTAGACTATGCGTCAGCCGGCCCGCAGGCGCCGCACCTCGTCCCGCTTCATGAACGCCTCATGATGCGCCCTTCAAGTGGACGAGGCGAGCGCAGCATAAAGGATGCTGGAAACCCGGGGATAACCGTCTTTGCTGAGGGGGGACTTGGAACATGGCTTGGGACACGTTGGGGTAGTCTGCAAGAGCAGGACGTGTACTATTACGTGAGACATCAGTATAAAGATCAAGCGCGTGCGACCTGGGGAGAGGACGTCCTGGGGTTACTTCAGGGCGGAAGTGGAAAAAAGCAGGGCGTTGAGAGCCGACCAGCCTCTCCCAACGCTTCACTGCTGTTTGGACGCGTGGTCACGATGAACTCCGCGCGCGATGTCATTGATGACGGTGTCGTCGGCATTAGCGGTGACACGATCATTCATGTCGGAACCCGCGGCGATAAAGTGCCAACCGAGCTGGCTGGTGCCCCGCAGGTAGAAACGTCGGGCACTCTCTATCCCGGTTTGATCGAGCTCCACAATCACCCCGCCTACAATGAAATTCCTCTATGGGACCCGCCGCAAAAATACACCAACCGCAAACTGGCGAGCCGCCAGCGATTACGCGCGTAAGATCAAGACCCCCGCGGCGATCCCCGTCAATAATACCGACACTGATTACCCCAGGGCGATCGCGAGATTCGTCGAATGCAAAGCCCTCTTTGGCGGGACCACGACGTTCGCCGGGTTAGCCGCGAAGGACGGACACAACTATGTCGGCCTCGTACGCAATATCGAGTTCCCGGATCGGGCAACTTGGCCGGTTGCCATTGGGCACATAAACGATTTTGAATCAGTAAAAGAGGCCGAGCAAGAACTCGGGCCCATTCTCAACGACCCAAGTAAGAGGTTCTTGCTCCATCTCTCGGAAGGCGTCGATGACGATTCGCGCCGCGTGTTCCATAACCTTCAACGCACAGATGGGTCGTGGCTGCTCTCCCCAATCCTTCTCGGTATCCACGCGACTGGTCTGGCACCGAATGAACTTTCAATAATGACTGCCAGTGGCGGGATTGTGTGGTCGCCCCTGAGCAACTTTTTTTGTATGGCACGACCACTGATGTCCGCAGCGCCATGGAAGCCGGGGTTCCAATTGCGCTCGGCGCCGACTGGGCTCCTAGTGGCAGCAAGAACCTGCTTGGCGAGATGAAAATCGCTCGACTTGTAAGTCAACACGAACACGGGTTTCTTTCCGATCGCGCCATTGTCGAAATGGTGACCTGCGTGCCAGCCAAAATGATCGGATGGCAGAGTTGGCTCGGCAGTCTTGAAGTTGGGCGAAAGGCGGATCTCGTCGCGATCGCCGGCAAAAACACGCCGCCCTACACCGACCTCATAGACGCCACTGAGGCCGATCTTATAGCCGTCCTCATCGACGGCAGACCGCGCCTAGGCCGCGCCGATATATTGGACCCTCGCGACCCAAAAATGGAACTCGTCCGGGTGGCGTCAACGGATTTCTTGATCGACCTCACTGAGCCCAACGACGATCCACTCGCGGGTCTCCGCCTCGACACCGCAATCGCGAAACTAACCTATGGCCTCAAGATTTGCCCGATTTGGCGGCCAAGTTCGGAGCACATGTTCAATATCTTGGCCCATCAACCGAACGCTACATGCTCGTGTTGGACATGGACGAGGCAAACGGCGCCGCCAAAGAAGCGTTCGCGCCCGCAACTATCAGTCGAGGCGACGTCGATCCGATGGAGCTTGAACCCTTACGGCAGTCGACGACAGTCAGTTCATCCCGCGATTAAAAGCGAGCCGTAACCTTACTGTCTGGTTGAAGGCATTGTTGTAGCGCCGCCTCTCCCATAGCGCGGCGAGCCGATTTGCCGCACACAGGAAGCTTAGTTGGCTTGGACCCTCTTGTCGGCGCTGGTATCGACCGATTTGATGCCGTGGAGCAGGTCAAGCGCGTAGTTGAGCTGCGTGTCCTTGGTCTTGTCCTCGGGCACGTAGGACGAGCTTCCATCAACCTCGTCGGCTTCGGCCTCGTCATTGGGGTTCTTGAGGTGGCCGCGCAGGCTCGCCTCGCCGACTGCCGCTGCGACATCCTTGTTGAGGTCCTTTGGCAATTCCTCCTCAACCTTGACCTCGGGCTGAATGCCCTGGGCCTGGATCGAGCGGCCCGATGGCGTGTAGTAGCGCGCAGTGGTGAGCCTGAGCGCCCCGCCTCCCGACAGCGGGATGATGGTCTGCACCGAGCCTTTCCCGAAGGAACGCGTGCCGACCAGGATCGCCCGGTGGTGATCCTGCAAAGCGCCGGCCACGATCTCCGAGGCGGAAGCCGAGCCGCCATTGATCAGCACCACGAGCCGCTTGCCGCTGGTGACGTCGCCGGGCCGCGCATTGGCGCGCTGCGTTTCCTCCTCGTTGCGCCCCTTGGTGAGCACGATAGCGCCCTGGTCGAGGAAGGCGTCAGACACCGAGATAGCCTGGTCGAGCAGGCCGCCAGGATCGTTACGAAGGTCGATGACGTAGCCCTTGAGCTTCGGGCCGATGGTTTTCTTGAGATCGGCGACCGCTCTTTCAAGATCTGCCGTAGTCTGCTCGTTGAAGCTCGTGATGTGGATATAGCCTACGTCACCTTCGGCTTCGTACTTGACCGGTTTGATGCGGATCACGTCGCGGACCATCTTCACGTCGAAGGGATTGTCCACGCCCTTACGCATGATGGTGAGGGTGATCGGCGCGTTGACCGGGCCGCGCATCTTCTCCACGGCCTCCTCGAGGGTGAGTCCTTCGATCGATTCTTTGTCGAGTGCGGTAATGAGGTCGCCGCTCAGCAGGCCAGCCTTGGCCGCCGGCGTGTCCTCGATCGGAGAGACGACCTTGATCATGCCGTTCTCCATGGTGACTTCGATGCCGAGCCCACCGAACTCGCCCTTGGTCTGCACCTGCATGTCGCGGAATTCTTTGCCGGTGAGATAGGTCGAGTGCGGGTCGAGCGCCATCAGCATGCCTCTGATCGCGTCTTCGACCAGCTTCTGATCGTCGGGCTTCTCGACATAATCGGAGCGGACGCGCGACAGCACCTCGCCGAACAGGTTGAGCTGGGAATAGAGGTCGGAGTTTGAGTCGGATGCCGGCTCGCTCCAGGCGAGCCCCGCCATCATCGAGCCAGCTGCGAGCAGAGCGAGCGCCGCAAGCGCCCAGAGCCTGTAGTCAGATTTGCGGATCACCATGAACTCCTCGGAACCAGTGGGTGGGTCCAAATCTGGACGCCGACAGCCAAATGTCATCCGACAAGCTACTCCTCCTGGCCGAAATGCCAGTGCGACAAGCTGTCCATGTCGCGAGCGAACCCTAACGCGTCGTAACTTGCCTTCTCTGCAAAGCGCGCCAGCCGATGTCGCGGCGCGAAAAGCCTTGCGGCCAGCCGATCTTGTTAACGGCAGCGTAAGCGCGCGATTGCGCCTCTTTGATGTCGCGCCCGCGTGCGGTGACGCCCAGCACGCGACCTCCATCGGCGAGAATGCGGGTGCCGTCGCGCCTCGTGCCGGCATGAAAGATCTGCACGTGAGGATCAGCGGCGGCGCGGTCCAGCCCCTTGATCTCCGAGCCCTTCTGGTAGGCACCAGGATAGCCGCGCGCCGCCATGACCACGCAGAGGGCAGCATCGTCGTGCCAGTCTAGCGTGATGCCCTCGAGCCGGCCTTCAGCGATGGCAAGCAGGGTAGGGAGCAGGTCCGATTTCAGCCGGACCATCAGCACCTGCGCCTCGGGATCGCCGAAGCGCACGTTATATTCGATGAGCTTCGGCGCACTGTCCTTGATCATAAGACCAGCATAGAGAACGCCTTTGAACGGCGTGCCGCGTTTCCGCATTGCGCGCACGGTCGGCAGCACGATCTCGTCCATCACGCGCTTGCATAGTTGCGGCGTCATGATCGGCGCCGGCGAATAGGCACCCATGCCACCGGTGTTTGGGCCTTTGTCGCCATCGAAGGCGCGCTTATGGTCTTGCGCCGTGGCGAGCGGCAGAGCTGTGTCGCCATCGACCAGCGCGAAGAAGCTCGCCTCCTCGCCGTCCAGGAACTCCTCGATCACCAAGCTTGCGCCGGCGGCGCCGAACACGCCGGAGAAGCAGGCGTCGATCGCTTGATTCGCTTCCGCCTGCGTCGCGGCGATGGTCACGCCTTTGCCGGCGGCGAGCCCGTCGGCCTTGATGACGATGGGAAGGCGCTGCGTCCGGAGATAGTTCTTGGCGGATGCCGGGTCGGCAAAGCGGCGGTAAGCAGCGGTTGGAATGCCGTATTCGGCAGCAAGGTCCTTGCTGAAGCCTTTCGAGCCTTCGAGCTGCGCGGCAGCCTTGGACGGGCCGAACACGCTAATGCCGGGGCCGTCGAGATCGTCGGTGAGCCCTGCAACGAGAGGCGCCTCGGGACCGATCACCACGAGCCCGATCCCTTTCTCCTTGCAGAAGCCGATCACTGCCCCATGGTCGGCAATGTCGAGCGCAACACACTCCGCGACCTCGGCAATGCCGGCATTGCCCGGCGCGCAGTAAAGGCGGTCGAGCAGGGGACTCTGCGCGAGCTTCCAGGCGAGCGCGTGCTCCCTCCCGCCGCCCCCGATCAGAAGCACTTTCACCTTGCGTGACGCTCCGCTTGTGGCCCAGAGGTCGAGCTTGTATTGCAGATGCGTGATGGACGCCAATGGCTGATCGATTAGCGCAAACAGCGACGAATCTCGTCGAATATACCGTCTCCGAGCTTGCCTTCGCGCTCCGGCGCACGGTCGAGGACAATTTCGGCCTGGTGAAGCTGCGCGGGGAGATCTCGGGCTTCAGGGGCCGGCATTCGTCGGGCCATTGCTATTTCACTTTGAAGGACGAGAGCGCCTGCATCGAGGCGGTGATCTGGAAGGGCACGTTCGTCCGGCTCAAGTTCAAGCCCGAGCAAGGACTCGAGGTGATCGCGCGCGGCCGCGTCACCACCTATCCCGATAAGTCGAAATATCAGATTGTGATCGACGAGCTCGAGCCTGCCGGCGTCGGCGCGCTGATGGCGTTGCTTGAGCAGCGCAAGAAGATGCTCGCCGCCGAGGGGCTGTTCCACGAGGCACGCAAGAAGACCCTTCCTTACCTGCCGCGCATCGTCGGCGTAGTCACCTCGCCGACCGGCGCGGTGATCCGCGATATTCTGCATCGTCTGGCGGATCGTTGCCCCTGCCATGTGCTGGTGTGGCCGGTCAGGGTTCAGGGCGAGACCTGCGCCGCAGAGGTGGCCGGCGCAATCGCCGGCTTCAACGCGCTTGTCATCGGCGCGGCGGTGCCACGGCCGGACCTCATCATCGTTGCGCGAGGCGGTGGCAGCTTCGAAGACCTATGGGGCTTCAACGAGGAGATCGTGGCCCGGGCGGTGGCGGCGAGCGCGATCCCGCTCATCTCTGCGGTCGGGCATGAGACCGACTGGACCATCATCGACCTTGTTGCCGACTGGCGGGCGCCGACGCCGACCGCGGCGGCCGAGCGCGCCGTTCCGGTGCGCACCGAGCTACTGATCACGGTCAAGAGCTTCGGCGTACGCGCCGTGAGCAATTTGCGCCGCGCGCTCGAAGCACGGCGAAGCCGCTTCCTCGCTGCCGC
>Ga0105239_10007633_pt1 | contig 12396 bp, 8 predicted proteins | sample KBSC44metaG_FD_92761 | JGI IMG/M metagenome (GOLD analysis project Ga0105239, IMG submission 92761) | Corn rhizosphere microbial communities from Kellogg Biological Station, Michigan, USA - KBS C4-4 metaG | ecosystem: Host-associated > Plants > Roots > Rhizosphere > Soil | place: Michigan, USA...
AGCGCGAGGAACGCCGCCGCGCGCGCGGCCTGGCGTGTGTCTTCGATCGCGTGATACAGACCGATCACGCCGAAATACAAAAACAGCAGCACGAGTTCGGAGGTGAGACGCGCATCCCACGTCCACCACGTGCCCCACATCGGCTTGCCCCACAGCGAACCGGTGACGAGCGTGATAAAGGTGAACGCGGCGCCGACGGGCGCGGCGGACATCGCGAGGATTTCGCTCAGCTTGATGCGCCACACCAGCGCGATGAATCCGTTCACGGCCATGAATCCGTACGCGAACAGACCCATCCACGCGCACGGCACGTGTACATACATGATGCGGAACGATTCGCCCTGCTGGTAATCGGAGGGCGCCATGAACAAGCCGCCGTAGAAACCCCACGCGCCGAGCGCGAAGGCGATCGCGTAGAGCCACGGCGTCCAGCGGCCCGCTAACCGGTAGAAGTACGGCGGCGACCCGAATTTGTGGAACCAGAGGACCAGCGGATTCATGTCACGTCAGCGAGATTTTGAGAGCGGCGGCGGCAGCCAGCGGCGCGAGCACCAGGGCGACCACCAGCCACGCGCCCAGCCACAGCAGCGGTGCGGTGTAGGCGAGCCCCATCTGCGCCGCGTCGCATGCGCCGGCGCCGAAGATCAGAACAGGCACGATCAGCGGCAGCACCAGCAACGACAAAAGCATACCAGAGCGCCGCATCCCCACGGTTAAAGCCACGCAAACCGAGCCGATCAGGCTGAGCAGCGGCGTGCTGAGGGCGAGCGACGCGAGCAGCACGCCGAGCGATCCGGACGGCATATGCAGTAGCTGCGCGAGCAGCGGCGCGGCTGCCAGCAGCGGAACCGCCGTGGTGATCCAGTGCACCAAGACCTTGCAGCCGAGCAGCAGCGACAGCGGATGCGGCGACATTACGAGCTGTTCGAGCGATCCGTCTTCCAGATCACTGCGGAACAACGCATCCAGTGACAGCAACATCGCCAGCAGCACGGCGACCAGGATCGTGCCCGAGGAAATGCGCGCCAGCATCGCTGTCTCGGGTCCCAACGCGAGCGGGAACAGCGCGACGACGATGATCGCGAACAGCAACGGATTGAGCGCATCGCCGCGCCGGCGCCAGACCAGTTTGAAATCGCGCCGCAACAACGCGACGCAGGCAGCGGTTGTCGTGCCGGGCTTCATGCGGCGTGCAGCGCAATGCGGCGCGGCGTGCCGGATGTATAGGCATACGCGCCGTGCGAAGTGATCAGCGCAGCGCCGCCGCGGCGTGCGTGATTGTCGAGCAAACGATTGACCAGTTCGATGCCGCCGCGATCGAGATTCGCGTAAGGCTCATCGAGCAGCCACATCGCCGCCGGCACGAGCAGCAGACGCGCCAGCGCAACGCGTTTGCGTTGCCCTGCCGACAATGTGCGCACCGGCTGGTCTTCGTAACCTTCCAGACCGACGCTCGCTAGCGCCAGCGTCGGCGTGATGCCGGCGCGGATGCCGCCGAGTCCGACGGCGAAATTAAGGTTCTCGCGCGTGGAAAGCTCGGTCTTCAGCCCGAGCAGATGGCCGAGCAGCGCGACCTGGTGCGACAACTGCGCAAGCGTCAGCGGCTCGCCGTGCAACGTGATCGTACCCGACGTCGGCGCGAGCAGCCCGGACAGCACTTTCAATAGCGTCGTCTTGCCCGAGCCGTTGTCGCCTTCGATGAGCACGATCTCGCCCGGACGCAACGCAAAATCCATCGGCCCGAACACGGGCTCGTCGTTGCGCGCGTAGGCGAGGGCCGCGGCTTGCAGCAGCGGCGCCGTGTCGGTCAGAAGGGGATCCATGCGGGCGCGATGCTACCTGTCAACAGCGGGGAGGCCAAGCGCAATACCGCTGAAGGCGACCCCAGTTGGTCCGTTTTTTGTCCGCTGGATGTCCGAATGGCGAGCGCGTGGTTCGCAAGAATAAGCCTACCTAATGGCCTTTCTGAGGAACCCCATGAAAGCGTTAATCGTTTCTTCCCTTCTGGTCGCCGGCGTGGCTCAAGCTGCGCCACATAGCGGCGTGTTGAACATCGCTGCCGGTGCTGACCGTACCTGTGCATTGATGGCGGATCATCGCGTGAGTTGTTGGGGATCGTCGGAGCCGACGCCGAGTCCGGCGCCAGGCATCGGGAACGTCGCTTGGGTAGCTGCGGGCCGGGGATTTACCTGCGCATTGAAAAGCGCCACGAACAGCGACGATCGCACCGTGTGGTGTTGGGGAAAAAACGATGTGGGCCAACTGGGCAATGGAACCGGTGTCGACAGCGCGGATCCGGTGGAAGTACTCGTGCGCAGGCCGATGCCGATCGGCAGCAAGCCGCTTTCCGATGTGGTGACTATTTCCGCATACGAGTCGCACGCCTGCGCCCTTCAGTCCGACAACACGATGTGGTGCTGGGGCGAAAATAGCGACGGAGAGCTGGGTCATCACTCGGCGCCACTTCAGAGCCTAACAGCAGTCGAAGTAGTCGTGCATGACGGCTTCGACTCGAAGCTCAACGTTCTGTCAATGGCTGTGGGTGGGGAGCACACGTGTGCCGCGCTCTCCGACGGTTCGCGGACCGCAGCCTGCTGGGGTTATAACGCCTTCGGCCAAGTAGGCAATGATGCGGCGGCCAGCAGCACCAATTCACCTTATCCGGTGCTGACACAAGATGGCAGCTCGCTGGTGATTGACGCTGGCGGATACATTTCAGCGGGAGGGTATCATACGTGTGCGCTCGTTCCAGAAGCATCTCCCGAACGAAATTCCATTGTTTGTTGGGGTGAAAATTTGAGAGGCGCACTTGGAAATGCGAAGCAGTTCGGATCGTGGACGTCCTCACCCGAACCGGTTGGATTCGCCGACGGCACGAAGCTTACTTTTTTAGATAGCGTGTCCGCCGGCGCGCTTTCCACTTGTGCGTTGCTTGCTGCCGATAAAAGCATCGCGTGCTGGGGCGCGGACAACTATGGCCAGTTGGGGAATCACAGAACGGTCGAGGACGGCTACTCGATATCCCCCGTTTCGGTGCAGCTGGACGGAAATACGCTCGTCGGGTTTTCCAGTCTGTCTCTGGGCGCAGATCACGCATGTGCTATTCAGTCCGACTCCACCGATACGGCCCCGCAGCCGGGAGTGAAGTGCTGGGGGCGCAACAACGTCGGGCAGCTCGGACTGGGAACCTCGGATACGTCGCGTCACGATGGCCCATTTCCCGCAAAAGGTGACTGGCCCCTTTTCACTGACGGATTCGACGCTCCGTGAGGACGTGCGCTGAGCTGACCTGATTGAGCGAGAAAATTGATGTTGATCTGAAAAGTCTTTCGACGCTGTAGACTGGATTGCAGCAATCGGAACCAACTGCATGAAACTGCATCCTTTTCTACTCGTCCTTGCGGCCGCAACTGCAAATGCAGAGCAACGCTCGTATCTGATCGGCCTCAGCGATCCTCCTCTCGTCGAGCATGCCCGCGCTGTAGCCGCGGCGACGCCTACGCTGTCGCCCAAGGCAGCCGTGCGGCGGGCGATGCAATCGGCCGACAGCCAAGGTTACGCGCAGATGCTCATCGCGCATCGCGAAACGGTGCTCGGTGTGGCGTCGCACGAGATCGGTCGCACGATCGTGCCGCGGCATGCGTTCCAGACGGCGAGCAACGGCTTTTCGGCGATCCTCGACGACAGCGAAGCCGCACGCATCGCGACGCTACCCGGCGTCACCGCCGTGCGCCCGTCACGCACCGAGTACGTGCTGACCGACGCCGGTCCGCAATGGATCGGCGCGACGAATCTCTGGAACGGCAGCGTGCCGGGCATCGCGGCGACCAAGGGCGAGGGTGTGGTCGTCGGCATCATCGACACCGGCATCAATCCGACGCATCCGTCGTTCGCGACGGCGGGCGGCGACGGCTATACGAACGTGAATCGGCGCGGTCATTTCTACGGACTCTGCACGTCGGGCGAAGCGACGTGCAATGCAAAACTCATCGGCATCTACGACATGACCGATGAGGGCAGCAACGGTGTCGATACGGTCGGGCACGGCACGCACGTCGCCGGCATCGCGGCCGGGAACGCGATGAACAATTCGCTGCAGGGCATCACCACGTCGGTGACGCGCGCGGTCGCCGGCGTCGCGCCGCACGCGAACATCATCATGTACAAGGCGTGCACACTGAAGGACGGTCGCGGCACGTGCGACGAAGCGGATCTGGTCGCGGCGATCGATCAGGCGGTGGCCGACGGCGTCGATGTGATCAATTATTCCATCGGCGGCGCTCCGGCGGATCCGTACGGTTTGCTCGATCTCACGCAGACCGATGTCTACGCGTTTTTCCAGGCGCGCAGTGCGGGTGTGGTCGTCGTGGCGGCGGCGGGCAACGACGGACCCGGACCGAACTCGATTTCCGAACCGGCCAGCGCGCCGTGGGTGATCGCCGCAGCGGCGGCGAGTCACAATCGTGTATTCGTCAATTCGTTGACCGATCTCACCGGCGCGCCGGGTGCGCCGGGCGAACTGGGTGGGCAAGGTTTCACCGCTGGCTACGGTCCGGCGGCGATCGTGTATGCGGGCAATTTCGGCAACGCGTTGTGCGGCACGGGTGATACCGAGGGAACGTCGCCGACTGGCAAGAGCAATCCGTTTCCGCCCGGAACTTTTCACGGCGAAATCGTCGTCTGCGATCGCGGTGTCTACGCGCGCGTCGAGAAAGGCTACAACGTGAAGGCGGCGGGCGCGGGCGGGTACATCCTCGCCAACACGCACGCTGATGGTGAAACGGTGGTCAGCGACGATCATTATTTGCCCGCCGTGCATCTGGGATTTGCCGAAGGCGACGCGCTGAAAAGCTGGCTGTTGTCGTCGGGCACGCACAACGGACGCATCAGCGGCATCAACGTTTCGCTGGCCGATGCGAACGGCGACATCCTCGCTTCCTTCAGCTCGCGTGGGCCGGTCGGCTTTCGCGGTGGCGTGCTAAAGCCGGACATCACCGCGCCCGGCGCAAATATTCTGTCGTCGGACGGATCGAGTGCAGGATTGGCACTGATGTCGGGCACGTCGATGGCGACACCGAACGTCAGCGGTTCGGCGGCGCTGCTGATCGCGGCGCATCCGGATTGGGATCCGTCGCGCATCGAATCGGCGCTGCTCGGCACGGCGTTGCCGTCGATCCGCCTGCCGGACGGCGTTACCCCTGCCACGCCGCTCGATGCGGGCGGCGGACGTGTGCAGCCGGCGGTCGCGGCAAAGGCCGGTTTGTATCTGCCGCTGAACGCAAACGATCTGCGCGCGGGAGCGACCGATCCCACCAAGCTCAACCGCGTCGGCATCGAAAGCGAAAGATGCATCGGCTCGTGTACGTTCACGCGCACGGTGTCCGATCTTTCCGGCGGCGGCAGCTGGCAAACGAGCGCGACGGTTTCGACGGCGAAGGGTACGTTGTCGGTCACGCCTGCGCAGTTCACGCTGGCGGCGGGCGGGTCGCAGACGATCACGATCACCGCCAATGTCAGCGATCCGACCCTGATCGGCTCGTGGCTGCATGGTCGTATACTTCTCCACAAATCCAGCGGAACGGCGGCGAGCGATATGGCGATGCCGGTGTCGGTGTTCGCCTCCGGTGGTGCGCAGCAGCCGTTCGTGGATGTCACCGCGTCGACACCCGGCGGCAGCCAGACGGTGCAGCTCGGCGGCCTCGCGGCGCTGCCGCAGGCGCGGTTTGTCGGGTCGCCGCTGTTTCCCGCGGCGGTCAACGCGTTCGATCTCGATGTCGATCAGTCGCCGGGTGATCCGTATTCCAAGCTGCCAGGGCCAGGTAAAGCGTTCATGCTGGTGCCCTTCAGTACGATTCCGATCGGCGATGGCGCGCATCAGGCAATCGCATTCATCGTCGAGGTGTCGGGTGCGTCGCAAGTCGTGCTTTACGCGGGCGTGGATTACAACGGCGACGGTCTGCCGTCTGCCGCCGAGCAGACCTGCAACGCGAGCGGCAGCGACACATTACGTTGCGTCGTGAATCTGCTCGATGCGCCGTCGGGCAACGCGTGGTTTCTCATTGACCGTCCAGCGAACGGCAACACTGGCACGCTCCACGTGCAGACGACGAGCGCTGTGGTGACCGGTGTCGCGAACCTCAACAGAAATTATCTGGCGACCTCGCAGCAGACACTCACGGCGACCGGACCGGGCCACACGACGCAGGGCCAGCCATTTCCGGTGCGTCTCAGCTGGTCCGACCAGCCGCCGAGTCAGCAGCAGATGACGCCGGGTCGTTATTTCGGCGCGGTGCGCATCATTCCGACAGCCGATGGCGGCAACGCCGGCATCATTCCGGTCGGCGTGACGCGTGTCGCCGGCAACGACGATGCGGTCTTTCCGCTGCCTTCGTTCGCCCATCGCGTGATCGAGAGCGGCGAGACGCTCAGTCATCAGTTCATCGACATCACCGGCACCGGCACATTGCAGATCGATTCCGGCATCGACAGCGGCACCGGCAGTGTTGCGTACTACGCGGTGCGGACTGATTTTCCTGCGTCTTCATCGTCGCCCGTGGTGGCCGCTGCGCCGGCGGCGAGCGGTGCGGCGGCGAACTGGTCGATTACGCCGAGTTCGCCAAGCACCGTGAACATTCCGGTGACATCGGGACGCTGGTACATCGTCGCCACCGCGAGTGGCGGAGCTGTGGTTACGCGGATGCAGACGACGTTCTCCGCGACCGCGGATGTCGCGCCGACGGCACCGGGCAGCTACTTCAATCCGCAACGGTCCGGGCACGGCATTTTCGTGAGCCAGGCGGCAGGACAGCAGGTGGCGTATTGGTACACGTATCTCGAAGACGGCACGCCCGCCTGGTATTACGCGCAGGCAGCGGCGCCGACGTCGTCTTCGTCGTGGAGTGCGCCGTTGTTGCGCGTGACGTGGGATGGTTCGGCGCCGGCGGATTATGTCGACGTCGGCGACGTCACGCTTTCGCCGGTCGGTGCCAACGATTTGATGTTCACGTGGAATCTGTTCGGCCAACGCGGCAGCGAGCGGTTCATCGCGCTCAGCCTCAACTCGTGTGCGCCGCTGGGCGGACAGCAGGTCGGATTGAACGGGCAGTGGTATGCGCCGGCGCAATCGGGATATGGCATGGATGTGGTGGCCAATGCGGAGCAGCAGTTCGATGCGGTCTATTTGTACGACGTGCTGGGTGAGCCGCGTTGGCTGGTCGGTAGCGATTCGCCGTTCGCGGAGACGATGAGCATTGTGATGAATCAGGTTTCTGGATTTTGTCCGACGTGCGTGTATGTGCCGACGACGATGCAGTCGGTGGGAAGGCTCGACGTGAGTTATGCGAGTACGACGAGTGGGATGTTTTCGGCGAATGTTGAGTTGGTGGCGCCGTTGAGTGGGGCCTTTGAATTCAATCAGGTGATGAGGCGGTTGACGGGGTCAGATCAGTGTGGGCCTTGATGGCTACGTGAGAGCGCTGTCGGTGCTCGTCATTCCAGCTGAAGCTGGAATCCAGCTTTTGACGTTTGAGCAACAGCTTCCGCTGTCCTGCGGCCAGCGGGTAACTTTTTGCTAAACGGCAAAAAGTCACCAAAAAACGTTCTTTTTTCTCACGTGCGGCCTTGTCCGTGAACGGACGTCCCTGATCCGTGCACGGACCGCGCGCTTCCTGCGCGCGATCACCCTCGTTCTGATACTGCGCGTTGCTGGTATCAAGAGTCTTGAAACTCTGGACTGCACTAAGCCAGGGCGGTGAGGTCTGTGAGAGCTAGACGAGTGGGGGGAGTTTTGTGCGGATGAGTGTGTCGGCGCGTGCGAGGTCAACGTGGCGAAGGTCGGAGATGTTTTCTGTGAGTTCGCGGAGGATTGCGGACTGGATGTCGCCGCGTTTGAGCGCGACGGAATAGGGAATGCGTGAGAAGGTGACCATCCAGTAGCGGGGGACGAAACGGTTGGGGTATTTGTCGGCGAGTTGGCGTTCGAGCGAACGCATGAGCAGGAAGCGCGCGTCGGCGACGCTGTCGCGCATTTCGACGTAGTTTTCGAGGGCCATCTCGGCGATGGCGTCGGCGTTGGGTTTGCGGCGTTTTTCGAATTCGGCGAATACGCTGGGTGTGTCGTCGTCGTGCTGCAGAAGTTCGGCGAGTTCGACGGCGTCTTCGAATCCGCAATTCATGCCCTGGCCGTGGAAGGGGACGATGGCGTGTGCGGCGTCGCCGATCAGCAGCGCGCGTCCGCCGGTGTGCCAGCGGTCGAGGTAGAGCGTGCCGAGCATGCCGGTGGGATTGACGACGAAATGTTCGCGCAGTTCGGGGATGAGCGGCAGCGCGTCGGCGAAGTCGCGGGCGAAAAGCGCTTGCGCGTCGTCGTCGGTGACGATGGTGGCGAAGCTCGGGTCGCCTTCGTTGGGCAGGAACAGCGTGACGGTGAAACTGCCTTCCGAATTCGGCAGCGCGATGCACATGTAGTTGCCGCGCGGCCAGATGTGCAGTGCGTTCGGCTCCATCGCGAAGGTGCCGTTCAACGGCGGAATTTCGAGTTCCTTGTAGCCGTGCTGCAAGGGTTCGAAGCGTTCGCCCAGCGGTGTGTGATCGTTCATCGCGGCGCGCAGCGCGGAGCCTGCGCCGTCGGCGCCGATAAGACGATGTGCGCGATGCGTCGAGCCGTCGGTGAAGTGCAGCGTGGTCGCGTCCCAGTCGACGCGATCGAGTTGCCGCGAGAAATGGATGCGCGCGCCGGCCGCTTCGGCTTCGTCGAGCAGCGCCATGTTGAGTGTGCCGCGGCTAACCGACCAGATCACTTCGCTGTCGTCGCGGCCGTAGCGCAGCAGTTCGGTATGGCCGTCCAGATGATGGACCATGCGCCCGCGCATCATCACGGCGATCTTGCCGATGCGTTCCTGCAATCCGGCGAGTCGGAGTCCATGCCAGCCACGCTCGGCGAGGGCGAGGTTGATCGAGCGTCCGCCGATGAATCCGCTGCGGCGCGGATCGGGCCGGCGTTCGAAGACCTCGACATCGAAACCACGTTGCGCGAGCAGCGTGGCGAGCAAGCCGCCGACGAGTCCGGCGCCGATCAGGGTGATGGGTTGTTTTTCCATCGGCAAAGTATGCCGGAAGGCGTGTTCGGCTTGTGACTTTTGGCCGATGGGCTGCCATGCTCCATCGTCGATACTGCGGCACTGTCCGATCATCTGTCCCGGGAGAAAATCATGCGCGTGTTTGCGAGAAGCCTCGTCGTCGCCATCGTCTGCGCGCTCGCTGCGCCCGCATGGGCTGCCGATGCGAAAGACGACCACAAAGACGATCACACAGACAAACGGGTCTTCGACGATGCGAATCTAAAACCCCAGTCGGTCATTACCGAAAGCAGCGCGTCGGTCGGCGGACAGAAACTCGACTACAAGGCGATCGCCGGCACGATCATCCTCACCGGCAAGGACGAGAACAAAGAAGATCCGACCGCGAGCATGTTCTACGCGGCGTATTTCAAGCACAGCGAGAACGGCTCCAAGCGTCCGATCACGTTCTTCTACAACGGCGGTCCGGGCTCCTCCACCGTGTGGTTGCACATGGGCGCGTTCGGACCCAAGCGCGTGGTCACGCCGGGCGACCAGCACACGCCGGCGGCGCCGTACAACATCGCCAACAACAATTTCAGTCTGCTCGACGCGACCGATCTAGTCTTCATCGACGCGCCCGGCACCGGTTTCTCGCGTCTGCTGTCAGCGGAGAAGGACAAGGAAAAGCGCGACAAGCAACTCACCGATCGCCGCAAGGATTTTTACGGCGTCGATCCGGACGGCCAGGCGTTCGCGCAGTTCATCGTCAAGTTCCTCACGCAATACCAGCGCTGGAATTCGCCGAAGTACCTGTTCGGCGAAAGTTACGGCACCACGCGTTCGGCGGTGCTCGCGAACATCCTGGAGACGCAGCAATCGGTCGATCTCAACGGCGTGATCCTGCTGTCGCAGATCCTGTGTTTCAGCAACGACATCGACGCGCCGCAATTCAATCCCGGCGTCGATCAGGCCTATGCGCTCGCGCTGCCGACGTATGCGGCCAGCGCGTGGTATCACCATCGCGTGCCCAATCAGCCGAAGGAACTGAAAACGTTCCTGGCCGACGTCGAACAGTTCGCGACGACCGATTATCTGGTCGCGCTCGCCGCCGGCAGCACGCTCGATGCGAACCGCAAGCACGCCATCGCGCAGAAGCTGCACGACTACACCGGCCTGCCGGTCGACTACATCGAGAAGGCGAACCTGCGCGTATACGGCGGCGAGTTCGAGAAGACCCTGCAGGACGAACAGGGCATGACGACCGGTCGGCTGGATACGCGCTTCTCGGGTCCGAGTCCCGATCCGCTCGACAAGGACGCGCAATACGATCCGCAATCTGCCGCGATCAGTTCGGCGTATGTTTCCGCCTACAACGATTACGCGCGCCGCGAGCTGAAGTTCGGCGACGGCATGACGTTCCACGTGTTCGGCGACGTCTATCCGTGGAGCTGGGACCACAAGCCGCCCGGCGGGCAGTCGTTCTTCCCGGTATCGACCAACGTGATGCCCGATCTGGCCCAGGCGATGATCTACAACCCGCAGCTGCACGTGCTACTGACGGGCGGCTACTACGACCTGGCTACGCCGTATTTCGCCGCGGTGTTCGAGATGCGCCATCTGCCGATGCCGGCGAAGCTGCAGTCGAACATCGAGTACGCGTTCTACGAGTCGGGACACATGGTGTATGCGAACGACGAGTCGCTGAAGAAGATTCACGACGACGTCGCGGGATTCATTTCGCGCACCAACAATTTGCACTGAGGTCGCGGCGCCACCCTCACCCTAACCCTCTCCCGCCAGCGGGAGAGGGGATCAGGACTTTGTGCCGATGCGCGTGTCGAGTTCTTCCGGAGGGAAGCCGAGTCCGGCGGTGACTTTTTCGAGGAAGCGCCGTTCGCCGGGGCGGATCATTGCATCGGCCGTCGCCAGACGGATCAGGCTGTCGTAGACGCGGCGCAGTTCGTCGGACGTGTACGGAAACACGCTGGTCAGTTTCGCGGTTTCCTGATCGATGTCGTAGTCGCGCTTGCATCCGCGCGAAAATGCTTCCGTGGCGAGCTGCCGCGCGCGTGCCGTGAGCTTGAGTTCGTCCATGAGTTTGTTGGTGAACGTGGCTTCCTCGGTGGACACCACGCCGTCGGCGCGCGCCATCGCGCCGAGCAATCCGAACATGCCCTGTACGAGTGCTTCGTGTTTCGCATCGAGCTTGCCGCCGAACAGTCCGCCGAGCGCGTCGCGGACGTCGCTGAATACGTTTGCCATGGCTGCCCCCGCTCGCCTGAACGGCGCAGCCAATCATAGGCACGAGTTCGCCGAAACGTCCAGACGACGCAGGCCGCGCCGTCTGGACACTGTGAACTACTGCCGGTTCTGCGTCGCGTTCCAGTTGTCGAACTGCTTGTGCGAAATCGAACCGGCGCCATGCGCGAGGTAATCGAAGTCGTTGAACAGCGGAATGTAGGCGTTGGCCTCTTCGCGGCTGATGCGGCCGTCGTGATTGGTGTCGAGCTGCTGGAACGGCGGCGCCGGTCCATAATTCACGGGTGCCGACTGGCTTGAGCGCACGGTTACCGTGCTGGTATCGCTGGTGCGCGTGGTCGGCACCTGCGCCGACACGCTCGCCGCTGCAAGCGCGATGATTGCGAGTGGAGCGATCTGACTGAGTTTCATACATCCTCCTTGAGTAGAGAGCATCGCCGGTTTGAACGCACCGGCGCGTGACGCGAAAATACTTGTCCGATGTTCACGCAGGCATAAGCACGCATGTCCAAATCCAAGCCCGCGTCCGAAGCTCGTGCAGGGTACGCCATCTCGGCACAACAGGCGCGCAACGTTCAACTGGCCGTTCAGGGTCTGTTGAATCCGCCGCGGGCGCGCGCCAGCCGCGCGCGCGTGCTCGATGCGATCCGGCGCATGCGGCTGCTGCAGATCGACACGATCAATGTGGTGGCGCGCAGTCCGTATCTGGTTTTGTATTCGCGGCTGGGCGATTACGAATTGCGCTGGCTCGACGATCTGCTGCGCCGCGGCGACATCTTCGAATGCTGGGCGCACGAAGCCTGTTTCGCGCCGGCGGAGGATTTCACCGTGCACCGTAGCGATCTGTCGTATCGCGCGCATCATTGGGCGCACAAAAGTTCGCAGCGCGTCGTCGGCGAGCATCGCGCCGAATTGGACCAGCTGCTCGAACACATCCGCAACAACGGCGAAGTGAAAGCGTCGGAATTCGAAACGGCGCGTCCGGGCGACAAAGGCTGGTGGGGCTGGAAAAACGAAAAGCGCTGGCTAGAAGCGCTCTTCGCCACCGGTGAACTGATGATCGCGCGACGCGAAAACT
>Ga0105239_10007635_pt1 | contig 12395 bp, 10 predicted proteins | sample KBSC44metaG_FD_92761 | JGI IMG/M metagenome (GOLD analysis project Ga0105239, IMG submission 92761) | Corn rhizosphere microbial communities from Kellogg Biological Station, Michigan, USA - KBS C4-4 metaG | ecosystem: Host-associated > Plants > Roots > Rhizosphere > Soil | place: Michigan, USA...
AAGCGTTATACGTGATCATGTGACACCGTACCATTATCGCGTTCCCATTCACAATCTACCTTTCCTGGGCCACAAAGTGGAAGGAGCTACTATATGCAGCAGATATCTCAGGCTTGCAACTTCTTTCGCCAAAACGTAGCCCAGTAACTACATAGGTGGGTGCTATAGACCAAATGCCATCCAAGAACTTACACCTGGCTCTTATTATTTGCAGCCGCCTGATCCCTATCTGTCAACTCCTCCACGTGCGCAGCAGCACCAGCCTCCTTCCTCAAATGAAGGTCTTTGCACATCGCCTCAGCCGCATACCCTTCAACTCCAACACAGACGTAGTTCTTGAAAGCCCGAGCCGGGAGTTTCGCCTCAAACATCTCGTGGATTTCCTCGAGCGTACGGTCGCGTGTCTCAGGGAGGAAGAACCAAGTGAAGACGGCCACGATCATATTCGATCCGAACCAGATATAGCCGTACTGCGGGCCCCAGGCGAGTTTGGCCGGGTTGATGAAGTACGGCGCTGTGAATGTGCCCATCCAGTTGCCGAGGAAGTTCATCGCGGTGGCCAAGCCAAAGGTGAATGCTCGCAGTTGGTTGTTCACATATTCGCCGCCCAGGAGCCAGGCGTAGGGTGCTGTTGGGGTATTAATTAGTTCTAAGTTTTGTCTTCTATTTCAGTTTCATCAAGACATACCGTAAGCCACATAGAAAAACGTGAACAGAGCGATGAATCCAACTACCACTCTGCCTGTGTTCTCGGAGCCTGGATCCTTCGTCCATGCAATTGCAGGGACGAGTTGGCATATGCCACACGCAACTACACCCACAAGCATGACGGTTCGTCGATCAATGAGGCGGACAAAGAAGAAACTGAAGATGACGCCCAACAAGCCTGTGCAGGTGACCAGAACGGAATATTCAAATGGCTTCTTCACACCAGCGATCTGAAGGAAATATGTGGTGTAGATGTTGATCCAGCTCGATCTGTAATGCATGAAAATTAGCGTTCGAGGAACTAAAAATCAGTGAACATTCTTTCAAAAGTGTCACGTACCCGTTGGCCGCATGGAAGCACACCACAGCAATGGAAAGAAGCGTGCGGCGAAGATTCGTCCCACGCCACATCTCCAAAAACAGAAACTTCTTGTTCTGCTCCAATTGCTCACGCGTAGACTGGCGAATTTCATTGAACTCAGCTTGAAACTCGAGCTCGTCGATGTTGGAATTTCGGAGCTTGCGAAGAGACGCCTCGGCGTCGTTTTCCCTGCGCTGGACCATGAGCCATCTGGGAGATTCTGGGGCGAAGAAAAACATCAGGACAGCCTGTAGGGTCGGGGCAACGAAGAAGATCGCTAGGGGCACTTGATAGGCTCGTCTGCCGTTGAAATCATGGGTGCCATAGTCGACGGCTGCGCCTACGATGGAGCCGATTGAAAGCATACTTTGGTAAACGGCGAAAACGATACCTCGTAGATGGGCTGGTGCTGCTTCGTGGACGTAGAGTTGGGCAAAGGTCAGGAACCAGCCAACAGAGATGCCTGTTGTGGATCTATTAGTCTTGGAGCATGGCACAAATGGTGTGTGAGCAATTAACCTAGAATGAGGCGAGAGACATAAAGGGCTGCTTTGCTTGTAGTTCCAAGTTGAATGGCCGTGGCGACATAATTGAGGAGTGCAGCAGCCCACAGTCCTTGTCTTCTACCAAACTTTGCACTGAAGGGGCCAACCATCAATGAGGAAAGAAAGGTCCCAATGGTCATGAGCGAAGAGATCAGTTGTTGCACAGTAGGCTATACAGATGCATAATATCAGCCAAAGGTTTATTTCATTTGCGAAAGGGCAATCTGGAAATACTAACATCGATGTTCCATCTACCCAGCGATTCTGAGTAATACCCAAAGACTTCGAGGAAACCAGGCATTCTAATGGACAGTCAGTTTGGAGAGACTAGAAAGGGCAATCGTGGAACAACTTACGATAAAAAACCTCCCACCAATGCATAGTCGAGACCTGTGATATCCTAAGTCAGCCTTCTCTATTCTACCGTCGAGTTCACAAATGTTGCCGTCTCACCATATTGGAAGGTCGACAGCGTCGCAATTATACATATCACAATACATTTCTTGTGGCTGCGCACGTCGAGTTTCAGCGGATTGGCAGAGATAGGTGCAGACACCATGATGGGCGACTCTCAGATCTCTGCTATGAGAATGATATGATGGATTCTGAGTTGATCCAGCGGGTAGGATGAAAGGAGGACGGCTTTAGCCTTTGAATGAAAATGAAAGACAATATTCCCACACGCACACAGCCAGAGAAAACCCACAGACAGCACTCTTCTCATTAAGAAACCCAACCAGCAAACCTCTCTAGGGTATTAAATGTATCACCGATCATAGCCTACATTGGCCTAGCTGATATTCTGAACGGTGATCAAACATCCCTGTCAAAATGGAGTTGGGGTAAATAAAGACAGGGGTCAAAAGGCGGAGAAGCAACCAGGATTGTGCAAGGCAAAACGGATGGAACCCTGGGTGCCCACCAGACACAAGAGGTTGGCACTGGCATCTGATACCTAGGGTTTAACCACGTTGCGGCGACTCACCGGGTAATGGCATGGCTGGTGCAGTAGGTTGCTGGATCGGGATCTCATTTTCGAGAACTGCCGAAATAGGTGGCACTGCGTTGAAGGAAATCCCACTCCCAAGACTGCGAGGCTAGACAGGCTATCTTTCTTTAGAGTCAAGACTCGTCACTCAAGAGTCAAGGCCCATTTCATCGGCCTACTCCATTCTTACTAATCAGCAGTCACAATATTCATCGTCCTAGAGTTAGATCGGGTCATGTTGTCATTAGACCGGCAGTTGAAGAAACAGAAAAAATGATTGCCATTCTCTGCTATGAATGTTGAATATCAATTTGAAGCTCCAAAGGTACTCGTAAGTGTCAAAAGCGGCGGTTTTCTCATCAATAAAACTAAACTCATATTTTGCGCTGGCCGTCAGAACATAGAACTCGTCAAAAGATAATGTGGTACATGTACATGTGGATGCCTTGAATGATGCATGATGTCGCAGTCTTGCAGACAAAAATATGTATGGCGGAAGGTAGAGCGGTCAATAATATAGAAAACAAGGCCTAAAACCCTCTCAAATGGGCCAATTGCCTTGCTCAAAACCAAAATTCATGGCTAGGAATTCATCACCAAAACCAAATGCCATGAGTTCGTCTGATGTGAAATCCATAGGTCCTAGCTCAGGCATAGGATAACCCATCATCCCGGGGTGTTGCATGGCCATCTCTGTGACACCAGGTAACATTTGGCCCATAGGTTGCTGTGGCATCCATTGCTGAGGTTGCTGGTGTGGTTGGGCCATGACAGTCGGAGGAGGCGGTCCAGGTCCCATGGCTGCCTCGGAAAGCATCTGGAGTCCACTTCTTGGTTGTTGGTGAGCTGGAGCATTTTGATCAATGGATCCGCGGGGCTGCGCATTACTCCAAGCTAGACTGGATGGATCTTGTTGAGGGGGGACAGCTTTATAAACCTGTTGCGCATTGCCTCTTCCCATTGGAGTTCTCTGGCGTGAGATTGGGTTGCTGTCACCATTGTAGGGTTCAGTACGTTTCATATGCCAACTCTTCAGCATGTTGAAGATCAGGCTAAATTTATGTGCGACCCTGCTCATGCCGCCCTCGCATGTCTTTGTGAGGGCCTCGATGAGCCGATCGAGGTAAAATTCGACTTTCAGATCTTCCTTTTTAAAGATTGTTCCAAACTTGGAGCCTTTCGCAGACACTGCGGTGTACATCTTGATCAAGGCGACTGCGGCGTAGGAAGTACGGACAAAGAAAAGAGTAGGTAAACCACGGAGCATTTTAATGTCCATGGATAAAAATGCATCAAAAGCAGTATGTGCAGAATGGATACAGGTGGTCAAAGCCTCAATATGAGCAGGAGTGACATTGTCGGGATCGGGCGGACCTTCAATCGGGGTGGCATTGAAGGGTGGTCGGAAGTCATCGATATTGTGGTTGTGATGCATGGCAATCTCGTGCATATACAGGTTGATGATTCCTTCGGTATGTTGGATGATGGGTTTTCTGAGCAGGTCTGGGGACCCGGCATCATGCCATTCCCGAAGCTGTCGTTCAAAGGCTTTCAGATGATATTGAGTTTTTGGGTCAGTCAATGAGAGAGGAGAAGCCGGGTCGTCCATGGAAAATTCGAGGCCAATATCTTCTGCAATATGTTGAGCACGGACAAGGTGACACAGCCACCTGTCTGAGGGGACGGCATCTTTAGCGGTATTCAAGATTTCGATACACTCGTCGGCATAGGGACTCCAGCGAATAAGTAGGGGCCGACGTAGAGACATGGAGGAACTAGTCAGGTCAGCATCATGCCAAAAATCGTCGACATTATTGTCCAACTTACTTGGAGCACATATAGTAGGTTCCCAACCAGCATCTGCGGGTCTCAGCGCTGTTAGGGTCAGACAAGGGTCGTTTGTTATCGTGATAGGGTCTCCAGATGCCTCCACCGCCTCGTCTCACTCGCTTGCCCATGCCGATATCCATCGCCATAACAGCAGCAACATGAATGAGTTGATTGAAATTCAATTCTTCGTACTTGTCGGGTGGTTGGTAGAAACAGGTCATGACCTGCATGGCCTGAACCATCTCCAGGGACTTTTCGCCGCGATACATGACGCGATCAGCCATGACTTTGGTTACCTCGTTGATTAATCTCGGTTGCGACTCTGGCCTGATAGTGCCGGAAGCAACGGCGACCACGGCAGCGAAAAGCATTGGCTTCGTCTTACGGATGTCATCAGCGGTGGTCCCGGCAGGGAAGACGACCAATGGCAGGTGATCACACATTTCTGCCATGTACCTGTCAAAACACTTTCGAGCAGTATTGAGATCAACCAAGCCCCTTTCCACCGCGTCGTAGTGCGACCAATCATCAGGATCAGCTTTCACCTTGACTGGTTCCGCATATGGTTGAAATTGGGGGGCAGGGGCAGGAGCGACAGTTTTATAGGCAGGAGCCGAGGCCTTGTGCAACTCGCCTCCAAAATAGTCGTACTCATTTGTGATTTTCCTTTTGATTCCCTGGCCGAGAGATTGAGGAGACTGATGGGTAACCGGTGGTGGTGGATGCCAGGGGTCCGGGTAGGTTGTAGCTGGGCGTGGGACAGGTGTTTGCTGTGGATGGGCGATGTTTGGGTCGATAGCAGGGTCGGGTTCGTTTCCACCACGCGCTGCTAGGGTGGCCGTCAGGGCGTCGATCTTTTTCTCGAGCTCAGCGACACGGCTATCGGTCTTCTTCTGCCTCTTTCTGCTTGGAGCAGTGACAATACACTGGCGGTTTGCTTTGGCGCATCGCTTGCAGGAGCCGGTGGGATGATTGTCGTCGGGCTCACACTTGACCTTCAGCTGTCGACAAGCCTCACAGGCTCTCGGTCTTTTGAGATCATTGGGGTCATTGGGGTTGGCGGAGGGGCTGTGGTCGTCGGGACTGTCTTGAGTCTGCGGATGACTGGAGTAGTAGTTGGGGGTTGCGATAGATTGATATGAATTATTGGGAGAGGGCTGCATGGGAGAGTATGCGGCGGCGGTGGTGCCATTTTGAAAGGAGTCGCGTGGTTTGGGCGGCGAGCCCCTGAGCTGAGGGTCGATGTTCATTATTATTAAGACAGTATGCTAGTATAGTATTATTGCGACTTGCGACCGACGAGGCTGCGGGTGGTAGGTTGATAGTGGGTGTGGGTTCTGATGTCGCGGTCGTCGGTGATTTCGTCGCCGTCTGCCTGTACCGGATTGCCGATGAGGATGGAACTTTGTTCAAGTCTGGGGAACCCCGGCACGGGTGTGAGTATCAGACATGTCCAAAGACGCGTCGACAGCCACAGAGTAGGTTTTGCACAGGAAGAGGTTTGGTATTTCCCATGACTAATTGTGATCAGCTTGAGAGTGAATTGGGAATTGACGTGGACGTGGGAGTGCAGGAGGAGGATTCTAAAGATGACGGCCTTAGGAGGGCAGCCACTGATTACTTGCACCATCGGGCAACACAATGTCCACTCCCAAAAATAACACAATCACGTGATGATTTACAATCTCCAATATCATGTGACTAGCCGCTCGCTATCGCCACGTGATCACGCTATCGCGCCTGTTGCCTAGGTTCAATGGTCCCCTTGGAGGTGGCACCCCGCGAACGCGTCAATGGGGAGGGAAAAAAATGCCAGTCAATCGTAGTATACACTACTGGCACCTATGTAATTCAAGCACAGTTGATACTTCATCCCTGCGCTACTCGTCCTACTACAAATACTATCATCTCATACTTAAAAGATGACTTCGGCTGTCACACAAGACACCCTGTCCGAACTGGCACAACCCCCCAGCGCAGACACAATCACTCTCCTGCTCAAATGTCACAAGTCGACCACATTACTGTCGGTACTTCCAACCACGCCTTTCGAGGAGATCAAAGTACTTCTCGTGGCAGCCCTTCAATCACGCGGCGTCACTACCCTACCAAACAGCGCATCACCACTTCCTAAAGACGCCGATGATCTGGAGTTTGGAGTATTGAAGGACAAGAAGGATGCGAGCAAAGGATGGGTGTTACTGGAGATCAGAGAACAGGAGGTAACAGGAAGCAAAGGTGGCAAGAAGAAGATGGGAGGCAAGGACAGCATTTTGAATCAGAATCCCGTGGGAGCTGGTCTGAATGATGGAGCATGGATTGCGTACCGACTCAAAGTGCCATCCAAGGACATTCAAGCGGATTCGGAGATTTTGGAAGATGCCAATGGAACACCAGAAATCGATATCATGGCCGATGTCGGCTGGGATGTTGTGATGCCAACATTTGATGACGAGGACGAGGAATGACCGACGACTGACGACGAGGCTGAAGATCCCTAGGGATATACAGACCAGCTATGAAAAATGTACAGTACGATCAATGACCAAGGATCATGGGAAGCGGCAGACGCACGAGGAGCGAGGAGCGATACTCTCCACCCGGGCAACTGGTACAAGCTTGAGTAAGACATCCCAATCCAAGGAGGGGAGAAGGAAGTCTTGGACATTTAGCCCCCACACCGAATGGCCAGGAGTGAAGGGCCAGCATACGAGTACGGGAATCGTTGCGATCTGTGCCCTACAGTGCTCCGTACAAACCTGCAATGGTGTCAAAGGGGGGGCAATGGAGTGGGAGGCCCCAATGTGCTAAATATGGAATCTGGTAGCTTGGACACTTGACGGTATGTAGACGCTACGAGCTACGATCTACAAGGTCCGGGTAAGAGCCAAAGTCAGTTAGCTAGATCCGACTTGGGGGTTGGACTGGGAGGTAGCTTTAACTATAAGCAGCCCGAGGGCCCGCCCGATTCCCGCATGTCGCCAGCCTTAGCCCTACTCGTAAACCGCGCCTAGGAAAGGTCTTGATAGGGATAGGGCTGTCAAGCCTGACATTGACATCCATCATAATAAGTAGCATGTATAAGTTTATCCTCGTAACTGCAGCACTTCGTAGAGGAGTGCACCTGTTTCTTGATGCAAGCATTAGTTCAAGCAGCTACTCTTTAGTGAAATGGTAGTCAGATGGTAATCATTTAAACCATTGGCCCCGATTCAAAGGATACATGCCTTATGGAGTCGCCACCGGCCGCTGAGCAGCCACTTCTTCACTATTGCCTTACCCGTAATCAGGCCGAGGGGGCCTTCTTCTTCCTTCTGTCCCCTCTCTTGGTCCCAACAACTTCGGTAGTCAGCAGCCGAAACTGTCTCATTTTATTCCTATTGCTTATTCCCCCCATAACTATTTAGCTGTGGTGCTAAGTAAGGACTTGGTACTTATCGCGACTGTTTACGATTCCACACACTATGGAGAACTACTGTTGTATGGACTTTCTATTTTGTGCTGATTGTGAAGATTGAAATTGAGCATTAAATAGTCCCCCTCTTATATCTCGTACTCGAACCGAGCCCTTCGAATGATATTAATTCACAACACCAATAATAATCATAATAGTGCATCTCACGCCCACGCCCACGCCACGCCTCGCCTCGCCTACACTCGGGGCTCACTCCTCCTATTCTCCCCCTCCCTCTCCATCTCCATTCCGTCATCCCATCTGCATTCGTATCCTTATCCTTTACTTCTCAACCTCATGCCCTGTGGCTGGAACACCCCGTTCAGCTTGGCCTTGGTCCTCCCACCAAGCCTATGTTGTAGGTCCAAACCACCAACCACCACCAGGCAACTGGCCATCACCACCCTTTAGCTGGACTAAAGTCCTTAGGTTCCAAGTAATTGCTAGTCTTGTATCAGCCGCATCGCCCGAGCTGATCGCTGGTCGTTGGTCGCTGGTCGCTGATCGGACCTGAATCCTGATCTCAGCCAGAAACTGCTTCTTTTTCCGCCCGTTCTTCTGAATCCCCCTCGAGAGTTTCTCCATTCTCCCTCCCACTGCCAGGACGGCGCTGCTGCACTGCTGCACTGCTCTTCCCGCCCCCAGTCCGAGACGGAAATCGTAGCAGCTACCAGCTCCCCTTCCACCTCCACTTATCACTCAATGAGGCTGTTCAAGTCCGCCAACAAGTCGCAGGCCTCCATAGAAGATCGTTTGACGGGTTCACGCGACGGAAGCCCTACCGATTCCGCCTACAATCAAGTCCAACAAGTCCAACCCGGGCAGCAGCAGCAGCAGCAACAACAACATCAGCACCACGGGCACCAGCCTCACTCCAGTCTCTACGGTGGAGCCCAGTTTGATCACACCCATTCTGACCGCTTCCAGCGCCAGCAGCAACAGCAACAGCAACAGCAACAGCAACAACAGCAACTGCACCCCTCCCCGCCTCCAGATTCCCAGTATCAACCTCAAGATCTTCAATCTCACCCTCACCCCTCCCAACACCTGGGTCGCAGTCAGAGCGGTCGCTCCCCCTCCGCTGGTGACTTGTATGGAGCACAAAGGCCCGGAGTGAATATTGTGCCCCCGCCCTCGCAACAACAGGTCATCCCAGAAGGCCCTGCCCCTATCCCCGGTCACACTACCTTTGGCCAGTCCAAAAACGTTCGTGTCATTGAAGAGAAAACACACAAAAAGTCCAAGAGAAGTTTCATCACCAGTCTGATCAAGGACAAATCCAAGGACGACGATAAAGACCGCGAAAAGGACAAGGAGAACTCTCCCGTTGAACCACCACGCAAGGGCATTGGACGCTCCAGTTCTGTCCACCTATTGAGAAAAACAAACCCTGACCACGCTCGAGATTCCTACTCCCAACAGACCTCCCCTCAGCAGTATAGCAACCGGCACTCAGTCTTCTATCACTCCCCAGACACCGTCACCACATACCCACCCCAGTCTGAGGATCCCTCCTACGACCAGTATCAGCAGGACCATCAGCAACCACATCAACAGCAACCACCACAACGCGTGCCATCCCATCACACTTCTGGTCAATACGACTCTCCCCAGAGTCAAAACGCCCCTCAATCTGTCGATTACGTAGAGGACGCTCCTTCCTTCAGCCCTCAGCAAGAACAGTATCAGGCCTACCACACCTCTCACTCGGCAAATAATTCCGAACACTATCTTCCCTACCAACCCCAGCCGCCTGCAAGTAACGAGATCGGTTCAGGTCTATACTCACACCTTCGTCCTCCCTCGCAAGCCTCTCTCGGGCCCCCCTCCCCGATCATCAACCCGCCTCAAGTCGACTCCCGCCCCTCTACTGGTGCCACCAATCCAAACCGATTCTCTGTCCAGTCAGCCACCCAGCAGCAGACCCAACAGCAAGCCATGGGCCGAGGCGATCGGGACCAAGGCAATGGAAGTCTAAGACAGCAGCTTTCCCAACGGGACCCTCGCTCCGATGAACATGCTCAGTATCAGGCGCAGAGTCAACAAGATCCACGGGTGAGAATGTCACAACAGGTTTCTGAACAAGGTCGGAGTACGCCTCCGCCTCGAAGCCGCGAGGATATCGGCCAATTGGACTACCACCAACTACTACAGCGCCACGAAGAGCTTCAGGCAAAGTACTCGAAAGTTAAACGCTACTACTTTGAGCGTGAGGCTCAAGTCACTCAGCTGCAGAACACCGTGGCCAACCAACGGCTGTCCATGTCCAAGACATCCCTGGATGATGCCCAATACACAGCCCGTTTTGAAAGACTGAGCAATGCCATCAACAACCTCGCTTTCAACATCCGCAAGAACTGGCGTGCCGTTCCTCCATGGCTCCGTCACGTCTGTAACCAAGACGCTCATTCTGTCGGCACCAAAGAGATGACCGCCGTGGGCCGAGCATGTATCACACGTTGGTTGTTCGAGAGCATTTTTGAGCGGACATTCCATCCTGGTATTGATCCTGGTTTGTCGGCCCAATTGAAAAATGTTGAACGCAACCTCCGCCGCTCAGGTCAAGCCGGTCTCCTGCTGACTGACGAACAACGTGACGACCTGACCACTAAGATCACAACCTGGCGCCTCACCACAATCGAAGGTCTCGGTGATGTCCTCACCTCCCCACAAGCCGAACAGTACACCGAGAATCTCAACAAGATGTTTACCCACCAGTTAACTGAGTCTCTCAAAGCAAATCTCACGGACCCTCCACCACCAGGTCTCTCTGAAGGAGTGGGCATGATCGTCGGTCAGGCGATTGGAATCGCCGCCAACATACCCCTCGAATCTCGTGATATATGCATCGAGTATTTCATGCCTGGCACTCCTGTGAACGAGACATATATGAAAATCGAGCCTCAAATGACACCGTTGACCAACCCCGGCCCTGATGAACGCCTTCTCGCTATGCAGGCTCAGCAGCAAGCAATGCAGGACGCACAAGACGCGGAAAGCACAGCCAGCACCGATGATGGACCGCGAGAGCGCGACGTCGAAGCCGAAATTCGTGAGGCTGCCGGCAAAGCCGCGAGCCAATCAGCACAGCCTCCGGGTGGAGGTCAAGGTCCTCAAGGCGACCGACGCAACGACTCCGCAAGCTCGCAAGCCACCGGGAAAGGCTCCTCGGGCGACAGCAAGGCCAAGAAATCCTCGTTCCTAGGCGGCTTCGTGTCGAAGAAGCCACCTCAAGGCACGCGCAACCCTGCCTCCGGGCCCGACCGCGGCGAGACAGGTAGCAACGCCTCGGGCGACCGCGACCTCGATGGACAACACCGCGGTGGCGTCAGGGAGAGCGTTGCAGTCGACCCGAGCCAGCTCGGTGTGCCCCCGCCCGGCGCCAACGAGGGCCGTATCCGCTTCGCTGCGTTCCTAGCCATAGAGGTCAGAGGCAAAGGCCCCAACACTGGCAACAACGGCGATAGACAGGCTGCTGGCGCTCCCGGAAAGGAGCCCGGCAGCGCCGCCACCAGCTCTAATAAAGAGAGTATAGTCAACGTCCTATTCAAAGCCCCTGTTTACGAGCATTAATGAAGTTTTGTGTGTGAAAAAAAAGGGGGCTCGGGAAAGAAGAAAGAAAACAGCGCAGGGCGGAGGGGTAAATGCTGGTTCATCCCTACGCTTGTCGCTGCATGGGCGATTTGGCAGCAAAGTGCAACTATGGAGGCCAGACTAAATATCTTTTTGCACCGATCACGAAAGAATATGGAGATGGGGGATTTTCCTTTATGTGTCCCTTTCTTTTTTGTGTAGAAGAGTGTGTCTACGAGCATACATATGTTCTCAAGCGAGATTGGGTGGGGCTCTTATGGAAGGGTGTGAGCGTGAGCTTCTCGATTTTCTTGATGATGAGCGTTGATATTGATCAGGACGATGGTGGTGATATGCCAGAGAGTGTCCATGGTAGGAGAGGTGGGGAAACTAAGTTGGATTCTGGGCATGGCTGAACCAGCAGGTCGATGCATGCTTATGATGCGGATCGGACGGGGTGCAGTGTGAGGCGGATAGAGGGATGATGGACGAAACTGAAATGGATTGAAGTGAAGGTGAAGGCCATGCTATATTTGCTCATACCGAAAAAAACTATTTTCCTTTCTAACAAAAACCGCCTACTACATACTTGTACGGAGTACTCCAGTACCACCTCCTCCGGCATATCCGAGCCTCGAAGGAAGCCCAAAGCTCGTTCTAGATAGTAGTCAGCTACTTGTAAGTATGTAGTTAAATATTCCCGCTGCTGCCACCACCACCACCACCACCACCAGCCATTCTTAGGCTCATGACTGAGGATTTAGGGCGGCCACGCTGGTAATTACAGTCCGGCTGCTATGTAATTATCAATATTATTGACTCAGCGAAAAAGGTTTATTTGGTTTGGGGTCCGATATTCAGTAATAATAGGTACGGTACCTACCCAAGTACCTACATATGTAGGTAGGTAGGTAGGTAGGTAGGTAGGTAGGTAGG
>Ga0105239_10007636_pt1 | contig 12394 bp, 11 predicted proteins | sample KBSC44metaG_FD_92761 | JGI IMG/M metagenome (GOLD analysis project Ga0105239, IMG submission 92761) | Corn rhizosphere microbial communities from Kellogg Biological Station, Michigan, USA - KBS C4-4 metaG | ecosystem: Host-associated > Plants > Roots > Rhizosphere > Soil | place: Michigan, USA...
CTTGAGCGCAGCCCGTTGTTCGTAGGCACCGTCAGCGCGAACTACTTCGTAGACCTCGCCCATGCCGCCACGCCCGAGCGGGCGCACAACACGCCAAGCACCGAGCCGGCTGTCTGCGGCGAGCGCCGGCGACTCAGCAGACGCGTCGTGATCGACTTGCGGCGGAGTCTCGAGGAATCCAGTCGCCGCCGCGTGCGCGCGTAGCAATGCGAGCAGTTCGCGCAGCAATACCGGGTTGCCAGCGCAGCGCTGGGCGGCGAATTGCTCGCGCGTCGACGCGGGCAAGTCACAGGCCTGTGCGAATAGTTCTTCGAGGTACTCCCAGCCCTGTTCCGACATGCATTTTCCCGGGCAAAATTTGCAGAGGCCGTTCCAAATCGGCGCAGGTCAATTCATTCTATAACCGGAATTTCGCTTGGAAACGGTCATCGAAGAGTCATTCCTCGCAGAGGTGTCCCGTCTGCATGCTATCAGCCCTTATTGGAGCCTTGGCTGATAAAGGCTCTTTTTCCGAACAGGTCTGGCATCGCGCTCTCGGCGAAACAAATGGCGGGCGTCACTGCTGGCCGCCTCAGACAAACGAAGCGTGAACCGGCATCCTAGTAGCCGCCGCTCGCCAGCTCAGCCTTGGGTCTGAATATGCCCCTCCAAAATCGTGTCACGCCATTCGGCGATATCGCCGCTATCGATCAACGCGGCTTGTTTACTGGAAACCGCGGCATCATCCACGATGTCGCGAGCAAGACATTGCTGAACCGTCGCTGGTCAAACAAGGCATGGATTACTTGCACCCTCAGTTACAAGGGGCACTGGCGCGATGTAATGGCACAACGCAGTTGGACGGAGCTCTTCTTTCTTGACGAGGCCGTGGCGCTCTCTGCAGGACATCGTCCTTGCTTCGCATGTCGCCGCGCATCAGCCGAAGCGTTTCGTGCCGCATGGGCCAAAGCGCACAGGCTGGATGTGCCACCTTCCGCACCGGCAATGGATGCGATTTTGCACAGCGAGCGGCTCTGTGACCGCCGCAAGCGCATCCATCCGCTCACTGTGCCGCTTGCCGATCTCCCTGACGGCGCGACTGTTGTGCACAATGACGGGGCCTTCGTGATCGCCAAGGGGCGCGCCTATCGGTGGAGCGAAAGCGGCTACGATTTCGCTCCTCACCTCTCGCGTGCCGATGGTCTACTTACACCACCATCGACTCTGCGAGCGATGTGTGCCGGCTATCGGCCCCTCTTGCACCCGACAGTCGATCGATATCGATCTGACTGAACTGCTAGGTGCTACGCGCCGGCGCCGGAGAGAGGGTCCCTCCCTTCGATGCAGCAATCTCATTGCCAATCATGACTGGCTAGCAAGCAGCTGAACATGCCGCGATAACGACGTCAGAGGTTACCGGTCCGCAATCCAGGCAATACAAGCGTGGCGTTAAGCCGATCAAGAAACTTTCTTCTTCGCATCGGCGTTCAGTACCTGCCTTAGTTCTTCCTTATCCTTCGGGAACCAAGATCCGGCTTTCTGCAGTGCATCCGCGACGACTCTCTCCGCCTCAGGCCGCCGCTGCAGTGCAATCAACGCCTGTGCCCGAACATTGGCGACGCGCAGCACGTAGCGTCCGGTTGCCATGCCAGCCGCCTTTTCCAGATATGACAAGGCTTCAGCTGCGTTGCCGTTGGTCAACAGGGCTTTGCCGTAACCCAGCGAGTAGTTGCAATCGTCGTCGTAGGTGCCCGCGAGTTGCTTGAGCAGGGCCATCTTCTGCTCTTTGTGATCCGAGAAGCGATACAGCGCATACAAATCGTCGCCCGCACTGCGATCCTTCTTCAGATCGACACCACCCTTGCCGTCATTCATCTGCCTGCGATACGCCGCGATACCGCTATCGAAGATTGCTTTGGAGCCGGCTTCATCACCGATCGCCTTGCTCGTTATGCCCAGAATCAATACCGAATCGCGCGAACCGGGAGGCAACGGGCGAATCGATAGTTTCTGCGCATCGAGCTGGGCGACCGCCGCAGCGATCGGCGCAGCCAGTAGCGCCTTGCGCTGCGTCTGTGGAAAATCCTCACTGCAGTCACCGAGCGTGTCGATGATATCGATGCGGTCGTCATAGTCGGGCTTGGACGCAAGCGCTCGCTGGCCGTGCCCGACACAACTCCTGGCAAAGGCAGCCTTGGCTGCCGTGGTTTTGGCTGAAGACATGCTGCGCTTGTCCTGCTTCATGCGCATCGCTTCCAGATCCAGCGTGACCTTCGCGTTTTGCGCAGACTGCTGGCGCAATGTGGCCGGTAACCCGGCATACCACGCAAACGCTTCGTCATATTCTTCGCGTGCGGCATAGACGTCGAGTGCCTGCGCAACGTTTTCAGGCGTACCTTGCACGGCCTGGCTTTTGAGTTTTTCCAACGTATGGGAACCGCCGATCAGGCGGTCGATCTTCGGGTAGAACTCTTCGCGCTTGGCTTCGCCGACAATACGACCGATTTCCTTGCCGTCGGCATCGAGCATCACATAGGTCGGCAGGCCGCTGACCTTGAGTTTCGTCATCCAAGCTTCGCCGTCGGCCGAGTCGGCATCGCTTTCTACATAGACCAGATGCTTGCCCAGCGCATCCCACTCGGCGCCATTCATCACGTTGGTCTTCATCCACCAACAACTGTGGCACCAGATAGCCGAGAAATCGACGAGTACAGGTTCGTGCGCGGCCTTGGCGGCTTTCAACGCCGAGTCGATCATGTCGTACTGCGAATCTTTAACGTCTTGCGCGAAAGCACTGTGCGGCGCGATCGCCGCTGCATAGACGATGGTCGCAGCGGCAAACCAGGGAGAAACGGCAAACGGGCGATGGAACATAGTCGGCATGGAATTTTCCTGATGAAGTTTGTCGTACCTGTCAGTGTATGGGATGTCCATCGGCGTCCAATACCTGCACCTCGCAATGTCGAGTGGACGGACGAGTGCTCCGCAATCGTGGGTGAATGGTGGTGCGATTGGTTACGAACCCGCAACCATTGGATGATCGGAAACCTCGTTGGTCGTCTCGATGCAGAAACAGAGACAGCCTCGCGACAGGCGGCAAGAAATAACTGTTCCTGTCTCGCGACCAGTCGAACACGCGAAAGCCCGCGTCACGTGGGCCTTCATGGCGTTCACTCGGACAATTTCTGTGGGTGAAAGCATAGTTTGGCCACGATTTGAAAGCATAGTTTGGCAGCGGCGCATTAAGAACAACTTTGGATGGTGGGTGTGCCGGCCGGTTTCGGCCAGAAGCAGACTTACGGAGACTCGAATTTCTTGCTTTCAAGCGGCCGTCGCGGATCCATGTGCCAGCCTAACGCTGAGGTGGGGCGCAACGCTAGCGGGTCTGGCCGGCGCCCAGAATAGTCTATGCGCCAACATCATCCTGAACGCAAGTTGCAAATGCAGCCGATATTTGCTCGTATGAGCGAGAGGTTTTCACCATCTAGCGCCCGCACGACATTCTGCGGGGCATATCGAAGACATAAAAACTAGACACCGCTCACGCTTTTTTGGTGGTTCTTTTATACTGAGCGACGAAACTCCGAACTCTGATCATTCATGTCTAGTATCGGCAGCATCCTTAACAAGAAATCAGTCGTCTCGCCCGACGCGAACTCAAACGGCAAACCACCAGCTTGCACAAGGCTGTGGCGAGCTACTGCCGAGATATCGCTTCTCTGAAGCGCCACGTCGCCGCCCTGGAACGTGCGGCCAAAGTCCAGGGCAAAGCTCTCAAGAAAACGATGCCGATCGTCGCCGAGCCCGATACCGCGCTACGCTTCCGGTCAGATGGATTCAAGACCTTGAGGAAGAAGCTCGGCCTGTCGGCGGAGCAGATCGCGAAGCTACTTGGCGTCAGTGGCCAGTCGGTATACGCCTAGGAGACAAAACGGTCCTCGCCGCGACGTGTCCAGCTCCCCGCCATCGCCGCCCTGCGCAAAATGGGCAAGCGGGCGGCTGCTAAGCGTCTTCAAGAATTGGGTTGAGACGGATAGATTGTAGTTCCCGTCAAAATAACATCTTAAGCATCATCGCGGTTATGACCGCCTGAGTTTTATTGACCGCATTGAGCTTCTGAAGGGTTCGTGTGACGTGAAAGGTAACGGTCCGTTCCGAAATTCCTAGGATGGTGGCTATCTCTCCTGAAGTCTTGCCGGCGGCTGTCCATCGCAGCACCTCACGTTCCCGTAGGCTCAATTCTTGGCCCACTTTCGACTGGCGTTTCGTCAATTCTAGGCTGCTAATCGCGCCATGGGCCAAATGAGCCAGCCAGAATAGTTTGGCCTCTGACTCGTCGAGTTCCTTCGCCGAAACAGCATCATTTGAACGTGCGAGCGAAAGTATTCCGGTAGTGTAGTTCGCACCATGGGTCGCAGACGCCCAACCGAACCGTACACCGTGCGCATCCGCCTCCTCCCAAAATGCCGGTTGAGCCTCGTAAGTATCGTACTTCCACGCCAATGGCGTGGTTTCCTTGATCACGCGCTTCAGCAACGGATCTATGTCCAGATACTTATGGGAAAAATAATGGTCAAGCCACTTTTGTGGATACGTGCTGGCCCAGACCACAGAAGGGCTATGAACCGGGACAGGCAGGTGTAGCACGTAGGAGCAATAGTCGAAACCGAGATCGTGCGAAATATCTGCCAACTCTTCGACGATTTGGTCGCTCGAATCACCCGTCTGGGATATTCGCCAAAGACAATTTTCGCGCCAACTCATTGTCGCCTTCTCTTGGGAGGAGCATGCGGACTTTGACAGGTAGTCATATCCGACAACGGGAGTAAAGTTCTCTTTTTTTTGCCATGGAGCGCCGTGATGATGGTCACACAACGCAAAAATCCGGCCGAACTTCCCTCTTCTTGTATCAGGCTGACTTTGGAAACGTTCCTATCCCTTCCGTTCGATCAGCGCCTCATGTGGCTCGATGAGCAACTGCCCGACGACCTCGCACTAGAAGAAATCGTTGCGTTTCGTGCGGGATACTGCGAGTGGAAGAGCAAGCACAATTTTTCGCTAGTCAGCATTGGATGGTGTTGGTACGAAGCCAAGCGCGGTGGTACTCCAAAGATGACATCAGACGGCGTCTCGAGCAACGTTATGCTTCTGGACTCGGGCGGTGTTGATTTAGGGTGGCGGAGGACCAATGCAGTGTTGGGCGCTTGGCTCTCATTGCAACCTTGGCATCAAACGAGAATTGCTTCTACATTCGCTGAAGCGATCCAGCTCCATAGTGTTTGACCTGTAAGAGTTTACAGTTACTTAGCTTAAAGTTTTCCTCTGCAATGCCCGCAACTACAAACGAGTTGCCGGGAAATGTTAACGACATTGCAAGGAACGCGTGACGAATTGTCCCCGGAAGTAGAAACGGAGCTAGCCGCATACCGTTACGAGGTGTTTGTAGAAAAGCTGGGGTGGAACCTGCCCTGCCGCGCGGGATATGAACGGGACCGGTTCGACGGCCCCGGCACCGTCTACATAATCGCCAAGGACGCCAATGGAAGGATTTCGGGCTGCGCACGGCTTTTGCCAACCACCGAGCCGTATTTACTCGCCGAAGATTCCCCACACCTGCTTGACGGAACGGCCTTACCGTGCAGTCCCGATGTGTGGGAGCTGTCAAGATTCTCCACACAGCCAGCGCAATCGGGCTACATTCTGTCTAGAGAAGAAGCGCGGCGGCGATTCTGCACAGTTTTTGCGGCAGTCGTACGGTCTGCGCTGAAGCAGCGCGCCACTCGCCTTGTTACCTTTACAGCGCTTGGTATCGAAAGAATTTTGAGAGTGGTCGGAATCCATGCGCATCGTATCGGACCGCCGGTATCGAGAGATGGCGTGCCGGTAGTCGCTCTTTGGATCGAGCTCGATGATCAAACCTGCAATGCTCTAGACATTGTGAGGTAGAGCTCGACTGAAACGCCTCTCTAGGCCAACCATACGAAACGAGCCCCCACAACCGTCACCTGTAACAAGTTACAGGTGGCGTCATTCACCGACATGAAGCACCATTTATTTCAGATCGAAGTCCCGGCATCTGAAGTACGCTGCTGCTAACGTCGCAACTTGTTGAATCGCACCTAAGGAGTGGGAGCCGTCGATGTTTCGCAGAGAAGTAATCGATGCCAAACAAAGAGAATGGCTGACGCCGATTCAGCTCGCGATGCCCATTTCGTATCGCGTTCTTGGTGCGTGCTCATTGCTGGCAAGTTTGTTGCTGATCGCGATCTTGATATTTGGAAGTTATACGCGCCATGAATCTGCACATGGCGTTCTGGTGCCCGCGGCTGGCCTACTGTCGACTCGCGCCACATCGAACGGCACCGTAACTCGAGTATTAGTGGGCGAAGGCGACTTGGTTCTTCAGGATCAACCGTTGCTTGAGTTGTCGACCGACCTCGATAGTGTCTCTCTCGGCAAGACCCGCGCTTCGATTGGCGATGAGCTACGCATGCAGCAAGTACGCCTCGATGCGGATCTGGCGAATCATGCACAACTTGTCGAGCAAAGAAGCTCTGGTCTCGTCTCTCGCTTGGGCATCCTGCGTGGGCAACTCGCGCAAATAGACGACCAAATCAGAATCCAGGTCGTGCAGGCGAGAAGCGCCCGAGAGTTACTGGAGAAGCTTCGACCACTTGGCACCAAGGGAGTTGTATCGGGTGTCCAGATCGAACAGCAACGAGCTACGGCCTTGAGTGCTGAGGGTGAGCTCGCGTCGCTCAAACGACAGCGCTTCGCTTCTGAGCAGGAAATCTCCGCGCAGAACGATCAGCTTCGGCAATTGCCTTTGACTTCGGCAGCTGAAGAAAGCGATATTCGCCGTAAACGAGCCGAAATTGATCAAGCGCTGACGCAGAACGAATCACAGCGAGCGATCGTGTTCCGAGCCTCGCAGACCGGTACGATCGCCAATCTCGCGGTCAAGAGCGGAGATTCGATCGTAAGCGGCACGCGGCTGCTTTCGATTGTGCCAAACGGTTCGCTACTGCAGGCAGAGCTATGGCTGCCAAGCCGCGCGATCGGCTTTCTAAACTCAGGCGACCGCGTGACGCTGCGTTATGAGGCGTTCCCATATCAGAAGTTCGGCTTGCACTACGGCGTTGTTACTGATGTTTCGCGCAGCGCAATCGCGCCAACTGAGCTTGAAGTGCTCTCCGGGAAAAAAGCTGAGGAATCCGCCTACCGGGTGCTCGTGCGCCTAGACCGACAAGCCATCATCGCATATGGAAAAACCGAGCCTCTAAAGCCAGGCATGGCGCTTACTGGCGACGTGCTCCTAGATCGGCGCAGTCTGATTGAATGGTTGTTCGAACCTTTGTTGGGCCTAAAGCAGGCGATGGGGACAAATCTCCATGGCTGATGGGTCTGCTACTACGACCTCTGCACGGATGCGGCGCCATCGTCTCCCCGTTGTTTTGCAGACCGAATCCGCAGAATGCGGCTTGGCGTGCCTAGCCATGATCGCCAACGCACATGGCCACGAGTTGGATTTGCCAGCTCTTAGGCGCCGATTTCCCGTTTCACTGCGTGGCGTAACGTTGGCAACGATGATCGACCAGGCGCACGAGCTTGGATTCGATACGAGGCCGCTTCGCATTGAACTGGAATATTTGCCGGAATTGCAGACGCCGTGCATCTTGCATTGGAATCTCAATCACTTCGTTGTCCTCAAGCAAGCGAAGGGCAATCTGGCCGAGATACACGACCCGACCTGCGGCATGAGAATGTTGCCGATGTCCGAGGTCAGTCGTTGCTTTACGGGGGTTGCTCTGGAATTACTGCCTTCGGCACATTTCCATCCAATCAAAGAAGCACAATCAATAACCCTGCGCAAAATAGCGGGGCGTCTGCATGGGCTAGCGCCCGCACTACTCCAAGTAGCACTGCTGGCATTCAGTCTTGAGCTGTTCACGCTCATCGTCCCGTTTTACGCACAGTTGGTGTTGGATCAAGTTTTGATCACCGGTGATAGGAGCCTACTCTCGGTGCTGGGAGTGGCGTTCCTGTTCGTGATTGGATTTCAAGCCTTGATGGCTGCAATGCGTGGTTGGGCCATAAGCTGGCTCGGTGGAAAGCTTGCGACACAGTGGATCAGCAACCTCTTTCACCACTTGCTCCGTCTGCCGCTAAGTTACTTTGAGAAGAGGCACGTTGGCGATATCGCATCACGCTTCAACTCGGTGCAAGTTATCCGCTCTGTTCTTTCCGGCAATTTCATCGAGACACTTCTCAACGGGGTCTTGGCGCCGGTGACGTTGATCACGTTAGCGGTGTATAGCCCGCGCTTGACACTGGTCGTGCTTCTCTCTTGCGTTATCTATGCAATCCTGCGTTGGCTCTCCTGGGGCAGGCTATGGCGAGCAAGCGAAGAACAGCTCACGTATTCGGCTCAACAGACGACCTCTCTGTTCGAGTCGATCCGCGGCGCGCAGGCGATCAAGCTTGCTAACAAGGAAGGCCTGCGCAGCGCGCGTTTCGCCAGCCTGGTCCTTAATACAACGCAGCGTGAAGTCACAACGCAGCGCATCGCTTCTACATTTGCTGCGTTGAACCAAGGTCTTTTTGGAGTACAGCGTGTCGCTGTAGTTTGGCTCGGCGCTGCTTCCGTTTTAGACGGGAGATTTTCGGTAGGTATGCTTGTCGCATTTCTAGCCTATTCAGATCAATTAACTACCTGTATTAGCGGGCTAATTGACCGGCTAGTCGAATTTCGCATGCTTCGACTGCATGCCGCACGAATCGCCGATATTGCGTTAACCGCACCGGAGGCGAACGCCGGGCAATGTGACTCGCAAGCCATCAGCAGTACCCCCGAACTGGAAGTCGACAACGTAAGTTTTAGATACGCGGAAAATGAGCCGTGGGTCCTGCGGCATTGCAATCTCAAAATTCCCGCCGGCACCTCGGTCGCAATCGCTGGGCCGTCAGGCTGCGGAAAAACGACCCTAGCTAAGCTAATTGTAGGTCTGCTTGTACCGACAGAGGGTGCAGTTCGAATCAATGGCATTGATATCCGGCAATTCGGATTGAAGGCGTATCGGAATCTGGTTGGAACAGTTATGCAAGATGACCAACTTTTCGAGGGGTCAATAGCGGACAACATCAGTTTCTTTGACCAGGATGCTACCCCCGAGTGTACCGGAATCGCCGCTCGACTTGCCGCGATTCACGACGACATAAAAGCGATGACTATGGGCTACAACACCCTGGTGGGTGACATGGGGTCATCGCTATCTGGTGGGCAGAAGCAACGCATCCTCCTGGCGCGCGCTCTGTACCGACAGCCGAGGGTTCTGTTGCTAGATGAGGCTACTAGCCACCTCGACACCCATCGCGAGAGCGAAATCAACCAGGCGGTGGCAAAACTAAATGTCACGCGAATTCTAATAGCCCACAGGCTAGACACTATTGCTTCCGCGGACACGGTATTCCAACTCGATTGAGGGATGCGACTGCACCGAATTGTGCTTGCACGAACGGCGTGCAAGTGCAAACACCGCGCCACGGCGGTTCCCGTGGCAGCGCAATCAGAGAGGTGTATATGAGCAAAGCAGTTCGTATGGCAATCCGTGAGTCCGCAACGGTTCTAGATAAGGACATGATTGAACGCGTCTCCGGCGGCGCCGGAACCACCTATTCCAACTCTCAGTCATGCGGGTTGGATCAAACCACAGAGTGCTATATCACCGGTGGCAACGTCGTCACCGACGACGTTACGGCGGGGGCGTAATATTTCAAAAGTGGGTCGATCTAAGTTGATCGACTCACTCTACCTATCATTTGGACTCCGCGGCAGAAAATGAAAACAGATTCCGTGCTGATTCTTACAATGACCGGGGACTCACATACTCGTTCAGTAGAGTGGCTTCTGAATAAGAGGGGCATCCCAACATATCTCTGGTTCAACTCGGATTTTCCAAAATGCGCAACTGGCTCCGTTCATATCGAGAAGAATGAACTGAATGTTCTCCTGAATTCCTCGGAAGGAAGCTTCAAAAGCGACGGCGACGTGATCTTCTGGTATAGACGCAGCACGGAGCCAAATTTTTCCGAAGGCCTGCATCCCTCAGATTTGCCCGTCGCCATCAGAGAAACGGCCGGTTTCTTTGAGAGCCTGTACTCCTCGATAGATCATCTGGCACGCTTTTCAGTTAACCCAATGTCGGGAATGATTCAAGCAAGAAGCAAATCTCTTCAACTGAAGTTTGCCGTAGAGTCAGGACTCAGAATTCCAACGACTCTGATTAGCAACTCTCCAGATGAAATTGAGCAATTTTATCTGCGGAATGACAAAAGTATCATCATAAAATCGTTTTCTTCCCCGTCGTGGGCGTCGTCGTCGCGAAGCTACTACGCCTACACCACAAAGGTTAGCGGCGATGTCATTAGAAATCGATCATCGCTTTCCGCTTCTCCGGAAATATATCAAGCACTTATTCAAAAAAAATACGAGGTCCGCGCCTTCTTCATGGGCAGAACCTATGTGGCGGTCAACCTGGAGTCACAAAATCTTTCTCGCTCTATGACGGATTGGCGCGCGGCGGGCACTGCGAATCTACAGGCACGAAGTGTGAAGTTGCCAGACCATGTGGTCAACGGCTGTCTTGAATTTATGAATAAAATTGGGATAGTAACTGGATCGTTCGACTTTGCAGTGACTCCAGATGATGAGTATGTTTTTTTTGAAGTCAACGAGCAGGGGCAGTTCTTGTGGATAGAAGAATGTTGCCCGGAGCTGCCCGTATTGCAAATGTTCTGCGATTTTCTTGTCTCCAAGAATCCGGATTTTGTGTGGAACGACAGACGCAATGAGAATGAGACATTCGCCGAATTTAAAGCGTCGGGACGTTGGGAGGAAAAGATACAGATTGAAGCCACGAACCACGTTATGGTCGAACGCCGGCCTTACACCGAGAAGGAAGAACTGAAGATTCCGGCATGATCGGACTGTCTGCACTTTCTGGGGTTGAAAAAAGATGAAAGTCACTTTGTTGCTTGTCTCGATACTGCTTTTCTATATCAATAATGCGCATTCTGCCGAATCAGCAGCTCGTTGCCCTACTAAATATCCCATAGATGATCAGACCATGTCTCTTATGAAGAGACATAACGTAATCGTCGTTGGCGAGTTGCACGGAACGCGTGAGAGCCCGGAGTTTTTTTTGGAAGTCGCTTGCAACATTGGACGATTTGGAGGCGAACAGACTTTGGTGGGCTTAGAGTTGGGTGATTCCGAGGTATCGACTGCGCGGGATGCCGGTAGGAAAACAGATGCATCGGAGATACTGAAAGTCCTACAAGGTTCGAAATTTTGGACAAATGCTCTCGATGGAAAGACTAGTGAGTCGTACTTCCAGCTAATTCATGACATAGACAAATTGACGGGTGGGTCATTTGCACTGGTCGGATTCGATCGTAGAGTCACCGGGATGGAGAGCTTTGGCGAAACGTCAGCTGATTTTTTGACGAAGTACGCACAAGGCCTGCAAGCAGAGGGAGGCAGCAAAAAGGCTGTGAAAATAATACTGCTTACTGGGAACGCTCATTTGGCCCAAGATGATCAAAATAACAGCATCGTCAACAGCCTCTCAAAGAAGGGATTTGCAGTGCTTCCCATTGATCTGGTCCCCGCGGGTGGCGCAGCATGGAATTGCGTCGATGGTAAGTGCGGTGTCCATCAAGTCAGAAATTCTTGCGCTTCTCCGGAACATACGACAAACGCGAAAGAGTTTCAGGAGAAGCGCGGTATTCTTAGCTATTGCGTGGGCAACGTGTCGGCCTCTCTGCCAGAAATGGGTATTCTTAGTTCTGCTCGGTAGGTACTCTTGGAGGTCGCGTCTCAAGAGCTTCCTTGGAGATGGCCCCGGGACGCATCGTGTCGCCCGGTGCGACGCCCCCCGCTTTGAGTAGCATGGCGATTTGGAGTCCAATCCCTCAGCTGACGGAGATTGGACATGAAGAAGCGCTTTTCGGAAGAACAGATCATCGGCTTTCTACGTGAAGCGGAGGCTGGTGTGCCGGTGAAAGAGCTGTGCCGCAAGCACGGTTTCAGCGAGGCTTCGTACTACCTGCGGCGCAGCAAGTTCGGCGGGATGAGCGTGCCGCACGCCAAGCGTTTGAAGGAGCTGGAGACGGAGAAGAAGTTGCTCGCCGAGGAGGTGCTCGAAAACGAGGTCGTCAAGGATGCGCTGCGAAAAAAGTGGTGAGCGCACTGGCGCGACGGGAACTGGCGCGGCAGATGATCGGCAAGGGTCTGAGTGAGCGGCTCGCTGACCGTTGTGGGTATGAGCGCCAGGCGCATATCGGTATGCGCCGCGCGCGGACCGCAACGTGGACCTACCGCACCGAATCGTGGCGCTGGCGCAGCGGCACAAGC
>Ga0105239_10007637_pt1 | contig 12393 bp, 2 predicted proteins | sample KBSC44metaG_FD_92761 | JGI IMG/M metagenome (GOLD analysis project Ga0105239, IMG submission 92761) | Corn rhizosphere microbial communities from Kellogg Biological Station, Michigan, USA - KBS C4-4 metaG | ecosystem: Host-associated > Plants > Roots > Rhizosphere > Soil | place: Michigan, USA...
TATAAGCTTAACTATATAAAACTTAGTTTCCTCCTTAAATTCCTCGAATTTTATATTATTAGCTTCTTTTACTTCCTCTAATCTTATTTCTTCTTATTCTTCTTTATTATTTAGTATTTTTAATTATATAGATATATTACTAATAGTTTAATTTAGTAGATTATAAGTAGCTATAGACTTATCCGCGATATTATATAAGTAATAAGTTACCGCCTAAGGATACTTAAAGTTATAGTATCCCTAAATACTTATAAGTTATCGCTTAAATTATTTAGGTCCGTCTAAATTAAACGTTAGTACTTCTTAATTTCCTATCTACTTAATTCTATAGTAGTAAGTTATAAATACTATTATATAAGGTTCTACTACTATAACTTTATAATTTAGTTTCTAAGTTTTATAATATTTATTTAACTACTATTTTAATTCTTTCGTTTATTAATTATTAAGGTTTTCTTTAAATTTAAACCTAAATAAGGCTCCGTTAGTAGTATTATATATATAATTCTCCGTTAAATATCTTTCTCCTATATATTTCCTTATTATAACGATAAGTTTTTTATTCTTTAGTTATCTATATAGGTTATACTACCTTTCTTTCCTATTATTTATAGTTATTTCCTAATAATTTATTCTAAGTACCGCTAAATCGTTTTATCTTAGTAGTATTTCGTTAGCTAATCCTTATTCTATTATAGCTATCTCTCTATAGCTTAGTAGTAGTGTATTTTATTATTTACTCGTTCCCTCCCTTACTAGTTTTATTTAAGAGTCCTTCTAGAATATTACGAAGTACGATTATTTATTATAGGTATTATAGGTATAGCTAGTTAGGTATATATATTAAAGATCTTAGTACTTTAGTAGCTATATAAATATTTTTAACTTCCTTAGTGCGCTCCCTAGGTAGTACTAGTAAAGTACCTCTCTCTTTCTTCGCTCCTAATAGTATATATAGAGTATAATAGTTCCTACTTCTTTATATATTAATTCGTCTAGTTTAGCCTAACTATTATATCGTTTCTATATATCTAGTTAGAATAGGTTATTCCTATCTATATATATATAGATAGACCTAAACTCTTTATAATCCTTAGACTAATACTTTAAGACGTTAACTATACGTCTTTCTTATTAAAATATTATTTAATTAAATAGGATTTAATTTCCTAGTCTCTTCTAGTAGTAGGTTCTTAGTATTATTTTCTTATCTCTATTATTTAAGATAGTTTTATTTTATATTTCTATTCTTATTATAACTAAGGTTTCTTAGACCTTATTTATTCTCTACTAAAGTTCTATATTTTTACCTTCTTAATAAGGAAACTATTAGTTTTCGGTCTTTAAAGCTAGGTAGAGTTAGTAATTATCCTTATAATAGAAATACTATAATATTTTAGTATACGCTACTACCTTACACCTAATATTATATTACGCCTCTAAGGCCTTTTTACCTTCTAAGAATATATTAAACTTATTCTTTTAAGCCTTATAACTTTTCTTAAATTACTTAGCCTTTTTAGTCTATTTTATAAATTAAAAGTCTTTATCTATTTACTTAATATCTAACTTACCTAGCCCTTTTTAGCTATCCGATTTATAGTAGTCTTTCTATACTATCTTACTTATTTCTTTAGTAGAGCTTTAGGTCTTTTTAGTAGTATTAGCCTTTTTTATTACTAAGTCGTCTATACTATTACTCTTTATATTTATTATATATAGTCCTTAAGCGCTCTTCTTTTATAGGTAATCGCGTATATAGTGTCCGGGCTTATCGCATTTATAGTATAGGTTCTCCTTTCTTTATCGTTCTTAATTCTAGTCTTAGGCCTCTAAGACCTATCTTCCTATATTTTAACCTCTTCCTAGGCCTATCTTTTAAGTATAACGGTACTTTATTACGTCTAGGTTTATAGGATCTCCGTAATCTTTCCGTTCCTTAAAATAGTATCTTCTTTAATTATAAGCGCCTCTTCCTCTACCTAAGGACTAAGGTCCTTTACCTTCTAAATAGAGTTTATAAAGTCTATTATTAATTATAATTACTTTATTAACTATTTCTTTATATATTATTAGGGATTTTATTATTTATCGTTATATTAACTCCTTAAGTTTATTATAGAATATTTTTATAAATACGTCTTTATCTTTTTAGTAAAGTTTCTTAGTAACTTTCTAAAATTCTAAGAAGTAGGATATAGCTAAACTAGTTTACTTAAGTATATAGATTCTTTATAATACTACTTTCTCTTTATTAATAATCTTAAATACTTATTTAATATCTTCTTTAAACTTAGTAAAGTACTTAAATATTATTTAAATATCTTTATTTAGTTTATTAGTTTTAATATATTCTTTAAGGATAGGCTAGAACTAAGCCTATATAGCTCTTTTTAAGTATATTAAAGTAAATAGAACCTATATAGTTACCTTTTAATATTTAGCTAAGTTAAGCTTAAATATTATCTTAAGTTATATTAAAAAAGTATTTAGCTTAGCTCTATTACTATAGAAGTATTCTATCTTTATATTATTCTTTCCTCCTTATAATAGGTTATAGCCTACTATATTAAGTGCGTTAACTATTTCTAAGTCTAAGTCCTCTAGGGTCTTACCTAAGTTAGTCTTTAAAGTATTAATAAGCTTACCTATTAGTACTATACTTAAGATTAGGGATTTAATTTAAGAGCTTTTAGCGTTAAATATCCTAATAATAATTAAGTAATAGTTAAAGTATTATAATCTAAACTATAATAGTACTAACTAAGGTAGGGTTCCTTAATAAGTAAATAGTAGAGTAGCTAGCTATAAGGCTAGACGATAGAAGTAATAAAGGAAACTATTTTTAGTTTAAGTATCCTAAATATAGGTATAGGATTATTAATAAAGTTAACTATAAATAGTTCTATTTAAAGTAATATATAATAGATTAAACCTATATATTATCTTAGTTAAAACCTATAATAACTTAGTATATCGATACGGAAGGTAATACTTCCGTATAGATTAAAGAAATCTCGGTTTTAGCGTTAATAGCGAAGCTATTAATATAGTATACTTATATTACGATATAAGTAGGATAAGATCCTATTTTCTTTCTTTCTTTAGTTTTAGAGTCCTCGTTACTAGATATATAGTAGTTAAATAAACTTCTATTAAAACCCTTATATTACTCTAAAACTCCCTATTATATAGCTAAGAGAAAGAGTTCTTATTATATAAGATAGATATATCGGCGGTAGTAACGGAAGCTCTCTCCTAGTAGGTAGTATAACTTTTTTAGATATTTTAGACGTAGAACGAGTAATTAGTTCTATAGAATTAGCGAATAATAGAAATAAAGTAACGTCTCTAATAATAGAATAGTAGTAGAAGTACGACCCCTTTAATAAGAGTAATAATACTACTAAATATTATAGCGAATATTAGTACGGAAACTATAACTATACGATAAAAGAATAAGCTCTTAGAGCTATTAGAATTTAATAAAATAAGGGCGGTCTTCCGCCTATAGTTAACCTAAGCTTAAGTAAAGCTCGCGGTTAATTAAATAAAAGAAAATAAAGCCGTATAATTCTAGTATCTCTATAGTTAACTTTAGGAAGACGTACTCTCTTAATTATTATTATAAGTTAACTCTATATAGTTAATACTATTAATAACTATTAAAGACTTAATTAATTAATTAAAAGCTATATATAATAATAATAAGATAGCTAAAAGAGCGTTGAGGAAACTCTTAATAATAAAATAGGGCGCCTAGACCTTTAGCGCCTTCCTTCTAGACTTCGATTATATAATCCTTAAGGTAAGAGGCCTTAACTAAGTAAATTAAGTTAAGAAGATATTCTTAACTAATTATATCTTATATAAGCTATAAAGTATAATTATCGCAATATTAGCCTTAGCGTTATATTAAGAATACTATATATTACTCTATAGCGTTAGTATAAACCTAGAAGCCCTCTATAGGAGGAAGCTACGGGCCCTTAGGCCTATATATAAGATAAAGATATCTTTCTTAGCGGAGAACGTAATAAAATAAGAACTATAGGCGGCGACTTAAGCGTTAATTATATAACCGCGTTAGCGGGCCGCCTAGATATCTTAAGTAATTCTCGACTAACGTCGGGAAAAAGGATAATATCTATAATATAGCTAATAGGGCTACTTTATATAGAAGTATAAATTAGTAGCCGCGAAGAGACCGTAAGGATAGCGGATAGTTATAGGGACGACTACTATAGTTAAAGAGATTACTAAGGACGAATAGCTAAAAGAGTAGCTCCTAATAAAAATCGCTATTAGGAGCGTATAGAGGAGATAATAAGAGAATAGAGCTCTACTAAGAAGTCTATAGATAGTCTATCTTTTCTAGTATTAGTTTTAATTAATAAAGAAATATTTATATTAATACTAGTTAATATAAGGTATTTATTATATAGACTAATTAATAGGCGCTTTACTACTTAAAATAGTCTTTAATATATCTTTATTACTCCCCGCCCTATTAATAGTTTTAATATAGATATAACCTTAAAAATTACGGATATCGTAAAAATAAAAATTAACCTTAATAGCTATAAGGAAGATATTTTCTTCTATATAATCCTAAGAATATTGTACGATATAATTCTTAGCCTTCCTTAGATAAAGAAGAATAATATATAGATTAACTTATGGAATAAGTATCTCTATATTAGTTCTTTTAATCTCTAAATCCCTAATATATAATAAGAACGATAAAGAAAAATAGACCTATATATAATCTTAGCGGTAGCTTTCTTAATAGTTATACGTTATTAACGAAAATAGAAAAATATTAATATATTTTTAGCTAGCCTAGTAGATATTAAAAAGGCTCTAGTAGTAAAGAGTCCTATTAACTCTTATATAAAGTTATCGCTATAGTACTATAAGTTTCTAGATATATTTAATTAATCGTAAGTAAATTAGCTTCCTCCTATACGAGGGAGAGATATTAATTACGAAATTAAATTAGTATTAGAAAATAGTAAGATACTTAAAATACCCTAGGGGCCCCTATATAATATATCTTATAATAAGTTATTCGTCCTATAAAAGACTCTTATTAAGTTACTAGATAAGAGCTTTATCTAGATTAGTTTCTTATCTACAGTAGCCTTAGTCCTCTTTATATAAAAGCTAGGAGAGGGGCTATAGTTCTATATTAACTACCGCGGACTAAATAAGATTATAAAGAAAGATTAATATCCTCTACTATTAATCTATAAAATACTAAGGAACATTAGACGAGCGAAATAGTATATAAAACTTAACGTAATCGCCGCTTTTTATAAGATATATATCGCTAAGGGCGATAAATAAATAATAGCGTTCTATATAAGGTATAGACTCTTTAAATAAATAATTACTTCCTTTAGACTTATAAATACGCCTAGTATATTCTAAAAGTATATTAACTAAGCGCTCCGCGATTATCTTAATATCTTTTACTCTATATATATTAATAATATTCTTATATACTTCTTTAGATCGCGAGAGGAGTATCGCTATTATATACGATAAGTACTATAAAGGTTACGGGAAGCCGGACTTTAGCTTAATATTATAAAATATAAGTTTAAAGTTAAATTAATAAAGTACCTCGAATTTATTATTAAAGTTAAGAAGGGTATATAAATAAACCCTATAAAGATATTAGTAATTCTAAACTAAGAAGCTCTACGTTTAGTTAAGGGAGTATAAAGCTTTATTAAGTTTATAAACTTCTACTAAAAATTTATAAAGAAGTTCTTTATAATTATTTTATTAATTATAAAGCTTATACGAAATAATATCGCGTTTAAGTAGGACGAGGAAGTTAACCGCGCCTTTATATAACTAAAGAAAATATTTACGATAGTACCGATACTAGTACTATTTAATACGGAAAGAGAGATAATTATAGAAATAAATATATTTAAGTAGTATATTAGGGGTATACTTTACTAAGTTAATAAGGAAGGAGTTATATAACTCTACGCGTTCTTCTTAAAGAAGAACTCCCTTACGGAATATAACTATAAGATCTATAATAAGGAGATACTAGTAATTATATAGTACCTAGAAGAATAGGACGCTAAATTATAAAGCGTAAGAAAATTTAAGATTTAGACTAACTATAAGAATCTAGAATACTTTATATTTATACGAAAACTAATAGAACAATAAATATATTAGTCTTTAACTCTCTCTTAATATAACTTTATAATTATCTATATTAAAGGAAAGAATAATATATAAGTTAACGCCCTATTAAGATATAAGTAGGATATCCTAAAGGGCGAATAGGATAAATAACTTTAATATTATATAACTTAATTACTAAAACTATAAATAGTAGAGTAGTTATTAATTAAATTATTTATAGCTTTAGTATTTCTTAAGGAACCTCCTTTAATAGGATATATAGTAATAGCTTTAGAATAACTCTAGATAATAGTAGAATTAAAAGATAAGACCTATTAAGAGGTCGTAGCGGTTATATAACGAGGAGTAAGGACTTTCCTAATAATACTAAACCTAAAAGTATTAATATTAGAATATAGTTTAAATAATGAAGACTAGCTACTCTTTTGAAGTAAACGATAAGTACTTAGTTCTAAACCTCTCTATATAAGTATTATTTAGTAGACTTATGATTTAATAATATTTAGATATTCGGGACGTAAAGGTATAGCTATAATAATTACGCGAGACTTCTTTTAGCCGAATATACTATAAGATATTAGGAGATTTATATAGAACTATAATATATATAGTTATATAAAGATATAGTAAGAAAGGAAGGCTAGGTTCTTAAAGCTCCTTTTAGTACTAAATTAAATATAGCGCGAAATTTTAATAGACTTTATTATTAAACTACTTAAAAGCGAAGGCTATATAAACTTACTTATAATAATAGACCGGCTAAATAAAGGCGTTATCTTAGAAGTAATAAGCACTATTAAAGTAGAAGACGTAGTAAAGATTCTTCTCTATATATTCTACTAATAATACGGCTTACCGGCGGCGATAGTAAGTAACTATAAATTATAGTTTACTAGCGTATTATAGACGTACCTATATAGATAGCTAGGTATTATACGGAGATTATTAATAGTATTCTATCCTTAGACGGATAGCTTAATAAAATAAATAAACTAGACAATTAAAGTATATCTTCGTATATATACTATAAAGGTATAGAACAACTAAGCTAACCTACTCGCGATAGTTAAGTTAGTAATTAATAATCGTGATACTTAGTTAATAGGAGTTAACCCTTTCTTCCTCATCTATAGGTACTATATAGAAATAATATAAATAGCGGAGCCTATACGGTTAGCGCTTATCCCGAGAAACTTAAGAGAAAGAAGGAAGGAGATTATATAATAGCTCTAACGAATAAGAGAGTAAGCCTAAATATTAATAGTAGTTATATAGTAAGAATAGGAAGAAGTAGCGAACTATATAAGATAGTAGACTCTATAGTTTCGAGTTAGTAATAAGGTTTAGCTTAATCTTTAGAATATATAAATAATACGGCCTTTTAAGAAACTTAATTAAAAAAATATAAAGTATATAGTAACGAAAGTAATTAGTAATTATAGTTATTAACTTAATATACCGCCTAGGATCTATAATATCTTTTACTTAAATCTTTTCTATATAGCGACTATAGACCCTCTAAAGTTATAGGAGATTAATAATAAATAGCCCGAGCTTATCTAAGTTAATAAAGAGAATAAGTATAGTATTAAGGCTATTCTAAACTATTATACGGCGCGATATAGTTATAGTATCCGCGAAGAGTTATTAGTAAAATAAATAAAGTACGCGCAGCTAATATAGGAATTATAAGTAAATTTCGAAAATATAATTACTCTAGACGTATATAAAGCGTTTATAGATAAGGAGGAGGGTAATATAACGGGTTAAACCCGTATATTGTCTTAGTTAAAACCTATAATAACTTAGTATATTAACACGGAAGGTAATACTTCCGTACGGATTAAAGAAATCTCGGTTTTAGCGTCGATAACGAAGCTATTAATATAGTATACTTATATTACGATATAAGTAGGATAAGGTCCTATTTTCTTTCTTTCTCTAGTTTTAGAGTCCTCGTTACTAGGTATATAGTAGTTAAATAAACTCCTATTGAAATCCTTATATAATAAGTATATATATATAAGGCTAGCCTAGACTATAAACTATACTAAATTATTATTATAGTCTATAGTTTACTATAGTCTACTTAACCTTTTCTAGCTCCTCTAGACTATAGACTATACTAGACTATTATCGTAGTCCCTAGTCTAACACAGTCTAGTTTAGCCTAGTCACGTGATGCAGCCTCGTTCTCTATCGGCTGACCTTCCGCTAGCTGTCCCTTGGAATACGGGGCGCCTGTCCTGGCGACCTCATCCGTGACCTGGTTCGTAACAAGAAGCTGTAGGCGGAATATTTATAATTTATATAAATATCGAGGGTATATATATTTACTTAATAGGAAACGCGCTACTACCTTAGTATCAGTCGTCGAATGAAGTCACAGAGCGGGCGGCTACGGCTATGTCGGCTGTTGGGGGCCGGGGGCAGTGTATGCAGCCTGTCATCCAATGATGAGGTTCAGCCATGGATGCGGCCCAGACTCAGCGATGGTGAGGACAAGGGTACTGGGGCCAGGAAGGCTCTACCTTGTATGTAGACAGCGCCAGGATATAATCTCCCGCCGCCCTATGGCATGAATCAGCGCTGAGCCATTGTTACTGTCAGGTTAATCAGCGTGTACAGGCGATGAGCGATACTATTCAAAGTGAAGAGGGTGTTAGTGCGTGGCCTCAATAAGAGCTGTGTGATCGTTACGGTACAATAGATAGTCGGGGATACTCCTCGCGATGAGCTTTCCACCACTCTAATGGCACCTCGCACCGTTTTGGTGGCGAGTTGATGTACTCCTCGTACTCATCACGAGCGCTAGCGACCTCTTCTTCATCGTAAAAGTCAGGTGGAGGAATATATTGAGCTCGGGGATTGGGTTCATGAACGCGGCGAGGTTGCGGCTGCGGCAAAGGCTGGCGAGGCTGAAATTCGGCCTCGTGTAGATGCTGATAATTCTCTTCTCAAAGTGTGCAGACCCTCGCCTTTGTAGCTTCCAGCCAGCCTACCTGATGATCTTAAATCCAAGTCTTCTCGAAATATCGCCATTTATAACCCGGATGAAGCACTAGAGCTGCGGTATAAACAGGTGCAAGGTCGAACTTCTTATAGTAGTCATCGAGCTTTCCCCAATAGTTATCGAGAGAGGTCCTGGTATATTTACGCGCCTTCATAATATCATCATCGTCGGGATGAGGATACGTGCTAGAGACATCAATATAGCGCTCCTTAGAGGTAATAATCTCGTTAAGAATAAGTTCCATTGAGAGATACATCTCCCAGAGAGCTCCATGAGTTTCATTCTTAGCGCGAGATTGATAGTGCTTTGTTTGGTCATAGAAAGGCTGCAGAATCTCCCGAGTTTCGGTTAGAACTCGCCAGTCTTCAATCTTCAATCTATCCTCTTTTCGGTAGCTTCTTCTTCTCATCCTTTTCATGTTTATTGCTCGCCATCCAGCCGATAAGCTGATCCATCAATTGTATTGCCCGTCGAATCATCAAAAAGGCTGAATTCCAGCGGGTCGCGTTGTCTTAAACAAGTTCTAAATCAGCCTCGTCATCCTCCGCGATATCACTGAACTGTTCGCGCCGTTGAGGCGATCGTTTGATGAAAACTACTGTGTTATGCAGCATCCCAACGGGGCCGTGTTTTCGCCATTGATGAAGCTCCGCCTGTTCCAATTCAAGAGTGTTATTAATGACCAGTTTACGATCGAAGGAGGAGGAGTCTTGGCTCTATATATAGGCGTTGGCGGCGAGGTTGAGGATATGTCTATAATATCGCAATCGGCGGTGAGTTCGCTTATCGGCAGAGAGATTAGGTTTGAGAGTTTTGAGAAGAATATCGATATAGGAGTCGTTTGATGTCGCATTATCCGAGACGAAGTACCCCAGGCGATCGGTCAGCTCGAATTCCCTCAGGATTTCCACCAAAAGCTTAGCTTGATTCTCTCCAGAGTGGCCTCTATAGACCCTTCTTATAGCGATAAGACGTGTACGGACTTTGTAGGACTTATCGATATAATGAATTACTACCGCCATGAAGGCGAGCGAATTCGATGAGGTCTATAGATCAAAAGAGACGTTAATTGCGCTCTCAGTATTTAATTGTATGTCCGTAATAAGCGTAGCTTTCTTCATTTCATAGTCTTCCATACTCCACTTCCTCACCGTATTAGCGCTCTTCGGTAGGCACGCGGCGAGGTTGGAAGAACACAGAGATAGAAGGTCTCGAAAGAAACGATTTTCGACGGCTGCAAGGGAAATCTGATAGCTGACAATCCAAAGAATAAGAGCCTGTTTGAAGCGTTCGACGAGCTGCCCTGGAAGGAGAGATACAGCGCTTTTTGCTCCTGCGACTAGCATATCATATACAGAGGAACCCGCAGTTGAGGATGGAGGTACGGTTCCAAACGTGGAGGTAACATCTTCGACCCCATCTAATTCAGCAACTCCAGCAGTTCTTTTCTTTCCGACTCGTATCCTATGGTCTTTATCCAAATGCCTTTCAGGCCCGCTTGTAGATGTAGCCTTGAATAGGCCAGTTTCCTTATGCTTCTCATCGCAAATGATGCACTTCCAGTATGGGGCCTTGGTCTCAGCCTCGACTAAATCGTACCCATAGTCCCAAATCCCGGAACGCCGATCATATCGAGTATTTAATAGCTCCGCCTTAATATATTCTTTAAGCCCCTTTAGCGTATTAATAGAAACTCGGGGTAATTCTTCGAAGGTTCGTGGAATTGTATCTGGGTCAGGTTCGGTCTGGATTAATACCGTGTCACGGGCTTATTGTGCGACCGTTCGGCGACGCGTTAAGGATCGAAGGTTTACGAAAATACCCGCATCCGAAAGCATAGAATCAGAAGAAGTAGCCATAAGTTAATTGATTAAGACAGAGTTGAATTAGTGCGTCAATGGGCGCGTATAAAGTGCAGAAGACAGGTGTGACGGCTGGTACAAGACGCAGGGAATCCCTAGTTTATAGACAGCTCTAAGAGACTAAACCGAGGAGAAGAAGAGAAGAAGATCGCTGAGGAAGACAGCGATCTATGTACATAGATGCCATCGAAACGAGGCTACGCTAGGACGGATTCGAAGGTGGCTGGAAATGTGCTAACGCGAGGCTGGGAGAGATTCAATAATACCTCCAATAGTTCCCAATCGCCACAACTGGTATCTTCGCTCCAAAAAAACCCCTTACCCCTGAGATTATTGAATTTATACTGAATCGGTGCTGAACAGTTTACTAAACAGTTTACTGAATTGTTGAGCGCACTGCTTCTGCCATCATTGAACACAGTGAATAGATTAATGCCTTCAACAGACAATCAACTTTCAGTACTTAGGTATCGTGCGATGCTCGTTCCATCGCCCACTCTATAACTCTAAAACTTTCGAACCTAGTTGGGGGTAAGTGAAATGAAGCTGGGCCGCCATAGGGTATGCATTAGGCTAGGTTACGAATTGACGAAAGCGCTTAGCGATATGTTCCTAGAGGCTGGTTGAGTATCACTGATAGCCTCTAGAGGTAGCGCATCGTTTAATGGCACGATTTAACTAGCCTGAATGTTCTATTTTAGCGGGAACCGTCTCATTAAGCGAAGGCCGGCCGAACTTTCGGTTAACGCCCCACGCAATATACAACAATCCTATTGTAGTTCCAACGCTTTCACTTCTCGAGTACCAAAAATACTTCCGAGAATACTAAATAACTCTAACCCGTGCTACAGACGCTCAGAGCAAAGCGACAAGAACCTTCGGGCGTACGAGGCATAACTGGCACGAGGGCCTTTATGGCTATCGTTCTTCTAGCTCATTTTCTGGATATGCCTTCACTACAATGGCCTGAGTGAGAGCAGTATCATCATTCCCAGGTTCAAAAATGGAAGTAAGGGGACTTAGAAGAATTTGCTTGAATGAAAATGAGCACTGTTGTAGACGATGAGATTTTTCTGGAAACCTTACGTGCTGCATATTATAAACAATTAGTTTCATGAGTCAACAGGCTTCGAAGAGTGGTATTTCCCCATTGTCCATTTCCGTTCTTATTGCCTTCACGGTTGCTGGTGATCAATCAGTGAAATTCATTCTTGTTAGCTTGCACGTCGTTTTCCAAGAAAATCTCGATCTTGTCTGTCATCCTTGGCTCAGGATCCGAACAGAGGAAGAGAAGCAAGAAAGCGGTCAGTCCGAAACCCAGGGAAGCCAAGCCAACAATGCGAA
>Ga0105239_10007640_pt1 | contig 12390 bp, 9 predicted proteins | sample KBSC44metaG_FD_92761 | JGI IMG/M metagenome (GOLD analysis project Ga0105239, IMG submission 92761) | Corn rhizosphere microbial communities from Kellogg Biological Station, Michigan, USA - KBS C4-4 metaG | ecosystem: Host-associated > Plants > Roots > Rhizosphere > Soil | place: Michigan, USA...
ACGAATCATGTAGCATGCCGCTGAATTGTGCGCTTCAGTATTGTTAACCCCAGACACCACCATCTTGCTATCACCGCCCCTGCATTCGTGCAGAGCTGCCACCTTTCTTGTCTGGGAAATGCGACAGAGACATAGATATGTGGACAGCCTCGCCAGTTTCAGGGGCATGGTCTGGCATCGACACCGAGGACTTCCCTCTTTGCTGCCATTCCGTTTGCAACAGACTCTTCGATTGTTGAACTTCATAGCTGCACCACTGGACTCAGGACTCATCTTTGTTCTGCCACTGGGCCAGTATAAGAATGATCGCTCAACACGACGAGGCTGGTGGTGGCGGGGCGGCCACCAGCAGCAATGGCGACAGCGACCTCGAAACTAGAGGGCTCTGTCTTCTTTCGCTGGATGGAGGAGGAGTTAGAGGGCTCTCTACTTTGTTTATCCTCCGTAATCTTGTAAGTTGCGCTTCCCAGTCATTCCACTGGTGTCTCGCGCAATTTCAAGACCGAGATGAAGAATCCTCAAGGTTCTCGTATCGCGGACAAATGACTTCAATGTCCGTTTCGGGCTCAACAGTGACGCACACTAACTCTACGAATCTTCTAGATGAAAAGACTCAACGAGGAGCGTCGAGAAGCAAACCTAGAACGGCTGAAGCCTTGTGAGATTTTTGATCTGATCGGCGGCACGAGCACGGGAGGGTGAGTTGGCGAGCCGATTGCTGTAAGCCGTGTATTTTAGGTGCTAATACGAACCTCTGCAGCCTCATCGCCATTATGCTCGGGAGACTCGAGATGGATGTGGACGAGTGTATCGAAGCATATAAAAAGCTCATGAAAACCGTTTTTGAGAAGAAACAAAGTTTCTTTTCGGTGGGATTTCGAGGCAAGATAAAGTCCCGCTTTTCCTCCAAAATACTCGAGAAGGCAATGAAGGCCGTGATTGAAGGCCGCGAGGCTGTGACCGGGCAGAAGATCTCGGTCGATGAGCCGTTCTGTGTGGAAAATGAAGAAAAGGGGGTTAAGAAGTGTAGAGTGTTCGTTGAATTTCCCTTCCAACCTGGCCGCTGATTGTCCTGCTAACCCTTCTGTGCAGTTTTGTGTGCTCCAGAACGAAAGAAATGAACAACATCACATTGCTAAGAAGCTATCCCCTCATCAGCGAACACACCGAGCCCATGACGATTTTACAAGCAGCACTAGCGACCTCAGCTGCCACTACCTTTTTTGACCCCGTCCAGATCGGTGACAGAGTGTATGTCGACGGAGCGATTGGGGCGAACAACCCCGCTGCAGAGCTCGAGAACGAGGCTTCCAATATTTGGTGCGAGGCGACTGGGCAGCTCGAACCGCTGGTGAAATGCTTCATATCGATCGGAACCGGAAACCGCACGATCGACCCAATTAGTGACAAAGCATGGACCTTTCTATTTGAAAGCCTCAAAGATGTTGCTACCGGGACGCGAGATACCGAGGAGGCCGTCTCCGGCCGCTGGAGGATGCACTGGAACACGCGGTATTTCCGGTTCAACGTCCAACAGGGGCTTCAGGAGATAGCACTGGCCGAGTATCAGCATTCGGGGGCAATTGATGCGGCAACCGGAGACTACCTGAAGAGTCACGAAACAAGACCACGGCTCGCTGCGTGTGTCAAGAATCTTCGAGAAAAGAGGTGTTGGTAGCAATCTAAACCTTTCGGGCTCTCAGGCATGTGTGCTAATTCTCTGGGCAGATCCACCCAACAAGCAGTTCTGCGTCGCTCGAACAACATCGCACGCTCAGAAGGCTAAAATGCCAACGCCAGAAAAGAAAGAACTTACCGATACCGAGATCTGTAAGACCAACCGTCCCCCCGACAAGTCATAGGACATAGAAAACTCGTACTGACTTTCATCCAGCAGAACTGATGGAGCAAGCAAACCGCAATCTGAAGAAGCCTCGTGGCAGCATTAGCCATAAGGACCTCTTAAAGGCACAGGAGGACTTTCTGAGAATCCTACATGCCAAACGCGACCGCTCCCCGCCAGCAAAACCCAAAGAAATCGCCAACATCAACAACAAACTGATGTCGACGTGCCTGCTCCTGAGTCACTTCCTCAACTTCACCCCACAGGAGAGAATGAACTACGTGCACGAAGCCGAGAAGTACGCGAAGCGAGCCGTTGCCAACGCGGTCAAGTCGCAGAATAATGACCGCGTGGTCCAAATGCAGTTCTACCTCACATGTGTAAAGGCTCGCGAGATCCAGTTGAAATCCACCGTCACGGAGTTCCTGTCGCCGACAGACGAGGAGCGGGAGGATGCTGAGGATGCTATCTCGTTGGCTTTGGTCACGCTCAGAAGTGTCGATAATCTGGATATGTCACCGTATGAGGCCATGGCGAAGGAGTCTCTCGGCGGGCTCAGATGAGTTTTTGGGATGGGCTGGATGTCCTGACTCCGTTCATGACTTGTCGTGGGTGAGTGGGCATCTCGAAGAAGTAGCAAGTCATTGCTTGCCTCGCCATAGGTACTTTTGCAAGTGAGCCAAACTGTGAACAATATTGTCCATGATGTACAAGATCCGGTATGTATCCCCGCATCAAGACAAGACGTGGTTCTACTGTATTCCTCGGTACGTAGGCAGTGGAGAACCTGACTAAGTTGTCGACCTTCATCAATAATACCAATTCTCGGTATCTAGGTAGTCAATCGGAATAAGTGCGGTATTTCGGGCGCTGGTCGGTAGAATGCGAGCAACAGAGGATTGGGGGTCCCATGCGGAGAGTCTCCAAATGCAAAACGTTACGACATTGCCTTCGACTATTCTCTATATAAATATCAGATAGCTTATCCGATCAAGATTTAAAACTTTACACACAGTAACAGCAATAACCTACCTTGCATAGACAACGACTTTGCTAGAACAGCACTTTCTACCATAGAGTCTCGACTCGAAAAGAGAAGCCCGCGCACCACGACAAGCACCCACAATCGCAGCCGCATTCAAGATGCCAATGACAATCATCCGCAACTCACGGGGCGTGGGCGTGGCGACCGAGAAGCGCGGGGCAACATTCACGGGCGAAGTGTGGGCGGACCCAGTCCTGACGGACGAGGGCATCGTGATCGCCAACGTGACATTCACGCCGTGCGCCCGCACGTTCTGGCACACCCACGAGAACGGGCAGGTTCTGGAGGTCAAGGTCGGCTCGGGCTGGATCTGCGATAAGGGCGGCGAGCCTCAGCGGCTCTCTGTGGGGGATATTGTGTGGGCGCCGCCAGGCACGACCCATTGGCACGGTGCCGACGATGGGAGTATCATGACGCATCTTGCTATCAGTCGTGGGAAGACTACTTGGTTGGAAGCGGTTACGGACGAAGAGTATAATAGGAAAGGTAAAGATGGTGCGGGAAACGCTAAGGCTGCTTGAACAAGGCAAAGTGGGATTCGAGGCAAGTGTGATGGACGTGCTTTGGGGTATTTGTATCCCGCTGAATGGGGATCACCTCATTGTCCCAGCTATGGATACTTTCAAACAGAAGCCATCTTCAGCAAATACTACTATTTGACTTACTAGTATTTCGTTAACTTAGCTTGACTACCTGGGCGGCAGTCGTGGCGGCGGTGGCTTCGCTTCGTCCGTGAAGCAGGATCCTCCTTCTCGTTATTCTCGATCGTGTTCCTCTCCTTGTGAGCGTCGACTTACTATCACGAGAGGTAGCCTCAATTGCCAATCATCTAGATTTTGGATTGGCTCAGGGGGTTCAGCTTGTTCGGTGCCCTGGTAGGCTGCATATGTACGTCGGGGACGCCAAAGTCCTGGGCGACAGCCGGCATCCCCCAGTAAGATTCTAATACTCTCAGCTTGTGTTTGGTCCTTGAAGGACTGGGTAATATCGTGGGGAGATCTGAGGTTGCGATCCATGATGTTCAAGTCTGTCTCCTGTCGAGATAAGAGCTCATCGATGCAGGACTCAATCTTGCTTTCGACTGCGAGATGAAGGAGTGTCTTGCCAACATGGTCCTGGGCATTGATATCTACCAGACCTTTCGAAAGTAGCAATGCAAGGACAGCCGTGGATCCGAACAACGCTGCTAAATGTACTGGAGTGCGTCCGTTGGCATCCCTGGCCGAAATCTGTTCTGGAGCAATCTCGATCAAGGTCTCGGTTATTGAGTGTAAATTCCATGTCGCAACGTAATGGAGGACATTACGCTTCTTGTGGTCGATGCTGTCAACGCCAAATGCAAGCCTTTCTAGCATTATTCTGAGCACACGATCCGAGCCTGCTTCGGCTGCGGCATGAGCTGGGGTCATTCCTTCATGATCTTCCATAAGATAGTCAGCCCCGGCAGCAAGCAACTTCTCGGTGCCAAACCAATTCCGCATCCGAGTCGCGTGGTGAAGTGCTGTTCGTCCGTTCTTGTCTTGCATATTCAACCTAGATTTAGGCAGGCGATCCACGCAATGCTCTAGAATATAGTGCCACTCTTCCATTGCTGCGTGCATGAGAATCGTCCTTCCGTTCATGTCTCTTTCACGGTCGAGATCAGTTTGGAAATTTTGTAGAGCGAGAAGTGTCAAATCATCCCAGCCTTGGAGGGTCGTGAGAAACGCCACTGAGGTTGGGTTTCTTCTTGGCGATCTCAGTTCCACTCGTTTCTGTGCTGCCACCATACGTGGATGATTCATCATGATGTTTGCTATCGTGGTCATCCCAAGAAGGCAAGCATGTTCAAGGGGGCTTGTGTGATAGGTTCCCAAAATGCTCCTCTCCTGAACCTGGAAGTGAAAATGGGACAGATTAATGAGAGGGTCGTCTAATACCTCCAAGACCGCTCTTTTCATCGTCATTGCAGCTGCTTGATTGAGGATGTTTGGGTCATATCCGACCTTCGAAGTAGCTCCTCGTTGTCTTTTGACGAATTCTAATAGCATGACAACCTTATCCTCATCGTTCTCATTGACAGCGTTTGATAAAGCACTGATGCCATGTACATCGGGCGCATTCATGTCTGCCCCGACGGTAAGCAGTGCATGGAGCAACTCCCGGTCGAGATCGGGAGTATGTAGGACTGTACCACCTACAGCCATCCGAGGTCTGCAGTATTCTTTTGATGTATTCTGCCATCGTTCATTCCGCTCATTAATTGAAACTCCGGCCTCGACTAACTTATTGATAAAGTATACGTTCTTCAGGAAAATGGCAATGTGAATTGCGGATGCTCTAGCGACCCCGTCGAAGAAAAGTTCGCTTAATTTCCAACCCCTTTGGGCAGACAGCGAACCATCATAGAGCGCCAACATCAGCCATAGATCAGTACTCCTACCATGCTCGAGCAGTATCTTGAAAGCAGTCCAAACTTTCAAGTCCTCGCCCGCCATACGAGCATGGTAGTACCAATTTGTCGCAGCATACGGGAGGAGAAGATACCGCCGGGGAAGATCAATCATATCACTTTCGGAGTGTATTTCCGTACTCATAAGCTCTTCTTGTATCTCTCTAGCATGGAAACCTGGCATGTAAAGGGATTGGACACATGCTATTGCAATGGTGGAATGCATTTTGACAGGATCGATTCGATACCGTGCACTGGTATTGGGGCTAAGGAAGAAATCCTTGATGGAAGAATGGGCGAACTGTACGTAGCCATCTATCCCAATATTTATCAACTCAGGGCACAGTGTTTTCAGCTCCTGTCGAGGAACCATCCGTCTCACTGTTTTGTCAAAGCTGTCGGCAGTCTCATTCATTGCAATTGCAAATCGCAGCTCATCACAATGTAATGGTCGAGCTGCTAAAGTGAGCCAGGGGAAGGCCTTCAGAGCTAAGTAACGAGATGAAAGAGGTAGTCGGTTGAGGATGTTCTCATATAGCATTTCAAGTGTTGTGGGAAGATTTTGCAGCTCAAGGAGATTCGCTGCGAAATCTTCTGTTTTTTTGGCGTTCCGACATAACTCGTACCATGCAAGAACTGCCCACAGAAACATTCCCTTAGCTTTCTCGGAGATGCGCTCGACGATGTCTGTCTGCAATTGTGCTGGCAGCACATATCTTTCAGACAATTCATTCGTGCTGCCCTGAACAAAGTGCCTGACGTCTCTTTCACTGCGGACTGAGATTGACGGACATGACAAATTCATGTCCAAGCTCGCAAGTGGGCGGCTAGTGACCAATAGTTTAAGACTTCGCGGTTCGATTCGAGGAATCACACTTTCAACCAGAACCTTCAGCCCCGTTGCAAAGGAGTTTAGATCCTCTTCGAGCATCTCATCGAGACCGTCGAATACGAGATAAGTGGTAGTCCAGTTTGTGGCAACTAGTGCCGATTTGACAGCTTCCCATAAATCCTCTGGTTTGAACAGAAATGAATAGTTTAATGATGTTTGGCGAAAGACCTGTAAAGATTTGGCGACCTCCTCCGGTGCGGCGCTGAGAAGCTGATGCAGTATGGACATCAAGATGTTGGTTTCTGACTGCAAGTGCCTATGACGTTCGCTGCAGAAGAAGTAGGCGAGAAAGTGTCCACGCCTTGAGCCCTGCTCAATGTCTTTTGAAGGCGGCTTCCTCAGTTCGATGTATTTGGCCTTCAGGACATCTGTGATCAGATACTTTGTGATAACCGATTTTCCAACACCCGCATAGCCTCGTAGCCACAGCATGTCATTTTTAGGCTCTGTAAGCCAAGCAATGAAGCTTGAGTGGGATGGAAGCCATTCGCAAGTCCCGCCATATCGTAGAGACACACGGGCTAATTGGGAATCATAGTCGGTAATGTTCAAATGTTTTGCGAGGTACAAAACCGCTTATCGTAATTAGCTTCACGAGCTAATGAAAATGATCCATGAATGAAACGGTCTTACCATTCTCCATGTTTCTCGCGTCCATTGGCCTCCCTTCTTTTGCTTCCCTCAGGGCGAATTTCACTGAGTCAAATTTCTCACTGTTGATACTTGCAAAGCGGACCATTTCACGGTGATTAGCAGCTATTGGGATGATTTGCTCGGTGGGCAGTCCAAGTACTGCAGAATCTCGTTCGACCACAGGACCTTTGAGGGGAAGCATGATTGCAGTCTCATAAAATGTTTTGACATCAATGTTATCAGCGATCTCTTTGAACGCCGCAGAGATGTCGGCTAGGATCTGAGAACTCAAAGAAAGATCTGCAAGGAGGTCCCTCTGGATTGGTTTGTGGAAAGAGCTTGCATTGATGAAGTTGCCCACCACCGTAGCCCACGATGCAACCCGCGATCCGCGATGCGGACACCCCTAGGCAATGTTTATTAGGCACAGTCTTACCAGTAGTGAGACATACCGACGAAAAATAATATCGACGAAGTCTTTTCGAAGATATTTGTATAGAATGGTAACGACTGAGCGAGAAGCAGGGCCTTGCCCTATGTCAGCGGAAGCATGTGCCATTTCTTTTTTTCAATCCTACCTGTTTACAGACTATACCACCCAGTGAATGGCATATGAATATGATCGGGGAGTTCATTTCCTATCAGGGAAGAATAAGCAAATACGTCTTCAGCGTGTGGAAAAAGCCTACATCCGCTGACCAGCGCTTGTTTCGCAAGCGGTTTAGCAAATCAAGAGCGAAGTCCTTGATATCGGCGGTGGAGGGGCTAAAGGCCCATTTGGAATCATATCCAAAGGTCATCACCCTTGCAGTGGGTATGACCTGGGGGATGAAGTCTCGGGGCCACATGATCCTGTTATCCGCTGTCCAGGTGGTGTAGGCATCACCACCTAGGCCGTGAATAACAACGATGCTGATGGATTTGTCAAACTGTGAATTAACAAGGCAGCTCTAAAACATAACTTACTCAACATCCCAAGTTCCTTCCGAGGGAGGGAAGAGAACAAACAAGCCATGGCGTTCGATTATGCCGGTGTTGGGTGATCGCTTGCTTTTGAACATTTTCTAGCTGAGCACAGCGACCGAGACGACTCATAGAAGTCAATCTCAATGGCTGATACTCATGAGCCACGATACCAGTTGACTAGATCAGTCCATGGGCCAATCTCTCTTAACCATTGTTATTGTTGAAGAGGCCCGACCGTCTCGTATAGTATGGGAGGAATAACTTGAAGGTTCGTTGTTGGTAAGGCTGGAAAATGAATATTGAACACGCGCTTCATAGCCTTGGCAAGGGGGGACTTCAGATGGACATCGCGTGAATAAGCTGTACCTCAGAGGGGCATTCCTTTGGCTCAGCGCTGTGGACTAGTCTCAAATGCGTTCAACGCAGCTAATTAGGTGGCGGTTTGCGGTACGACGAGCTGTGCATCACCAGCACACAGTCTGTGGTCGTCCATACTCGTATCTTTTGCTGAAGGTGTGCTTCAGCTGAGAGCTTAGCCTCGAGCTTCGGGAGCTTGTACGACGAGAAGAACACCAAGCCCTATCTAGGGACCAAGTAGGTAAGCACGTAGGTAGTAAGGACCCCCAAATCACTACTAAAGTGCTTAAGTAGATCATATCTTGATGTCGGACCCTCCGTACGAGTGCCCTGTGGCGCCTTCAAGTTCAAGGTTTACCTACCACTCTGACCGGACAGAATGCGGGCCGAAGGGCCAACGGGCTAAGGTATTTCCCTCCTTCCACAATACAGGCTACCAACCAGCTAACTTGACGCAGTTAGTCCAAACTCAGTGAGATCGCTCGATAATTTAGAAACGCGTCGATCAAACGCCTCACTGATTTATTCCTCCTTGTCAAGTCCGAAGGTAAGTCAAGCGACAATCGCATGAAAGAAACCCGTTCTGATGAAATTTGTTTTGCTCCAGGCCCAGTCTCGATGCCGAAACAAAAAATATTCTTCGCAACACAACCGAGCTAAAATCATCTGAGGGTGCTGGGGAGACACGCAGCTGGCATGGGAATTCCTTGCTGCAAGGAGCCGCCCTGTCACTGTGGCCTCTCCCCACACCTCGTGAACGACAGGAAGAACAGAGATCGAAGAGATGCAGCCTCCCGAGACTGTCTTTTACCTTTGCGGAGAACGTGATCTTGCAGAGACAGTGAATCGCAACAAAGCCAGTCCGCGAAGATCCCAGCCCTGAGCGCGTACGCCAAGTAGAGTCTTCCGCCTCCTTCACCTTCAGACTTCACGTCGAAAGTCGCCTTGCCGGCCCTTCCAAATAGACGACAAGGCCACGCGTCTTCGAATGTCATCACTGACTTCGCCCTCGCGCCAACCTGCCCGTCGTGAGCACCCGCATTGTGAGAACCTCAGTCCTCCGCGATATTTCCACGAGATATTGCGATCCTGATGTCCGCATAAGTAAGGTGCTCGATTTGAAAGAGCTTGGGAATCTGTTGGTGCTGGAGGAATGAGGGAAAAAGAGACTTGTAGCAAAGGCAGCAGAGAATATTAAAGACTGGCTCTGTGCTGTTCTCAATCTCTTGAGACTTGTTTTTTTCCAAAGCAAAAAGAGACTGAGGCAATGAAGACAAAAACCCAAGCACACCTCCGAGGCGCCGACCCTGTCAAGGTTGGTATTTAAAGTGCTAGACGTCTGTGGTCGAGTTCCCTGCTAGCCAGAGACTCAGCCCATTCAGTTTACGCACGCCGTATGAGGATGAAATGTTACAGTTTTCAATCTGAGCCTAGAACGCGGTTCTTTTGCTTTGGAACAATGACGGTCATGGCAGGCCTTGCATCGTTCTTCATCTCTCGTCCTCGGAAGTTTATTCGTTGCAAGCATCAACGCAGTGGTCAGTGTACTGTAGTGACAGATCTAACTACATTCTCTATTTTGCCTCACGAAGACATCAGTCTGTGTGGTACTCGACAGATCACGGGCTCGCAGACACAACATGTACTCTTGAATCAAGCCCCGATTGCTTGTACCCCCACATAGGCCCACAACCCAGATTATGAGGAAGAGAATCTATCGCGAAACTCAAGCGACCAAGCAGAAGGACCGTGTCGAAGAACAAGCTACCCGATGAAGATTCGAAGTCCGAAAAGCCAAAGTTGAGACAGCCGAGCTTGGATGTTGTGATTTTCTCCTGAGATATGGGGATTTCATTATTCTTAGACTCTGGCAGTCGCTGTTAACGTTGAGAGCTGCTCTGAGGGTTCAATTCTGTTCATTTTCGCCTCACACATCCTTCGGTGCCTGGGGACCTACTCGCTGGACAACGTTATCGCGCCTCTTATCACATCAAACACCAATATGAATTTGACTCTCATCCTCGGCCAGTTTTGTGAGAGAAAAATCATCCTTCGCGGGCCACATCTGACGTTGGCTTTGGAGAGACATGGTCAGCCAGTTCTACACCCGGACATATTCTCAAACACTGCAGAAGGTCTTCGACTTTGACTTTCGCAAAGCCTTGGGAGACATCATCCACTCCAATACCCACAAGGACTTCGTCACCAAGATATCCCATCCCCAGGCGCGACATGTAGTCGATATCGTCTTCATCATCCTCCCCAAGTCCTGCAGAATGCGGCTTCCATGCCCACGTGAGACTTGGCGTATAGGTGAAGTATCCCTGACTTTTGACAAAGTCCGACTCCTGGTCCTTCTTCTTGCCACCACTTGCACGATCACGGGGATGAGGCTGACGCTGTACTTTGCCATCGAGTCGACTTGCTAATCCATCTTCGCGGTTTGCCGTCCAATTTTCCGCTCCCCTCCCTTTCCCATTTCCCATGTCCGGCCAGTTTTCAGCCTCGCTCCATGGTTTCACCCATTCCTCCTTCATTAACAGTGGAAACTTACTCACCCCGACAATTTGAAACGGTTTCCTGCTCTCCCAGACAAGCACATATCTCTCGTACCTCAATGGCAGGTGGATCACATTACTGAATTTCCGGTGCACGACCGCGAAATGTAGAGATCTGCCATCTTCAACTGCCTGTTCGTCCTCACATTGCCCCGTTCGAGCCTCGGCTCGTGTGCAAAGAAGCAGTCTCAGTGCGTTCGATCCTTGATGCCAATGACCCAGGTTCCCCAATTTGTCCTTTTCATGGGCCTTAGTGAAGCAAGGCAACTCGTACGGTGAGGTCAAGTTCCGCGTCGTAAACCCGTTGCCGGTAAGTTTGGCGAACGTTCGTCCTCCTCTCCCATTTGTCGTTGTATTTCGATGAGCTTTCGTCGTCCGATTCGCCAGCAGGGTTCTGTTCCTACCGATATCCACCTCTTGTAGAGAGCTCCTCCTCAGCATGTCATACTGAACATAGGCCTCCTCGTGATTAGGAAACCACATGACCCAATTCTTCTCGACTCGACTCCGACTCGATCTCGGATTGCGCGTGATCTCGGTCAGGTGCGGGTAACTCAGCAACATCGTACCGGTGTTGCTGCCCTTTGCCACGCTCTCTTCACCCTGCTTGTAGTTTGGATCCTGCGGCCGTCGCTGGCGCGGCTTCAGCACTTTCTCCAGTTCCGGGAAGACCCTCCGCAGATCGACGACCCACAGCCCGACACAGCCGTAGCGACTAGCGCTGTTCACCAGGATCAGGGGCTCGCCTTTCCCGCTCCAGAACACCCGCGGGTCGTGGAACCCCGGAATGTCTGGGAACGCGAGCCACGCCTCGTCGCACTGCTCCGCCGGCGTCGACGGGATGTTGATCTTCACCGCCTCCGTCACGCACCGCATCCCGCCCCGCCTGCCCAGGACGGCTAGGTCGGACGCCGTGCATACGCGTGTGTCTAGTGGGCGAACGGCTTTACTTTTGTTCATGCTCGGATTCGATGCGTGCCCCTCCTGTGCGTCCTCCTCCTGGGATGGCTGACAGATATCGGCAAGGCAAATATGCGACTCCTGATGGAAACCCGTGGTGACGAGGCGCGAGACCAGCACGTACTTCGGCCCGGGCGACCGTGACGATGAGGTCCAGTACGGCAGCGGGATCATGGCCGGGTTGAAGAAGCGCTGCGTTTCTTCGTCGCGCACCCCGGAGGAGGAGGAAGAAGAAGAAGAAGAGGAAGGCGCTGCCAACATGCTGATGTTGTGTATCTCGGCCGACAGTCGCAGGTGCGATGTATGTGGATTAACCGCGTCGGGGGCGCAGTGAAGGAATGGTGAGACGCGTGGGTTTACGCGTGGGAGGGCCAGACGCGGACTCTGGTCTTGGTCTCGGTCTTGGTCTTGGTGCTGGTCGCCCTCTAGCGAGGCTCTTACGCTCGAAGCCAGAGGAAGCGGGAGGTTGTACGCAGGCGCCCAGAGGGCGTACTCAGCGGCGCCAGCAGCACCATTCTCGTCGCTGTAGCCAGCGTGGCGCCATCCGCCTTGCCCAAGCAACCCCCAGGAAGCGACGGTATCGTTCTCACCCGCCGACGGAATCAGCACGCCATGTGTAACCTGCGTCCTCAGCGCCGCGGCGCGCAGCAGACTTGCCTGTGACCACGAGAGGCGCCGCGGCCCGTACTGTGTGAGGAACAGCTG
>Ga0105239_10007641_pt1 | contig 12389 bp, 9 predicted proteins | sample KBSC44metaG_FD_92761 | JGI IMG/M metagenome (GOLD analysis project Ga0105239, IMG submission 92761) | Corn rhizosphere microbial communities from Kellogg Biological Station, Michigan, USA - KBS C4-4 metaG | ecosystem: Host-associated > Plants > Roots > Rhizosphere > Soil | place: Michigan, USA...
AACTGATCGAGCGGCTTCACGCCCATGTCGGCGTGCTTGCGGTGGCGCACCGAGACAGTGCCCGCTTCGGCTTCGCGATCGCCCACCACGAGCATGTACGGCACCTTCTGCATCTGGGCGTCGCGAATTTTGAGGTTCACCTTTTCCTTGCGATCGTCCAGGTGTACCCGGATCCCCACTGCTTCGAGCTTCGCGTGCACCGTCTTCGCGTATTCCTGCTGCCGGTCGGTAATCGGCATCACCGCGACCTGCACCGGCGCGAGCCACACCGGGAACGCTCCGGCATAGTGTTCGATCAGAATTCCGAAGAATCGCTCGATGCTCCCGTACAGAGCGCGATGGACCATTAACGGTTGATGCTTCTTACCATCCTCGGCGACATACTCCAAACCAAACCGGCGCGGCAGCGTGAAGTCGAACTGCACGGTGGATAGCTGCCATTTGCGACCCAGCGCATCCAAAAGTTTCACGTCGATTTTGGGACCGTAAAAGGCCGCCTCGTTGGCCATCACCGGAGCCTCGATACCGAGCCGGTTTACGGCTCGCTTGAGGGCCCCCTCGCCCAGCGCCCACAGGTCGGGAGTGCCGTCGTACTTTCCGCTGGCACCGCCGTCCCAAGTCGAGATCTCGGCTTCGAATTTCTCGAACCCGAAGGCCTTCAGCGTATCGTAGGCGAACTCCAGACAGCTCACGACTTCATCCTCGATCTGATCCGATGTGCAGAAGATATGAGCATCGTCTTGCGTGAATCCGCGAACTCGCAGCAGTCCGTGCATCACGCCGCTGCGCTCGTAGCGATACACCGTACCCAGCTCGCCCAGACGCACGGGAAGCTCGCGGTAGCTGCGTAACTTATCGCGATAGATAAGAATGTGGCCCGGACAGTTCATGGGCTTCAGGCGATACTCCGCGTCATCCAGCTCCATGCCGGCGAACATATTCTCGGCGTAGTGGCTGAGGTGCCCCGAGGTCCGCCACAAATCCGCGCGCATCACGTGCGGCGTGTAGACCAGCGAATAGCCGCGCTTCAGATACTGGTCGCGCATCCAGTCTTCGATCTGCTTCCGAATAATGCCGCCCTTGGGGTGAAAGAAGATTAGGCCGGGACCGGCCAGCTCCTGGATGCTGAACAGATCCAGCTCCTGGCCCAGCTTGCGATGGTCGCGTTTCTTGGCTTCTTCGAGTTTCGCCAGGTAGTCATCCAGTTCCTTCTTGCTGAAAAACGCCGTGCCATAGATACGTTGCAGGTGCGCATTCTTCTCGTCGCCCTTCCAATACGCGCCCGCGATCGACAGCAGCTTGAACGCTTTGATCTTCTTGGTGGATGGCACGTGCGGGCCGCGGCAGAAATCGATGAACTGCGGACCCAGGGTATATTCGGAAAAAATGTCGCCGGCGCGCTCCGTGATCAGCTCGACTTTCATGGGCTGATCGGCATAAAGCTTGAGCCCTTCGCTTTTCTCGGTGTACTTGCGCTCGTAGGGAAGATCGCGCGCCTGGATTTCCCACATGCGCTTCTCGATCTTCTCGAGATCCTCGGGCGTGAACGCCTCGTCACGCTGGAAATCGTAATAGAAACCCGTGTCGATGGGCGGGCCGATGCCTAATTTGGTCTCGGGAAATAGCTCCAGCACCGCCGCGGCCAAAAGATGGGCGGTCGAATGCCGGTATACTTCGAGCGCCTCGGGATTCTTGGTGGTAAGAATCTGGAGCTGGGCGTTCCCCTCGAAGGGCCGGTTCAAATCCCAAAGGTTGCCATCGACGCGCGCCACGATCGCATCGTCCGCAAGACGGGGGCTGATCGATCGGGCCACATCCACCGGCTTAGTTCCCGCCGGAACGCTCTGTACACTGCCGTCCGGAAGGGTAACTTGTATGTTGTCCATGAGTAATTTTCAGGTTAACAAACTCCCGATATCCGCCTGATATAGTGAATAAGAGGTTCCAAACGCCCGTGACTCCCACTACCAGCGTGCCCACCGGATTCGATGAATCCGCCCTGGTAGCACAGGCTAAGGCGGGGGACCAGAATGCGTTCGCAGAGCTGGTGAATCGCTATGAGCGGAAGATCTACCGCCTGGCCAAGAACATCACCCGCAATGACGAAGATGCCGAGGACGTCCTTCAGGACGCTTTCCTCAAGGCCTACACGCACTTAGACAATTTCAAGGGCGATTCGAAGTTCTACACGTGGATCGTGCGCATCGCGGTGAACGAAGCCCTGATGCGGCTCCGGAAGCGCAAAACCGACCGCAGCGTCCCCTTGGACGAGCCCGTGGAGCTGGGCGAAGAAACGGTACAAAGGGAGATAGCGGTCTGGGAGGACAATCCGGAGCAGCAGTATTCGCAAGAGGAATGGCGGCGCATTCTGGATGAGGCCGTCGATAGCCTGAAACCTGATTTCCGCACCGTTTTTGTATTGCGCGACATCGAAGAACTGAGCACTGAGGAGACCGCTGAAACGCTAGGGATTTCGGTTCCGGCGGTTAAAAGCAGGCTCTTGCGAGCGCGTCTGGCCCTGCGGGAGACACTAACCCGCCAGTTTAAGCGGAAGGGAGAAAACTTGCTTGGTTACTTGTAAGCAGTTCCTGCAGGAGTTAAACGCGTATCTTGAGGACACGGTAGATCCGGAGACTAAGAAGCATTGGCAGGAACACGTGGATGCCTGCCCCAATTGCTTCGTCATCGTGGATACCACCAAGAAGACGTTGCAAGTTTACAAGGGCGTAGAGCCGCAAACTCTCCCGGAAGATGTAAGAAGCCGATTATGGCAAGCCCTGGAGAAGAAAATGGCAGCCAAGAAACAGCCTCAAGCCTGACCCCCTCCCTCCTTTAACCCCTCACAGACCCCTCCCCAAAACAAACACTTCCTGCACCGCTCCCCAACTTTCAACGGAAACTGTAACTGTTCCTGCGCTTGCTTTAATTCCTGCACGGCCATTCGCGCGGCGTCCAGATCCGCGTCGGTCACGCTGATTTCGACCATACGGTTCGAGCGCAAATAGTAAAGAATCGCCCGATCCGGGCGGCGTCCTGCGTAGCGCTCTAGCGCCAGCGCATAGAGTCGCAGCTGCAGCGCGTAAACGTCGGCGGCCGATTCGTCCCGGTCAGTTTTGTAGTCCACCATGACCAGTTCGCCGCGCTGCTCAAACCACAGGTCGATCTGGCCGCGGACGATGACGTCGTCGATCTCAAACATGAAATCGAACTCGCGTTCTATGCGCGTAGCAGAGGCTGCGCGGCGTCCGAGGTCGCTAGTGCGGAACCGTGCGACCAGCTCATTAGCTTCATCGGACTCGATCTCTTCGCCCGCGAGCGCCGCGTGCACGTCCAGGCCAAGCTCGATCGCGCCTGTCCCTGGACGGTCTGGTGCTGGCTCCAGGCCCAAATAGCGGCTCAAGTAGTACCGGCGGGGGCAAGCCTGAAACATCGCGACCGAAGTCACTGCCATTGCGGTATCGTATTGGCCGGATGTGGCGGCCGAATCGAGAATATCTTCAGTAACGCTTGCTTTTGCGCTTTCAGAGACGCCGGATTCGGGAGGTGAAGGGGATTCCGGGACCACCGATTCAGCCAGCTTCTGCCAGGGCGAGGATCTCTTTCGTTCGGCATAAGACAGGATCAGACGATCCTGCGCCCGCGTCATCGCCACATATAGCAACCGGTTTTCTTCAGCTTTTTCTTTCATCTCGATCTGCCGCATTAACTCGCTGTGCACTGGATCGGAGCATCCCTGACCAGTCACCGGATTTCGCCACTTCACTCCTAAGCCTTGATCCCCCGATACCGCGATCACGGGCCTTCTACGGTCCGGCATGCGATGCAGAGCACTCACGAAGACCACGGGAAACTCGAGTCCCTTGGCCGCATGGATGGTCATCATGCGAACCACATCGCCGGCGTCGGGAGGAGGCGCCTCCGCGACACTCTGGGTCCAGCGCAGAGCTTCCAAGTCGTGAAGTAGTTCAGCAAGGTGTCGCGGGCGATCGTTGAACTCGCGTCGCAGCCATGCCAGTAGCTTTTCGACGTTGGCGCGCGCGCGATTGGACAAGCCAGTGGTGTATCCGCATTGATCCAGGGCCATCGCGATCAGGCGATCGGGCGCCACGAAACCGGCAAGTTCGCGAACACTTCCGAAACGTCGCTCGAACTCCGCACGCCAGCCTTCGCGGGTCATTTTAGAAATCTGGTGATCACTTAAGCCGACGAGCGGCCCACGCAGCACGCCGACCAGCGGGATCTCGTCGAGCGGATTCACCAGCGCGGCGAGCAACGCCAGTAGATCGCGGGTTTCCCTCGCCTCCAGAAACGTCCGGCCGCCGGTGAGCAGGAACGGGATGCGCAGATGATCGAAAGCCCGTTCGAACGGTCCAGTGGAGCCGAGGGTGCGCACCAGGACCGCGATATCGCGGTAATCAAACTCACCACTGTCTTTAAAGTGTCGAATTCGTGCGGCCACCAGATCCGCTTCGGCCTCTTGAGAGTCTTCCCCACGTCCTACTAGGCGCTCCACTGCTAGGCTTACAGGATCGAAGTCCGCATGCGCCTCCAGTCGACGCGGCTCAATCCCCGGCTGGCCATCCAGCATCGATGAAACAGTCGCCAAAATCTCCGTGCGGCTGCGATGATTTTCCTTCAGCTCGTCGATTTCTGCGCTGCTCGAACGCAGTTCGTCACGGTATTCGGCGAACACTTCCGGATCGGCATGCCGAAACCCGTAGATCGATTGGTTGATATCGCCGACGCCGAAGAAGCTGGTCCGCAGCAGGTTCACCAAGCGCCACTGCAAGCGATTGGTATCTTGCAATTCGTCCATCAACACATGCTCGAACCGGCCGGCGATCTCCAGTTGGACAGCTTCATCCGATTCGAGCAGCGCGACGGTAAACTCCTCCAGATCCGCGAAGTCCACAGCGGATGCCTCGCGCTTCTTCGCGCGATAGGTTGCATCGATCCGCACAATCGCGGCGGATAAAAGATCGCGGAGGTCAGCGTACCAGTTTCCGATCAATTGAGACTGCAGGGCTGGGAGAATCTCGTTCTTCAAGCGGCTCGCCGCGGGATTCCTCCCCACGCGCGTCAGGTTGAAATCGAATCGCGCCAGAGCATCGAGGTCGGGTTGAGCCAGGAACTGGGCAGCCCATTCGCGCAGCCGCGGCCCATCCGCGCCTCTCGGCATCGGCCCCCTTGTGAGCGAGCTTGCCAGCTCCCTGGCGGCATCTAAACAATCTGGCGTGACCGTTGCAGGTACGATTTCGCCAATACCTGACGAGCGCATCGATTCATACACCACCACCAAACTATCGGCGAGATCCGGCTGGCGACCGTCATCCTGGGTCGAAAGATCCAGAGCTTCCAGCAGCCGACGCATCCGGTCCGGTTGCTCGCGATACATGGCGTCAAGGGACGCCTCGGCCGCTTCACGCTCCAACCGGTCGGCTGCGGACTGATCGAGAACCTTGAAATCGGGCGGCAGGCCCGCGCGGATCGCATTTTCCTGAAGCACGCGGGCGCAAAAGCCGTGAATGGTCGACACCCACGCCCGCTCGATCGCCTCACGTGTCTGGTGCGCCCCCGGTCTTCCAGTGAATCGCTGGATCAGGCGGCTCTTGATCTCATTCGCTGCTTTCTCCGTAAAGGTGATGGCAAGAATGGCATCCGGGTCCACACCGTGTGTTTCCACCAGCCACGCGAACCGCTCGGTAAGCACGCGAGTCTTGCCCGAACCTGGCCCAGCGACCACGCACACGTTTTGTCCGATACGCTCCACGGCGCGGCGCTGGTCGTCAGAGAGCGTCATGAGCCTTCTTCGCAAGAACAGTCGATTCCACGCGGCAGATATCGCAATAATCACACCAGCGGCACTTCAGCGGATCTCTGGGATTAACCGCGATGTCCCCGGAGGTTATCGCTTCATGCACGCACACCGCCACGCTTTCGGCGTCTTCGATTAAGGTACGTATGAACTCGCGTGTGGACGATGTCCCCAGCGACTCAAGTCCAGGGATACTGATATGCCAGCCGTCCCAAGTAACATCCTTCTTCAAGCCGCAGAACAGCATCGCCACCGGATCGAGCCCGAACGTTCGCGCGGCCGCCGCAAGATACAGGCCGCCCTGGACCAGGTGACCGCCGCCTGTATCCTCCACACGTTCCCGAATCTTGTTTCCCGCGCTGTATTTGTAGTCAATGACCAGCGCCTGGTTGGCAGGGCCAACATCCAGGCGATCGATTCGGCCGGTAATGTTCACCAGAGGATTGAGCGGGTAACTGAACTTCTCTTCCACTCGGGTGGACCAGCCTCGGAGTTGGAATTGCCGATCGTCCAGGAACCCGCGGAAATGCCGCATCAGTTCCAGCCGGATGGCTTCCGTACGGTATCCCTCCGGAACGCGCAGCCGCGCGCACTCTTCTTCGAATATTTCATCCAGGATGGCCGCACCCAGTAACGGAGTGTGCGTCAACTCCGCAAGCGCGCGATGAAGAATGCTTCCTTGTAACAGCAGGTCTAACCGATCGCGCGGCGCTGCGGGCCGCCGCCGCAATCGCAGTGTCCTAGACGCGAAGAACTGAAAGGGACACTGCAGGAAGCTTTCAATCCCAGTCGGACTCAGTGTCTTGTGTTCGAAGTGGGGCTGGTCTTCAGACCGGGCTGCCGCGAAAGGCTCTACGCGTGGCACGATCGGCCGGTCACTGGCAGGCTGAAAGTTCGCCCCACCATTGATAAAGAACGACGGGAGCGTATCTTCCCCTTGCTCGTCGAAGCGCGGATAACTGAGGATCGTCTCTTCGGACGCCCGCGAGGTCGCCAGCTCGAATAGAAAGTGTTCCTCCCGTTGGCGGTCCGCTGCAGTATCCAGGCCCGCCCTGCTGCGTTCTATTTCGCCCAGAATCGGATCCTGCCGATGATATTGCGGGAAAAGCCGCTCGATGAGGCCGCAGACAAAGACAATCGGGAGCTCCCACTGCCGCGCTTCGTAGGCGTCCATCACGTGGACCACATTCCGGCGCAAATCCGGAACACGCAAAGGCTCAAGCGCCAGTGCCGTTTCCACCTGCTTCCAGAACACCGCCAGCGGACATCGGCCGGATCCATCCAGTGCCGCGGCCGCATCGCCGAGAATTTCGTCGAACGCGGCTAATGCGGCGGAGGTCGACCGCAGGGCGCCGATCCGATCGCGGTCGGAAGGTTCCGTCACTCCAGGCGTGGGCAGCAACGCACGCAGCGTCTTGAGACGAGCCGCCCACTCTGCAGGCTCCAGACGGTCGCGACGCCAAGCATCCAACGCAGCCAGGTGCTCCAGACCCGCAGGCAACGGCAGCCCCACAGCCGGAAGCTGGTCGCGCCACGCGAAATCGAGCTGATCCCCGGCTGCAGTTGCTCCCCATCCGGAAGCCGGCGTGCGAACAGCGGATAGCAGAGTCGCCTGGTCCAATCCCGCCAACATCCCCCGCAGGATGCCCGCCAGAAACATCAGTGTGGGGTGCGATCCCAGGGGGCGGTGAAAGTAAAGCCGGGCCGGAATACCGAAGCGTGCGAGCGTCGTCTCCACCACGCCTGCATAAGGCTCGCGCGAGCGCAATACGATGCCCATCTCGCGAAAGCTCCGGCCATGCGCCGCATAGTCCAGAATTCGGCGAGTGATTTCCTCCACCTCACGTTCAACGGTGGCGGCGGAGAATCCGGTGTGCCTCGAGGACCGAAGCGTCGAAGAAAGCCGCAACTCCTCAAAGCCCGCGGATCGCAGGTTGTCGCGGACGGCCTGCGATCCCTGCCAGTCCGGAAGCGTGATAGTGACGCTGGTGCGCTCACCGAGCGCCATGACTAGTTCCGATTCTGCGGTGGACAGCGTGAAGAATCCGTCGAAAATGACGTTCGGAGCTACGGTCGCCACGTGCTGTGCTGCGCTCCATAGACGCGCGTGGCGCAATGCCAGCCCGCGTGCCTTCAGTTGGCCCTCGACGTCCTCCTGCAAGCGCGCCAGGTCCGTCGGAAGAGCCGCCGATGGCGCCTGTTCAAAAAGTTCCGCCAGAGCGCGGCGGAAGCCGGGGAATCCGGCAACGGCGGCGAAACGCTGCGGCCGCAAACGCTCCAGCGCCAGCTCGATCAATAAATCCAGATGCGCCGCAGGAGCCGCCGCGTCGAGGGACCATTCTTCAAGGCAGGTCGCCAGCGTGCAGATCTCGCGTGGCCGAACAGGAAATCCCGACCGGGTTAACGCATGGCGGATGTGCTCCACCATGGTTGCCGTGGGAACAACCAGGAGGCGGTGACGTTGGGATTTGAAAATGTCCAGCGCGGCGCGGGACTTGCCGCACGCAGGGGGTCCCGAGATCAGGAGGTTCAAGTTCCCAATATACGGCAGGTGAGAAGATCACCTGCACCACTGCCTATTTTTTCGGTTCGCCGCTTAATTGGGGAGCGAGCTCGGTCCGCATCTTTTCGAACTTCTCCCGCTGGCCAGGCTGGAGAATTTGCAGGATCCGGTTCAATCCCGTGGAGCGTAGATCGTCGAGCTGATCCTGCAAGCTTTCGTAATAGTGGCTGTAGTCCTGCAGCACCACGGCAATCTGATTGGTCTGCTCCGCGGAAAGGTCGAGCTTGGTCTTGAAGTCCTGAAGTACAGCGTCATGGTTCCCGTCCCGCGGCGGCGCGGCGGCGGCCACCCGGTGGAGCCGGTCATGCAGTCCATATTTCATCCCCAGCATGCCAGCGGCGGCGCCCGCTAAAAACACCAATAGTAATGTGGAGGCGATGCGGGGGTTACCAATGGACGGGCTATTGCTCACGATAGGTGACCAGATTCACGAGAACGGCGTCCTGATCGGGTGTGCCCGTCACCAGCCGGGGCTGGCTGTCGTCCGAAAGGACCGGAAAATCCTGCGGCATATCGGAAACGCGATCGGAAACCAGCGTAACTTGAGGCAGCCCGTCTACGCTCGCGACCTGGGGTTCAGCCATCTGTTCGGACGAAATCACGTACATACCGAGCAACAATGCCAGAGCCAGCGACGCCATCGCGATGCGCCGGCCAAACAGGGAGTCGAAGAAAAGGGTGAAGACGGAACCGGGAGTTTGCGCCTCAATACGTTCCAGGACGCGAGCGTAAAAACCTGGCCGCGGTTCCATTTCCGGCGCCCGCCATTGCTGCAACATCGCCGCCTGCTCGCGCATAGCCGCCACTGCATCGCGGCACTCTCCGCATTCCGCCAAGTGCTTTCCGGCGGGATGATCTGGAGCCGGGGGACGTTCCCCAAGAACCTGTTCGAGATGGTCCCGAATGATCCGATGCATCATTTTCTTCCCTCAGTCACTTGCTATCGCACTCAACTGCAGGTCTTGCGCCCGCTCGTCGTTCTTACCATTTACCTATTTGACCGTAACCCGGCCCCGGCCCAGGCGCTGCGCCGCCTTCAGCAATTTCTGGCGCGTCCGGAACAATTTCACCTTTATTGTATTCTCGTTCATGCCGGTCATTTGGGCCAGTTCTTCCACGGAATGGCCTTCCACTTCTTTGAGCAGAATGAGGCTGCGGTCTTCTTCGGAAACCTTCGACAGAAGCTTTAGGGCCAAGTCTCGCTGCGCCAATCGCTCATCCGCCGGCAAGGCCGGATCCACCGCCGGTTCGGAAGCTTCCATGCGCTGCGATTCTTCCTGGCTGAAGTCGCTTTCATAGACCAGCCTGCGTACACGCTTCTTACGCAGGTAGTCGTAGCACTCATTCACTGTGATCTTGTAAATCCAAGTGAGCAGCGAGCTGCGGAAGTCGAAGTTTCGTACGGAAAAATAAACCTTGCTGAAGACCTGCTGGGCAATGTCCTCCGCGTCGTTGTGGTTGCGCAGGATGCCGTAAATGATCGAAAAGATCTTAGCTTGGTAGCGTTCTACCAATTCGCGGAATGCGAGCTCATCCCCGGCCTGTACCCGCCGGACCAGCGCCGCCTCATCGCCGTTCCTGTGATCCACTCGCGTCTTGGCTCGCGCCTTCGATCCAATCGCCGGGAATTGCAGCGTGCCGATCAGCGTACCCATATCTACCTGATCCGACGCACCCCACCTTCCCCCGGTTTCATTGGGTTTTCCTGAAGATAGGCGACCGCGACCCGTCGAGCCGGTATGTCTCCGGAAACTGGACCGGTCTGGTCGCCTATAGTATAATGCTTTTGAGGAGCGAAATACCCGCAATGGTCCAGCTAACTGAAACCGCGATTGGCAAAGTGAGAGAGATTCTTGAGTCCCAGGAGCCCAAACCGGCCGGACTGCGCATTGCCGTGGTCGGCGGAGGATGTTCCGGATTCAGCTACTCGATGGCCTTCGAGAACAGCCCCGGTATGCTTGACAAGACCTACAAGTTCGACGACCTCAAGGTGTTCGTGGATCAGGCTAGTCTCTTGTACCTGGATGGCGCCGAAGTGGATTATGTCGAGAGCCTGGAAGGCTCCGGTTTCAAATTCAACAACCCGAATGTGAAATCCACCTGCGGCTGCGGAAGCTCCTTCAGCGCCTAAAACCCCTTCGCCAGGAACACGCGCACACCGGATTTCAGCGTTGTGCGCGATCAAAGATACCCTGAGCGCAGAGCGCGTTTCAGCGTTGTGCGCGATCAAAAAATCGAGCGCTCCCTCGAGGGGGCGCTCTTTTGCTTGTTAGCCATCGGACTTATCACTACCGCTAAACGTAAAACGGGCCGGCTTTCGCCGGCCCGTGAAAGTTACAACTCGGAGGATTCGGTGCTTACGATTTCAGGCGGCGGCGACCGAAGAATCCGAGACCGAGGAGTCCAAGACCCGTCAGAGACAACGAAACCGGCTCGGGAACAGCGCTTTGGCCGATATCGATGGTGGCGTCCTGGAACTTGCCATTTGCACCGTTCTGGGGCGCGCCCCCAGGATTGAACGCGAACGAATAGATATCGCTCTTGGTCAACATATTCGACTGGCCACCTTCAGCCGCAACATTTAAACCGAACAAGGTAAACCCGCTTCCGACGCTAAGTGACACGGTACCCGTCGAACCATTCGGCTGGGGGTTACCACCATTGACGTTAGCGGTGTCCATCGACGTCGTAATTTGAGTGATCATGTACGGGAAAGTGGAAGGGTTGACCGAGACAGTGAACCCAAACGAGAACGCCGTCGAAATGCTGCCTCCGGTCGGCGTGATGGTCAGAGCATACTGGTCAGGAGCGTTGAGTTGCTTGAAAGTTAGCGTGCCAGTGAGTCCGGTGCCGGTGAAAGCGTTGAAAAGCTTGTCACCGCAGATGTACCCGTCAGCATTGAGAGAACCGATCGTTGCCGATGCAACGTTACCTCCCGTGCACGATGTCCCCAAGTCAATGGCTGCGCCGAAAGATGCCGAAGCACCCAGGGCCAAAAAACTGCCAAGCAGTAAAGCTTTCTTCATTCAGAATATCCTCCGTAGTGGGCTTTTCTTTTAATCTTTTGCTAGCCGCTAGAGCTACTCAGAAAGTATACGGTTCCCGCCTTAGAATAGTCAAGAGTTATTCGTTAGCCCCAAAAGCCCTATGCAGAATCTGCAATAACAGTTAACTACAGGAAAAACAGCATCTTATCGAGGGCCCTTCGCTGGCAGTACTGGTACGATTCAAGATATTTCCCCCGAAGTTCTGGTACGCCTGGATACCTCCATTCATAGGTGCTTAGTTCCACCCTCTTGCATGTACAATACAGTTTCATGTTCGAGCGCCTGACCACGGAGCAACCTAACCCAAAATCCAGCCATCTGGACGAGCTTTCAACAATCCATTTGCTAGAAATCATGAATGCGGCCGACGCCCAAGTGGCATCCGCGGTCGCTGAGGAGATTCCACGGATAGCCGCGGCCATCCAGGCGATCATAGGGGCTCTGGAGGCTGGAAGATCCCTATTCTATATCGGTGCGGGGACCAGCGGCCGATTGGGGGTGCTCGATGCCTCGGAATGCCCTCCGACCTTCGGTGTCCCGCCCAGCCTGGTGCGTGGAATCATGGCCGGAGGGGAGCGAGCTTTGATGCATGCAGTGGAAGGGGCTGAAGACGATCCCGCAGCGGGCGCGTCCGACCTGGAGGCTTCCGGCTTCGGTCCTGGGGACGTCCTGGTAGGGATTTCGGCCAGCGGCCGAACCCCTTACGTACTGGGGGCCATCGCAAAAGCCCGCGAAATCAATGCCTTGACTTGCGGGATCAGTTGCGTCCAGGATTCTGAGCTATCGCGGGCGGTACATTTCCCCATCGAGCCCGTTCCCGGTCCGGAAATCCTCACCGGTTCCACGCGCCTCCGTGCGGGGACCGCCACCAAACTGGTTCTTAATATGATCAGCACCGGGGCAATGGTGAACCTCGGGCATGTCTACGGTAATCTGATGGTCAACGTCCAGCCCACCAACCGAA
>Ga0105239_10007642_pt1 | contig 12389 bp, 10 predicted proteins | sample KBSC44metaG_FD_92761 | JGI IMG/M metagenome (GOLD analysis project Ga0105239, IMG submission 92761) | Corn rhizosphere microbial communities from Kellogg Biological Station, Michigan, USA - KBS C4-4 metaG | ecosystem: Host-associated > Plants > Roots > Rhizosphere > Soil | place: Michigan, USA...
ATGGGACCAAATTGCCGGGCGACTTCGTGTACTTCCAGGGTCACGCTTCGCCCGGAGTTTACGGGCGCGCGTATCTCGAAGGACGGTTGAGCGACGAGCATCTCAAAAATTTCCGGCACGAGCTGCGCGATCATCCCGGATTGTCGTCTTATCCACATCCGTGGTTGATGCCGAACTTCTGGCAGTTCCCCACGGTATCGATGGGGTTGGGCCCAATTGGCGCGATCTATCAGGCTCGCTTCATGCGGTATCTGGAGCATCGCGGCATTATTCCCGAATCCGGCCGCAAAGTTTGGGCGTTCATCGGCGACGGTGAAACCGACGAGCCGGAAAGCTTGGGGGCGACCACTCTCGCCTCGCGCGAGCGCCTGGACAACCTGATCTTCGTGGTGAACTGCAACCTGCAGCGCCTGGATGGTCCAGTGCGGGGCAATGGCCACATCATTCAGGAGCTGGAAGCAGCGTTCCTGGGCGCCGGATGGAACGTGATCAAGGTAGTGTGGGGCGCGGGTTGGGATGATCTGCTCGCCCGCGATTCGAGCGGTCTGCTGATCAAGCGGATGCATGAATGCGTGGACGGCGAGTATCAGACCTTCCGCGCGAACGATGGGGCATTTCTCCGCAAAGAGTTTTTTGGCAAGTATCCGGAGCTGCTCAAGCTGGTCGAGCACATGAGCGACGACGAGCTCTGGAACCTCCGCCGCGGCGGGCTCGATCCGATCAAAGTGTTCAACGCCTACCGTCGCGCCATGATGACGCAGGGCCAGCCTACGGTGATTTTGGCGAAGACGGTGAAGGGCTACGGGCTGGGTGAAGTGGCTGAAGGCAGGATGACGGCGCATCAGCAAAAGAAGCTCAGCGGCGCCGACCTGATGAAGATCCGGGACCGCTTCGATCTGCCTCCCACCGACGAGAACTGCGAGCATATCGATTTCCTAAAGCCGGCGGAAGATTCTCCGGAGATGAAGTACCTGCGGACCCGGCTGGAAGCCCAGGGCGGGAGTCTGCCGGAGCGCACAGTCAAGCCGATCGAGATCAAGGCGCCGCCACTCGAAATTTTCCACGATGTTACGGGCGGTTCTCGTGATCGCGAAGCGTCCACGACAGCCGCGTTTGTAAGCATCCTGAAGGCTCTGTTCAAGACCGAGATCGGCAAGCTGGTGGTGCCCATCGTCCCGGACGAAGCCCGGACGTTTGGAATGGAATCGCTATTCCGGGAGCGCGGCATTTACGCCAGCCAGGGACAGAAGTACAAACCCGTGGACTCGAACGTCCTGCTGTACTACAAGGAAGCCAAGGACGGGCAGATTCTGGAAGAAGGCATCACCGAAGCCGGGTCCATGGCCTCGTGCATCGCCGCCGGCACCGCGTACGCCAACTACGGCGTGCCGATGATCCCGTTTTTCATTTACTACTCGATGTTCGGATTCCAACGCGTGGGCGACTTGATTTGGGCGTTCGCCGATTCGCGCGGCAAGGGATTCCTGATGGGCGGGACGGCCGGCCGCAGCACGCTAGCGGGCGAGGGACTGCAGCATCAGGACGGGCACAGCCCGGTGCATGCCAGCACGGTGCCTACGTGTATCACGTATGATCCTGCCTATGCGTACGAGCTGGCGGTGATCATTCAGGACGGCATCCGGCGGATGTATCAGGAAATGGAAGACTGCTTCTATTACCTGACGGTCTACAACGAAAACTACGTGCAGCCTCCGATGCCGGAAGGCGAGCACATTCGCCAAGGGATTCTGAAAGGGTTGTACAAGTACAAGCTGGCGGAAAAGGGTCCTGCGATCGCTCAGTTGTTCGGAAGCGGCCCGATGCTGAATGAAGCGCTTAAGGCCCAGAAAATTCTGGCGGAGCGCTATCAGGTGGCAACGGATGTCTGGTCGGTGACCAGCTACAACGAGCTTCGCCGAGATGCACTGGAGACCGAACGCTGGAACCGGCTGCATCCTGCTGAGCCTCGCAAGACGCCTTACATCGTGACGGCGCTCGAAGGGTCGAACGGTCCGGTCATTGCGTCGTCGGACTACATGAAGATCATCCCGGATCAGCTCGCCCAATGGCTGCCGGGGCGGCTAACGTCGCTCGGGACGGATGGATTCGGGCGTAGCGAGAATCGCGAGTATCTACGGAAGTTCTTCGAGATCTCGGCGGAAGCGATCGTGCAGGCTACGCTCGCGGCGTTGGCTCGCGAAGGTAAGATCGACGCGAAGAAAGCCGCGGCGGCGGTGGCTGAGATGGGGTTCGATCCGGAGCGGAAAGATCCCGCGAGAACGTAGCCGCCTTCACAAGGCCGCAAATAAACGCGAATGAACGCGAATTCCGATTCGTCATCCGAGAGCCTGAACAGGGCGAGGCAATATCACGAGCGCATTAGGACGGCCCTTCTCAAGGAGTGGGATCCGATAGGGGTAGGCGGGATTGAAGAGGCGCAAGACGAATACGATTCTTACGTCCCTGCAATCTACAGACTGCTAATCACCCGACGTCCGCAGCACGAGATTGTCGACTACCTCTGGTGGCTGGAGACAACGCACATGGGCCTCACGGGGGATCGGCAGGCCACGGAGCACCTTGCTCAGCGATTACTGCGCATTCCACTAGAGACTGAAAATTAGCTTCGTCCGTCCTACTCGTACCGTAGCGCCTCGGTGGGATTGAGTCTTGCTGCACGATTGGCTGGCAGGAGCCCGAACACCAGGCCCACCAGCATCGACACGACCAGCGCCACCACAATCGAGACCCACGAGATGGGGATGTTCACGTCGTCGACGTAGTGGTTCACGGCCAAAGGAACGGCCACACCTAATGCGACGCCCGCCAGGCCGCCGCCCAGGCTGATCAGCACGGCTTCAGAGAGAAACTGCTCCAGCACGTCGCGACGCGCAGCACCCACAGCCATGCGGAGGCCGATTTCCCGCGTCCGCTCGGTCACGGTCACCAGCATGATGTTCATGATGCCGATGCCGGAGATGATGAGAGCGATCGCGCTGACCATGATGAGCACCACGGTCATGATCTTCGCGATATTCTTCGCGGCGTTCAGAATCTCCGACAGATTCTCGACCTTGTAACGGGCGCCGGCGCGGTGCCGCCCTTCAATCACCGTGCGGACCAGTTGCGTCACTGCCTCTACGTCGGCCGTGGAGTGAGCCTGAACATATAGAGGATCGACGCGCTCAAGCGGGGCGAAGTATTTAAGAACGGTGATGGGAATCATCACGTTTTCGCCGGTGATCTCCGATTGTCCAAAGCTAGTCGTCCGCTCCTTGAAAGTGCCGATGATCTCGAACTGCAGGCCGTGCAGCTTTACGGTTTGTCCAACGGCCTGCGATTGACCGCCAAAGAGTCGCTTAGCCAATTGCTCGGTGAGCATCGCTACGTGATTACGGCTCTCAATGTCTCCGGCGTCCACGAAGCGTCCGGCCAGCAACGCCAAATTGCGCACCTGGGGATAATACTGGTCGGCACCGATGATGGAGACATCCTGATCGTGTCCGTCGATGCGCATCTGGTCGAAATTGTTCATGACGCCGGTGGCAGCAACGATGCGCGAGCCTAACTGATCGCGCACGGCTTGCACGTCGGCGACCTTGAGGTAATCGGCATCGGCGACAGCCATAGCCGGATTGTTCCCACCGTCGAACTGCGCGTAGATCATGTTGGACCCGATGGCCTGGATCTGGTCGAGCACATAATCGCGGCTGGTGAGGGAAATGGTGACGACCAGGATCACGGAGGCGTTGCCGATGACCAGGCCGAGGGCGGTGAGGAAGGCGCGGAACTTGTTCGCTCGAAGTGCCTGGACGCTGGATCGCAGGGCTTCGATGTGAAACATGCAGGTGAGGAATTAGTGCCCGGTTTGGCTGAGCAGTGTGCGAGCTTCGTCACGCGGCGGATCATCCGGCGTCAGGGGGCTGGCGAGGTAGCGCTCGAGCAATTGGCGGGCGTCGGCGAGATTGCGTCTTTGCTGGACATAGGTTTCGGCGCGGGCAAACATCACTTCCGGGTTATTGGGCGCCATGTGGGCGGCTTCCTCAAACTTCTCGTCGCTCTCTTTGAGGCGTCCGCGATCGGAAAGGAATTTTGCCAGATCTATCACGCGTCCCACCTGGCGCGGAGCTATTGCAACGGCGCTTCTCAACTGCTGTTCGGCCGCATCGTAACGTTTCTGTTTGCGTTCCAATTGAGCCAGCGCGTGATGCCCGGCGGGCATGTCCAAAGTAGCAATACGCTTGGCCAGATTTTCTGCTTTTTCGATGCCCCCACCCAGGAAGCTGGGCGCTTGTAGATAGTATTCGAAGATAGTGGAGACGGCTTCCCGATTGTCGGGATCGAGCTCCACGGCTTGCTCGAAATACTGGCGAGCTTTTTTGGCGTTCCCGGGCGCAGTAAGCACGCTGCCGGTTTCGGCGCGCCGTCCGTAGACGTTACCCAAGAGGCGGTGCAACTCGGAGCTTCGAGGGGCCAGCGCCAGAGCTTTCTCAAATGCGTCGGCGGCCTGTTTATAGTCGCCTTGCATGAAGTGGCATTGCCCGATGAGCTGGAGCGTATCCACGTCTTTACTGGGGATCCGGTCGAGTACCGACAGAGCCTGGGAGTATTCCGTGCGCTGATAGAGCTCGTGAGCGCGGTCCCACTCGGGTGTCTTCGCTAATGCCGGAACAGCCGACACAGCTACGGTCAACAAGAAAACCAGTAATCCCCGCATCAAACCCTTTAGTAGGTATTCTATACCAGCTTTGACGCAGCGCAACGCCTTCAGGATGCAGGCGATTGACTTCGCTGGGTATCGCGGTACTGATCAAGCAGTACTGCTACTCTGCGGGAAAATAAGACCTTCGGCCGGTTTGGGCTATGGTTTTTCCACAGGGTCCTGGCTATGATATGGCGTGTCTCCGTCAAATGCTCGCCACAAACCAGTACTTCTAGTGCCGGTTTCGGCGGAGGATTTCGCGCGAGCGGAACGCCGGGCGATCTTTAAGTACCTTAGCGTGGCGCTGTTGCTGATCCTGGGCGCGGTTTTGGCCTATCAACGGCTGGCGTCATCGCAAGATAGCCGGAAAGCCCTGAACGACGGGGAGCAGATGTTGAAGGCGGGCCGCTACGCCGAGGCGATAGCAGCCTTCGATCGGGCGCTGGCGGCCGACAGGGGGCTGGCGAAGGGGTATCTGTTCCGCGCCCGTGCGAATGCTGCCATGAACCGGAACGAGGCGGCCATCCGGGACTTCACCAAAGTCATTCAACTCCAGCCGGGCAACGCCGGGGCTCTTGTGGAGCGCGCAGCGGTTCATTTAGGAGCGGATGAATATCCCGAGGTCATCGCGGATTGCGACCAGGCCCTGCAGCGAGACCCTGAACTCAGCTACGCGTATATGTTACGCGGGATAGCTTGGCGGGGGAGCGGAGACCTTTCACGGTCGCTGGAGAATTTCAACCGCGCCGTGGAACTCACTCCGGGAATGGAAACCTATTCCCAGCGGGCGGCCACGTATCAGTCATTGGGCGAGCATCCGAAAGCCATCGCCGACCTGGATCAGGTAGTTTCGATTTCTCCCTCTAGCCCGATGGGATACCTGGCGCGTGCGAGGTCCCGCGAGGCCCTGGGCGACGGGCCGGGGGCTCGCAACGACCGGGAGGCGGGCCGTCGGCTCGCGGGGTGGCCTCCGGCTCGGTGAAACTGTAGATACTACACGGCCTTTTGATCGTGCCCGCGCCTTGTAGTATGCTGTACATGGAATCCCAACCAGCTTGTGGAGGTCCCTCAAACGCATGCTTACCTCACTACGTAAACTTTTTGCTTTCGCTCCTGTATTCGTGTTCGCGGCGGTCGGATGGGCGCAGACCTCCAACATCCAGGGGGATGTGGTAGACACCGACGGCAAACCGTTGCAGGGGGCGCAAATCAAGCTCGATCGCACCGACATCAAGCAGAGTTTTAACGTCAAGACCGATAAGAAAGGTCATTTCCTGTATGCCAATCTACCGACAGGCGTATACAACATCACCGTTGTCGTGAACGGAAAGGACGTGGGAACTCTTACCGGCATGCGCTCGCGCCCGGGCGACAATGAGCCTCTCAAGTTTGATCTCGCGAAGATGGCCGCTGCGAACGCGGCTGCCGCGGCGGCAGGAGCCGCTCCAGGAGCAGGTCCAGCGGCGGGCCAAGCCAAGCCAGAAGCTGGGATGACCAAGGAGCAGCGTGCTGAGTACGAAAAGAAGTTGAAGGAACAAGAAGAGGCCATGGCGAAGGATAAGGCGCTCCAGGACGCCTTCAACACCGGCATGGAGGCCAAGAACGCCAAGAACTATCCGGTGGCGATTGAGAATTTCGAGAAAGCGAGCACCATGGCTCCGACCCAGCACGTGGTATGGGCGCAACTGGCCGAATCCTACATCAGTCTCAGTGATACCAAGACGGGGGCCGAGCAGCAGGCCGCTGTCGACAAGGGCATCGCAGCTTACGGCAAGGCCGTTGAAATCAAGGTCGACGATGCCAACTATCACAACAACTATGCGCTGGCGCTGGCCAAGGGCAAGAAGCTGGATCAAGCTCAGGCAGAGTTGACGAAAGCCGCTCAGCTGGATCCGCCGCAAGCGGGCAAGTACTACTACAATCTGGGCGCCGTGTACGTGAACACGCAGCAGAATGATGCTGCTGAGGGAGCCTTCAAGAAGGCCATCGAACTGGATCCGAATTACGCCGATGCCTACTACCAAGAGGCCTTGGTTTTGATGAACAAAGTTTCGCTGGACAAGGACGGGAAGATGATCGCCCCTCCTGGTACGATTGATGCGCTGCAGAAATACTTGTCGCTAAAGCCGGATGGCTCAAATGCGGAAGGCGCGAAGGCTATTCTGGAACAACTTGGCACTACGGTTCAGACCAGTTTTGAGCGTCCGGGCGCGAAGCAGCCGGCGAATCAGAAGAACAATCAAAAGAAATCGAAGTAGCGCGCAGTCATGCGGCTGATCCTCTACGTGATCGTCGGGGTCGTTATTCTGACCCTGTTGCGATCGGTGTTGGAGGCTGTCGGCAAAGCTTTCTCCAGTGCAGGCACGCCATCGGCAGGCGCACCGTCCGCGGGCGCTCCGCGCGGTCAGGCTCCGCAGTCTCTCAAGAAAGATCCTGTCTGCGGGACGTTCGTATCCACGGCCACGGCCATGCAGAAGAACAAAGGTGGCGAGACCTATTACTTCTGCTCAGCCGAGTGCAGAGATAAGTTCTAGCCGAGCCACCCCAGGTCCGGTTACCGCCCTACCGATCCCGCTGGCAGTCGCTATCAGTCCGCCTGCAATTATTTACTGCAGTATTTAGGAACGTTGATGTAAACCTGACTGAGCATGGATCGTCGCGTGATGAAGACGCTTATCGTGGACGATGAGCCCATCGCACGCCGCGTGCTGCGGCAGGAACTGGCGAGCGTTGCAGATGTGGTGATTGTCGGCGAGGCAGAGAATGGCAAGCAAGCGTTACAGCAGATCAGCGCGCTTCATCCCGACTTGGTGCTCCTGGACCTCCAGATGCCCGTTATGGGCGGCTTCGAAGTTGTACGCAAGCTGCGCGGCGGACGTTTGCCTGCAGTCGTAATCGTAACCGCGTTCGACCAGCATGCCGTTGAGGCGTTCGAAGCCGGAGCGGTGGATTATCTGCTGAAGCCTGTCAGCGATGAGCGGCTCCGAAGCGCGGTGGAGCGAGCCCGCAAGCGATGCGAGAATCCACTTGAACTTGCCCATGACGTGGCGAGGATCAGTGCAGCTGAGACGCGCAAGATTGTCGGCCGGCACGGAGAGGACTACGTGCTGCTAGACCCGGATGAGATTCTGGCGTTTCAAGCGGAGGGTGAACTGGTATGGATCGTCACCGCACAGCAACGCCTCCTGGCCACCCAGCCTCTGCGAGTGATCGAGGATCACCTAAAGGGACAACTGTTCCGGCGAGTTCACCGCAATGCGATCGTCAACGTGAACCAAGTCCGGAAGATGAGCGCGCTGAGCAGCCAGCGCTGGCTGGTGACCCTCAGCAATTCCGTGGAAGTAGTTGTCAGCAAGCGGCAGGCCCACAGTATCCGCAGTGTTCTGCGCTGGTAGGCGGCCCGCTTACCAGCGTTCCTAGTCCGCTCGTTTATGGTATTTGGCCGGTCGCGAGAATACCCTAGGCGCTTATGCTTGCTTCCCCAATACTGTGGAAATGACGCGACTTCTCGTCTTTTTGTGCTGCGCGGCCTCAATGTTCGGCCAAGCTCTGGGCAATGCCGGGACCATTGACGGCACCGTGACAGATTCGTCGGGGGCGCTCCTGCCGGGCGCGATGGTCACCATTGTCAATCGCCTCACCAACTACCAGCAGACGGCAACTACGGATAGCAAGGGCGCGTTCCGCCTGACCAATATCCCCCCCAATCCGTATCATGTGGAGGTGAGCGCGCCAAGTTTTGCGACCTCTGCGCAAGACGTCGCCGTGCGGAGCACAGTGCCCGTGAGTTTGAAGATTTCTCTGATGGTCTCGGGAGCGGCGCAAACCGTTACAGTGGAAGCGAACGGCGCGGATATCCTGGAAAACGTTCCCTACGCGCACAACGACGTGGATATTTCAAGCCTTTCGAAGCTTTCGGTCTCGACGCCCGGCGCCGGTGTGAGCGACGCCGTCGTGCTGAGTAGCGGAGCGGTGGCGGCCGATTCCAACGGGTTCTTTCACCCGCTGGGGGATCATGCGCAGACCAGCTTTTTGGTGGATGGGCAGCCGATCGGCGATCAGCAAAGCAAGGCGTTCTCCACGCAAATCCCGCTTGACGCGATCCAATCGATGGAATTGATCACCGGAACTCCGCCGGCCGAGTTCGGCGACAAGACCAGCCTGATCGTGAATGCTGTCACCCGGTCTGGACTGGGCCAAAAACCAAATGGAAGCTTCACGGCGCAGCGCAGCTCCTTCGGCACATACTCGGAGGAAGCCACGTTCGGCATGGGTGGCGCGAATGAGGGAAACTTCCTGGCGGTGAACATGCTCCGGTCGGGCAGATTCCTCGATTCCCCCGAGCTTCAGCCTATCCACGACATCGGAACCAGCGGCACCATCTTCGACCACTTCGACTACAATCCCAACGGCAAGGATATATTTCATCTCAATATCCTGGGTGCGCGGAACTGGTTTCAGATCCCCAACACGTATGATCAGTTGGGGCAGGATCAACGGCAAAAGATCGCAACTTTCAACATTGCGCCGGGATACCAACACATTTTTAGCGCGAGCACGCTGCTCACAGTCAATCCCTTCTTTCGCCAAGATCACGTGAACTACTATCCGAGCCCGGACTTCACTCTGGACACGCCGGCGACCATCACCCAGCACCGGACGCTGAACAACTGGGGCGTAAAGGGCGACCTGTCGATCGTCAAAGGCCCCCACAATTTCAAGGCCGGCACGCAATTGATGCAGACCCGCCTGCACGAGCAGTTTGGGTTTGGGATCACCGACCCAACCGACCCCGCATTTCAAGATGCGAACGGAAACTTCCTGACGGGGCTGATTCCGTACGATCTAACCCAGCCCGGCGGGAAGCTGTTCCAGTTCGATCAGAGCGCCAATATCAATCAGTATGCTTTCTTCGTTCAGGACAACATCAAATTTGGCAATTTTCAGGTACAGGCAGGCTTGCGCGTAGACGTCTATCACGGCCTTGTCTCGGACACTAGCGCTCAGCCGCGCATTGGATTCTCGTACCTGTTTAAGCCCACCGGAACGGTAGTGCGAGCCTCGTACTCACGCACGTTTGAGACACCCTATAACGAGAATCTGATCCTTTCGAGCGCCACAGGAGTGGGCGGTCTTGCGTCGAATGCCTTTGGAGCGGTCAGCCAGCCCTTGCAGCCCGGAAACCGCAACCAATACAATGCCGGCCTAGAACAGGCCTTCGGGCGGTGGCTGGTGGCAAGCGCGGACTACTTCTGGAAGTACACCAACAACGCATATGATTTTGGCGTGTTGTTCAACACGCCGATCGCTTTCCCCATCGCCTGGAATAAATCGAAGATCGACGGCGTGGCAGCGCGCATCGGAAGCATCAACCTCCACGGCTTCCAGTGGACGACGACCATGGGCCACACCCGGGCGCGATATTTTCCTCCGGAAACAGGCGGGTTGGTTTTCAACGGAGATGTTGGTTTGGGAGGCTCCGTATTTCGCATCGACCACGACCAAGTGTTCCAACAGACGACTGAGCTACGTTATCAATTCGGAAAGACTGGACCATGGGTTTCGTGGACTTGGCGGTATGACAGCGGCCTAGTGGCCGGGTCGGTGGGCAGCCTGGATGACGCGCTGGCACTCATGGGAGCGCAGCAGGCGGCGATTGGATTTTTCTGTGGGAGCGCGCGTCCGACCATCAGCACGCCCCTCACGGCCGCGCAATGCACACTTTCGAACTACGGTGCGACTCGACTGGTGATTCCCGCCCCCGGCACCGAGAATGACGACCACAATCCGGCGCGCATCGCACCGCGGAATGTGTTCGATATCGGCGTGGGCGCCGACAATCTATTTAAGAAGGAACGCTTCCGCACGACTCTGCGCCTGGCGGTCACTAACTTCACGAACAAGGATGCGTTGTATAACTTCCTCTCCACGTTTAGCGGTACGCACTTCTTGCAGCCGCGAGCATATCAGACAGCCATCGGGTTCGTGTTTTAGCCTGTCAGGCGCAAAGCAGGGCGCTGGCGTCGAACGCGAAAGCTTCCGGGTGGGAGCGGGTGGCCTTACGCATGGGATCCAGGGAATCGGTGAAGTAGGCGCGCTGCAACCAGCGTGAGCCGGTGAAGGAATCGCGTCCGTGAAGCACCCGATCGTCCTTGAACAAGAGCGCTGTTCCGGGCCGGACCACGACGCGCGCCGGCTCCAGAGACATCAGCAGCGCACGAAAGCGATTGAGCGCTTGGCTAGCCTCTGGGGTCAGGGGCTCGATCGAGGAGCTGGCGGCGGACACCCGCGCCAACCCCAGTTCATCGCGCCACAGAATGGGACAGGGAGCGGAAAGTGCCCCGCTTTCCTGCAATGAAAAACTGGCTGGACAAGCATGCCGGAAAATGGGTTTCGCCAGCGAAGCAGCAAGATCGGCGGGAGCCGCTTCGATGATCTGGCCGGCGGTGAGAACGAGCGTTGCCGCATCCTGATTGCTCAGACCGTAGAGCAAGATCCCGTTCTGGCGAAAGCGCCGCGGCAGAAATGCATTGTCGCTATGGAAGCCGAACTGAACCCGTCCGGCGTTGGACTGAATTCGCTCCATGCCCTGGATCGGCACGACTTCCTGGATGGGAGCGCCGAACTTTTCGTTGAGATAAGAAAGAATTTCACCATGCGTGCCGACGATCCCGCAGATCACGGCCTCGGAAACGGCTTGTTTGTTGCGGGGCCGCAAGCCGTCGGTCGGAATGGGAGAGAGTTCTGGATCCACGGGAAGGTTTTCGAACATGAGTGCCGGGATGCCCGTGGGGGCGAAGAACTCATCCAAGGCTTCCGTGAAGTGCTCGGGCAGGTACCGCAGGGCTAAATGCACAGAGGCGTCGCAAAACCCGTTCCACGCGCTTAGATCGTGAAAATCAGGAAACCTCAACCCGGCCGCATCGCGGGTCCAAGCTTCACGGTTATGATCGGGAAGACGCAGGGACGGCGGTTGCGTCAGTAAGTCTGGGTGCGGGAGGGGCAGGCTGGGGAAAAACGCCATTTCAAGAGTTATCCACATTGTAACTTAGGCCCAGCATGCCCTTGAGGAAATCGCGATGAATTGAGTGAAACAAGATGGCGCGAGCTGGCTCTAACGACTTTTGGTTCTAGCGGACGTAAGGCTCGTGGTAATCGAATTGCAAACTTACAGCCGGAGAGACAACCTCTGGAAGGGAGCTGCTCAAGATTCGATGGAACTAACCAAAAGTGAACGCGCCAAAATTACCGACAGCGTGCATAGCATTCAATCGGCACGCGCATCTCTTTCGGGAGTAGATGAGTCGAAGGTTCCCAAGCTAGATGAAATCGAGGAATGTCTCGACGGGGCGGACAAGACTCTACGGGGCGCACTGCGAGAGGCTTGCTCTAACAAAAAGAAGTCCACGTAGCTCTACTCTTCAGAAACCAGACGGTAGCCGACACCCGGTTCGGTCTGCAAGTATTTGGGACGTGCTGGATCTCGCTCCAGTTTGCGGCGCAACTGGGCTATATAGACGCGAAGATACTGCGCCTGTTCGGTGTGCTGAGGCCCCCATACTTGATTCAGTAACTGACGCTGGGTAAGCACCTTCCCTGCGTGCTGGATCAGTACCTGAAGCAGTTTGTACTCGTTAGGGGTCAAGTGGACGTCTTCCCCATCTACACGGACGATACGCTTCTCGAG
>Ga0105239_10007643_pt1 | contig 12388 bp, 9 predicted proteins | sample KBSC44metaG_FD_92761 | JGI IMG/M metagenome (GOLD analysis project Ga0105239, IMG submission 92761) | Corn rhizosphere microbial communities from Kellogg Biological Station, Michigan, USA - KBS C4-4 metaG | ecosystem: Host-associated > Plants > Roots > Rhizosphere > Soil | place: Michigan, USA...
CTGCTCGAGGCGGCGATCGAGCGTTTTCCAGGCGTGCTTGAGTTCGTCGAGTTCCATGCTGGCTTCCATCTCAGGTTCCTTGCGGGTTGATGTCGTCGCGGATGCGTTGCTTGAGGCGTGCGATCTTCGTCGCCACGTTCGTTTCGGACAGGCCGAGGATGTCGGCGATCTCGCGCTGGCTGCGCTCGTCGAGGTAGAGCAGCATCAGCGCGCGGTTGAGCGGGTCGAGGCGTTCGATGCAGCGGTACAGCGCACGCACGCCATCGTCGGTCTCGCGTGGCGTGTCCTCGTCGTGCCCGGGTTCGGCGATCTCGTCGAAGGCCAGCGGTTCGCGCCCGCGGCTGGAGCGCGTCTGCGAAATCGCGACGTTCAGCGCAATGCGGTACAGCCAGGTCGCGAACGGCCGCGCCGGGTCGTAGCCGCGGTATCCCTTCCACGCCTGCGCGGCGATCTCCTGCACCAGGTCGCGCCGGTCCTCGGCGTGGCGGCAGTAGGTGTGCGCCACCTTCAGCACGATGCCGCGGTGGCGTTCGAGCAGCACGCGAAACCGTTCCTGCGGCTGGTCTAGCCTTCCGCTGTCGAATGGCATGCGCATCGTTTCTGCCTGCGTCAATGTGTTCATGCGCAGGTGATTCGCGCATGCGGCCGGAATATCACAGAGCGGCGCCGACTGGGGACTCGCGTTCGGCAACGCGCTTGGCTACCCTTGGGACAGCCGCAGCGGCGAGGGCCGCGCCCCGCATGCAGTCGCTGTTGGCTGTCGGCGCGAGCCGTGTCGCGCCAGATCCCCCGTTCGCGCAGGGCTTGCTCGGCTCTTCACCCGTCGCGCGCGACTGCGGGTCGACCCCGGTATTGAGCCGCTGCGATGCACGCTACTCGACCCATCTGAGCTGCTGCATCTCGAAATCCGCGAATGGCGCCAGTCGTTTCTCCTGGGGTTTGAGCAGCTTGAACTTGCCGCCCTTCTCGCGCCCGACGAACAGGCAGCGGCCGTAGACGGCGTGCGCCGGACCTTCGGCCTTGCGCACATCGAGCGGATCGCCCCAGCCACGCGGACCCTTGATTTCGACCAACGCGACGTGATCGTGCGTAGCGCGCTCCCGACAGGCAACGATGAAGTCGGGATGGAACGCGCTGCCGTCGTCCCAGCGATAGAGCGTGAGACTGTCGGGACGGCGTACCAGGTTGCGATGCCACCAGAGCACGTCGTCGCTGCGGTCGAGCAGGGCGGCGAAGTCGCGTTCGTCCGCCGTGTCGAAACCGGGCGGTTGTACGCCGTAGGCGTTGCGACGGGACGGTTCCAGCCGTTCGGCGACGACCAGCGTCGGCGGCAGGTCGATCATGCGCTCGGAAACCTGCTGCATACGCGTCCTGCGGTAGGCGTTCGCGAGCAATTGCGGGTGACGCACAAGGACGAGGTCGAGCGCCTGGTCGATAGCTTCCTCGTCCGTCGGCACGGCGAAGCCGGCTTCGGGCAATTTGGCCACGAATCGCTCGGTCAGAGCGTGCAGCAGCGCGCGTGCTTCGATGTCGAACAGACCGAGCTGCCGGTTCAGGCGGTCGGCAATCTGTGCGGCGCCGAGCTGGGCGAGCACGTAGGTCTCGCGGTCCTCCTGCACCGCGCCGAATACCTCGCGTTCGATGCGCAGCAGGCGCGCGAAGGTCTGATGCATCGAGCCGAGCACGCCCGGCGAGAAATCGACGTGATCGGCGACGCGCTGTTCAAGCGAGCCCTGGATTGGCGGCAGGTACTCGCTGCTCAATTGGCGTGGCACGTGGTCGCGCAAGGGATAGCTCAGGCGGCGATCGGCGTCCGCGCTGAGCACGCCGACGATGCGCCTTGCCGTCGTGGCTTCGTCGGCAGCGATGCCTGTCGGCGTTTCGAGTCCGAACAGCGGTAGGCTCGGGCCGAGCGAGGCGGCGAATGCGCTCATCGTTTCGGAAACGGATTCGCCGTCGCCGTCTTCGGCGCGGACACCTTGCGCGTCGACCAGCAGGCTCGCGGTCTCTCCGCTGCGCAGGATCTGCACGCTGTGCGTGCTGCCGGATACGGTCACCACGGTCTGCGTACCGAGCGCGGGTGCGTTGGTCGACAATTGCGCGATTTCGCGGCCGGCGCTGAGCAGACCTTCCTGCGCCTCGGCATTGGCGAGGAAGACGAAGCCGTACGACAGTTCCGCCGGCAGATCGGTGCGACGGCGCAGCAGCGGATGCACGCGCATCAGGCGCCCGATCACCTGCACGCCGAAGTCCTTGTCGCGTGCGCCGCGCAAGGCCGCGAGCGTGAACGCGCGCGGCGCATCGAAGCCGAGCGCGACCGCCATCTTGAAGATCAGCACTTCGACGGCAGGATCATGTGCGAGCGCGATCAGGTCCGCATCAGGCTCCTTCGCGGTATGGATGCGCACCGCGGATTCGGTAAAACCGAGCTCCTCGACCAGCACGCGCTTGGCCTCGCGCATGTCCTTGTCGCCATTGGGCACCTGCACCAGCAGCAGCGGCGTCAGCCCGATAGCGTGCCGCGTCAGCGCGCCGGCGATGTGCCGGTGCATCTCCGTGGCCTGGCGCAGCGCAGTGCGCTCGAAGTCGACCAGCGCAGCAGTGTCGGTGTCAGGGGCGACGAAGCGCACGACCTTGACGCCGCGTTTGAGCAGTCCGGCCTCGACGCCGTCCTGGCGGCTCACCGTCATCCATTCGTCGGCGTCGCCGACGCGATAGCCAGTGTCGCGCTCGAACTGCGCGATGTCGGCGTCGCGTGGCGTCGCGGTCATCATCAGCGCGTAGTCGGGCCGCAGCACATCGGTGAAGAACGCGCGCGCCTCCTTCGCCTTGTGGAAGCCGTGATGGGCCTCGTCGACGACGCAGCCGATGCGCAGCCCCTGTTCGCGCGCGAGCACGAGCAGGTCGTCGAGCGCGACGCCGGCATCGCCGCGCGTGCGCGCGCGGCGCGCATTCTGGTTCGCGGCAGCGACGCTTTGCCAGGTGGTCACGAATGTGCCGCCTGATGCGATGGCGTCGAGCTTGCGATCGACGTCGAGATCGAACAGGCGCAGCGCGGGCGCCTGCGCGCGCAGCACTGCGCGCGCCTGTTCGACCAGGCCGGCGAACGGTGCAAACCAGAACCACAATGTCGGCGGCGCGGTTGCGACGCGGCCGAGAATGTCCGCGGCGAGCACGGTCTTGCCCGATCCGGTCGGCGCATACAACACGACGGCGCCGGCGTGGCGCGCGATGCGTTCGCGCGACGCCGGCGTCGCATCTTCGGGCAGTGCGTCGAGCTGCGCGCGCGCATGCGCGAGGCGCGCTAGCACGCCATCGGCGACCGTCTGCTGGAACGGCAGCAGCGCCTGCGGTGCACTCATGCGCGCACTCCGCCGAAGCGCAGGCGGAGCGATTCGGGGATCGGTCGCAGATCGACGCCTTCGGGCAGGTCGCCGAGGCGTTCCGGTGTCCAGCTGTAGACGACGACGTGCGGCTGCGCGCGCTGCGTGCACCAGTCACGCAGAGCCGCCACGGCTGCCTCGCGCCATTCGGGCAGGTAGACCAGCGCGAGCGCTTCACTCTCGCGCGTGCGCAGGGACCCCTCACGCGCCGGTTGCAACGCGAAATCATGGATCAGCTGTAGCGCGTTCCAGATCTCCGCATGGCCGAGGCGACGTTCGAGCCGGTGGCGCGGCACACGCCGCGCGCGCAGATAGGCGAAGTTGCCGCCGAGCGCGGCGACCGTTTCGCCCTTGGCATTGGTGTAGCCGTGCATGACGCGGCGCACGCGTTCGGCGCAGACGTCGCGGCAGAGGTTCTTGTCGGGCTGCTCCTCGGTCGCTTCGGTGTTGCTGACGAGGATGAAGCGGCGGTTGCCGCCGTCTTCGGCGTTGAGTTTGGCGATGGCGTGTGCGGTTGTTCCAGAACCAGCAAAGAAATCCAGGACCGTATCGCCGGGTTTCGTGGCAATTTGCAATATGCGTTCGATCAGGCGAGCCGGCTTCGGTGTATCGAATGCTGTTTGAGTGCCCAAGATCGACTGGATTTCCTTTCGCGCCTCGTCGGAATGGCCTACCTCATCATGCGGCCACCATGTCCACGGCACAACGCCATCAACCTCAGAGAGATATCGAATGATGCTAGGTTGAGCAGTACCGTCTTTTCCGAAGTAGACGCGCCCTTCATCGCGAAGCTTTGTGAATTCGGACTCCACAGTTGACCAACACCGCCCTTCGGGGGGCGAATGCACGGTGCCGTCCGGGCCAAGGATCTCGTACATCTGATTGGGTCTGTATCCCTGCGCGGTCATCGGGATGGCGCGCCATCGGCCTTTGGGGTCGTTGTTGGGATTCTTGTAGATCTTCGCCTGCTGCGGTGTTAGCGGGACGAGGTTTCTCTTCAGCTTGAAGACGTCCGGGTCTCGTGCGTATACGGCCAGGTATTCATGCGCATCGCCAATTGCGCCGCGATTCTCACGCGAATAACGTTTCTGCCAGACGCAAGTGGCGACATGGTTGCTTTCACCAAACACCCGATCCATCAACATCCCGAGCCGGAACACCTCGTTGTCGTCGATGCTGACGAAGATCACCCCGTCGTCGGCGAGCAGGTCGCGTGCAAGCGTCAGGCGCCGGTACATGAATTCCAGCCACAGCGAGTGGCGGAAGCGATGGCTCTTGTCGACGAAACGGTCGTTGTAGACGAAGTCGCGGTTGCCGGTGTTGTAGGGCGGGTCGATGTAAATGCAGCGGATGCGACCGGCGTGTGTCATGCGCAGATAGCGCAGCGCGTCGAAGTTGTCGCCTTCGATGATCAGGTTGTCCCATGGCGCATCGCCATGGCCGAGCGCGGGGTCGAGTTCGAGCGCGACGAAATCGTCGTTGAGCGCCCGGTCGGCCTCGATCTCGTCGCGCTCCCACACCAGCCCGAGCTGGCGTTCGGCGTCGCGCCGCTGCAGCAGGCGAATCAGCTGTTCGCGTGTGTGGTTGTCGTAGCGGCCGCCGGCAGCGGCCGGTTCGACCGCTGCCGCAAGCACGTCGTCGTCGCGCGACGGCGCAGGCGCACCGAGCCAGCCGAGATCGCGCAGGCGATTCCATGCCAATTCGATATGCTCGCGCGGCATGGTGCGCTGCTTGCGCGTGGTCCATGCGTGAATGCGTTCGACCGCTTCATCCAGCGTGGTCGCCGCGGGATCGTCATTGGCCGCGACCCAGTGCACCGTCGCCAGCAGTTCCATGCCGTAGGGCGACTCGAACCCTTCGATCAGTTCGACCACGCGTTCGAGGCGCGTATCCGACGCACCCGCGGCGCGCGCCTCGGAAAGAAACGTCGCGGCGGCTTCGCGTGCGCCGGGCAGCAGATCGATTTCCGTCTCGGGTTTGTCGCTGCCGTCGCCGTAGCCGATCGTGTAGTGGCCCTCGAAGCGGCTCAGCACCTGGCGCAGATTGTCCGCATAAGGTCCGTAGCTGCCCTTCGCATAACGCAGTTTGAGCGGCTCGCCGGCGGACTGCAGGAAGTACAGCAGCTTGTGCACTTCCAGCAGACTCAGTTCGTATCCGAGGCCGAGATATGCAGCGAGCACTTCGATCACGCGTGCGCGCGCCGGCGTCAGCATGGGCCGGCTGGTCCGGTTGGGTTGCATTGCGGCGCTGGGCGCGCCGGTCGGCGCGTACAGCAGCACGCGCACGTCGGGCAGCGTCGCGAACGCGGCTTCGATGCGCGGGCGCACGTCGTCCCAGCGCAACCCGCCGAGGCCGCAGCCGAGCGGCGGCAACGCGATCGAGCGGATGCCGCGCTCACGCACGACGCGCACGAGATCGACGAGGCCTGCATCGATGTCGGCGAGGCGCGATTTGCCACGCCAATGGCGCTTGGTCGGGAAATTGATGATGAAGCGCGGATCGACCAGTTCGTCGCGCTCGAACACGTGCACGCGCCCGGGCACGAGTTCGCCCGCGCGGCATGCCGCTTCGTAGGACGGCAGCATCTCGGGGAATGCGCGCGCGAACTGCAGCGCAATGCCCTTGCCCATGACGCCTTCGGTATTGACGGTGTTGACCAGCGCCTGGGCGGCGGCCGTCAGCAGATTGCCCTGGCTGAATTCGATCATGGGTAGTACCAGTCCCTGTGCACGGTGACGATCGGGCGGTGCGCGGCGCCGGCAATCGCGTCGCGCGTCCGTTGGGCGATCGCCTCGTCGATCACGCCGATCGCAACGATCGCATGCCAAGGCACGCGTTGCCAGACCAGGAATTCGGCCTGCTTGCGGCGCTTGCGATCGTTGTCTTCGAGCGTGTTGGCCCAGCTTGTGCTGCGGATTACGTCCCATGCGAGCGCGGAGGCCAGCGCAGCGGTGCCGGCATGGAATTGAAGTGGCTGCGAGGCGGCATTGCCGTCGGTATGCAGGCAGGCATGTCCGCCGGCCTCGATCGCTTCGGCGTCAGCCACGAGATGCAGCACCTGCGCCTGTCCGCCCGGATAGCCTTCGACCTGCCCGCCGTGGATCGCATACAACATCGGCGAGCGCGGGCAGAAATGGAAGGGCACGTAATCGGAAACGCAGCCGCCCGGTGGCAAGGGCACCGCCGTACGGCCACGCCGCGCCTTGATATGCCCGTAGGCGATCGATCGTGGTGACAACGCCTGCCGCTGTATTGCGCTATCTGCCAGCAATGCACCGTGGGTGGCGATCCCCGGGAGGTTGTCGAGATGGGTGATGTGGTAGATCGCCGTCATGCGTGCTCCGTGAGCGGAGTCTAGCGGCCCAGGCACGGGTCGGTCGCGTCCGATGCAGGCCGCGTACCGGCAGACGCAGTGTTGCCGCTACGCAAACGCGCCCGAAGCCGCCATCATGGGCGCACGACCTTCGAGCGGGAAGATGCACCATGAACCCATCCAGACGCGCGCTCGTCACCGGCGGCAGCGGCGACATCGGCGGCGCGATCGCGCGGGCGCTCGCCGCCGACGGCTGCGAGGTGCTCGTGCATGCGAACAGCGGGCGCGACCGCGCGCAGGCGGTGGTCGACGCGATCTTCGCGGCCGGCGGGCATGCGCGGGCGATCGCGTTCGACCTCACCGACGCCGCGGCGACGCGCGCGCTGCTCGAGCGCGAACTCGACGACGGCGCGATCCAGATCGTCGTGCACAACGCAGGCGTGCACGACGACGCACCGCTCGCCGGCATGCGAGAGGAACAATGGCGACGCGTGATCGACGTCTCCCTGCACGGCTTCTTCCACGCGGTGCAGCCGCTGTTGCTGCCGATGGCGCGCACGCGCTGGGGGCGCATCGTGTCGGTCTCGTCGGTCGCAGCCGTGCTCGGCAACCGTGGCCAGGCGAACTACGCGGCGGCGAAGTCGGCATTGCACGGCGCGACGAAGTCGCTCGCGCGCGAGATGGCGTCGCGCGGGATCAGCGCGAACGTGGTCGCGCCGGGTGTGATCGCCGGCCGCATGAGCGAGGGCCTGTTCGACGAAGCGCAGCTGAAGGCGCTGGTGCCGGCCGGACGTGCGGGCACGCCGGAGGATGTCGCCGCACTGGTACGCTTCCTGTGTTCGGACGCGGCCGGCTACATCAACGGCCAGGTCATCGGCATCAACGGCGGCATGGGCTGAGCGGCCGCCCGCTCCTGCAGAGAAGACAGCTGCTCCCAAGGGGCGCCTGAATGCGATCTGTGACGTGGTTGGCGCCGCGGCTGCGTCGCGGCTCGCGGCATCGCGCGCCGCGGATCGCCACGATGCGGGCGTCCACCCATCGGAGTCCGCGTCATGAATGCTCGCCTTTCGATCCTCGCGTCCGCCCTGGCGCTCGCCTGCTCGTCCGTATTCGCCGCCGCGCCGCGTGCGACCGCCGTCGCCGGTGACATCGCCGGTTCCGCCGACATCCGCCTGCCGGCCGCATTGCGCGCCGGCGCGGTGGTGTCGAAGGCGGGACCTTCCGCGGCCGATGTCGGCGACGCCGACTCGTTCGGTCGCACCCTGACCTGGCTCGGCCTGACCGACGCCTGGATCGAGTTGGCCGCCGACTGCAGCGGCAGCGAGGCCGAGCGCTGCCAGCCGCTCGCCGCCGCGCCGGCGACGACGACGTTCGCGTTCGATGACGTCGGTCACGTGACGCTGCCGCGCAATGCCGCGAATTCGCTGCTGTGCTACTGGTTCTCGCCGTTCCTGCAGATCGACTATGCGAACCCGACCGCGGCGCCCGCGGTCGCGCAGCTGAGCTACGTGCCGACGGTCACGGTCGAGAATCCCGTGCTCGACGATCCCGCGCTGATCGATCCGAATACCGGCCTGCCGTTCGGCGGCAGCCTGCTGACCGGGATGACCTCGTCCGAGCGCTACGAAGTGCCGCTCGCGCCGGGCCAGCATTCGTTCCAGCGCGACCGCGATTCGGCGGTGTGCATCGCCGGCCTCGTCAGCAAACAGTCGCTGGTGCAGAACTACGGTCTCAGCGATGCGCAGGCGCGCCAGTTCTTCAAGAAGCCGACGACGTTGCGCCTCAACATCCACGGCAGCGCGCAGTTCGTCGGTGACGCCTCGCTGTACTTCGGCCTGCGCATCGTCGGCGACTGATCGGCGTGGGGGATTCGGTCGCGCGCGCAGCGTGTGCCGCCGCGACTCGCGGTGCGGCGGGACTCGCGCTGCGCGCTCGACCCGCCCTACGCCGTACCACGCCGGCATGCGTCCAGCATCGGCGTCGCCATCAGCGTCGTCACGATCGTCATCGCGAGCAGCAGGGTGAACAGGTCGGCGCCGATCACGCCGGCGTCGAGGCCGACCTTCAGCACGATCAGTTCCATCATGCCGCGCGCATTCATCAGCGAGCCGACCGCGAGCGAATCGCGCCAGCCGAAGCCGGCGATGCGCGCGCCGCCGCCGGCACCGAGCACCTTGCCGAGCACCGCCGCGGCGAGGATCAGCAGCAGGGCCGACAACCCGGCGCCGGCGAATGCGTCCGCGCGCGTCGCGAGTCCGGCGAGCGCGAAGAACACCGGCATCAGCAGCAGCACGGCGACATGTTCGAGGCGCTCGGCCAGGGTGTCGAGCAGGCGGTCGTCGCGCGGCAGGCAGGCGCCCGCGAGGAACGCTCCGAACAATGCGTGCAGGCCGAGCCATTCGGTTGCCGCCGCCATCGCGCAGGCGCCGATCAGCAGCACGCCGAGCACGGCACCGTCCGGGCGGCTGTCGCGCGCATGGCGCGCGAGCAGGCGTGCGACCAGCGGGCGCAGCACGCCGAATGCGAACGCGCTCGTCAGCAGCAGGCCGCCGATCGTGCGCGCGAATGCACCCCAGCCCTGACTGCCGATCGATGCGACGACGAACGCAAGCAGGATCCACACCAGCACGTCGGCGATCGCGGTCGCGGCGAGCGATAGTTGTCCGACCGGCGAACGGGTCAGGCCACGGTCCTTGAGGATGCGCGCCATCACCGGGAACGCGGTGATGGCCATCGAGGCGGCCATGAACAGCGCGAACGGCCACGCGCCGACGCCGGCCGGTGCGAAGCGCGCGTGCAGCAACGGCGCGATCGCGAGGCCGAACGCGGCCGGCAGCAGCACGCCCGGCAGCCCGACCCAGGCCGCCGCGACGACGCGCGCGCGCGCGCCCTCCGGCGCGCGCAGCTCGGCACCGACGACGAACATGAACAACACGAGGCCGAGCTGGCTGAGTGCTTCGAGCGCGGCGAGACGCCCGGGCGGAAACAGCGCGGCGTGCCACTCCGGCGCGAGCGCGCCGAACACGATCGGTCCGAGCACGAAACCGGCGATCATTTCGCCGATCACCGCGGGTTGGCCGAGCCGGCGCAGCAGCAGCGCGAGCACGCGCGCGGTGGCGAGGATGACGGCAAGCTGCAGCAGCAGGTGCGGCATCGCCGTGGTGTTCACTGCGGATCGTGGATCAGCGGCGCGCGGTCGTGTCCGCGCCGGTAGCTGTCGATCACGCCGCCGTAGTGCAGGATGCGCCGGATCGTGTACAGCGTGATGCGCGTGACGTCGCGCACCGGGCGGAAATGGCTGAGGCGGAACTCGCCCTGGTAGCGCGAGTCGATCGGTACCGACACCACGCCGAGGCGCTTCTCGCGCGTCGCCGCGATCAGCAGCGCGGCTTCGAACACGAAATCGTCGGCCGCGAGGTCGGCCAGTTCGAGCGCGCCGAGCGGGTAATAGCGTTGGCCGCTCTGGGTATCCGCGATCGGCAGCGCGCAGCCCCACGAAATGCCCCAGTCGGCGACCGCATTCGCACGCCGCCGCGCCTTCGGCTGGTTCTCGCGGTGGCGGATGCGCGCGCCGATCACGATGTGTTCCGGATACGCGCGTGCGGCGGCGAGCAGGCGCGGGATGTCGCTGGCCAGGTGCTGGCCGTCGCCGTCCATCGCGATCACCGCATCGAAGCCGAGTTCGCGCGCCTTGCGGAAACCGTCGCGCAGGCCCTGGCCCTTGCCGAGCGGGGTCGCATGGCGGATCAGCGTATGCGGCAGGTCGGCGATGCATGCAACCGTGCGGTCGGTCGAGCCGTCGTCGATCACGATCACGTTCGGGCAGATCGCGAGCACCGATTCGACGATCGCGCGGATCGCGCGCTCCTCGTTCAGTGCGGGAATCACCACCGCGACGCGAGCGGCTTCGGTCGCGCTCATGCGAGCACCTCGATCGAGAGCGCGGTTGCGCGACCACTGGCGATACGCATTTCGCCGCCATCTCCGCGCGCGAGGGCGGCGAACATCGGCAGCGCGCTCGCGAACGGAGTGCCCGTCGTCGGCAATGCGGAGGCATCGGCCACCTCGACGTGGCGCAGACGCAAGGTCGCGAGCGTGTGCGGGCCACGCTGCGGACTCAATACCATCGCGATGCCCCAGCTCGTGTCCAGGCGCATGAGCTCGCCGAGCATGCCATGCACGGCGATGTCGTAGGCGGCGAACAGGGTCGGAACCGCATCGGCATTCGCTTCGACCGCCGCCTCGAACAGCCCGGCCGCGAAGCTGGCGCCGGCGGCGGATACCGCGTTCGATGCCGCGTGGCAGTGCGTCGCGACGGTCCAGTAGCCGGCCGGCGCGTTCAGCACCGAATTGTGGAAGCGCGTCGGGGAAAGCTCGAGCGGATTCGTCGCCAGGGTCACGCACAGGTTCTCGGTAATCGCGCTGTCGCCGTGCATCGAGGCGAACACGCAGGGCAGGTCGGACGCTTCGTGACCGGACATCGCGCAGGCCTGGCCCGCGACGTCGCAAGCCATCAGCACCACGTCAGGTGCGCGCCGGCGTTCGTTGGGCGGCAACATCGCCGGCGCGCCCTTCGCCTGGCCGACCAGTGCCGGCACAACGCCTTCGCGCAGCATGTGGCGCGCGGCGTTCCAGTCGGCGAGGCCGGGCGTGCACCAGCCGATGCCGTCGACGTGCACGGTGAGGCCGGCGTCGTTCATGCGGCGCACCCGAACGCGAGCGTGCAGTTGTTGCCGCCGAACCCGAAAGAATTGCTCAGCGCGATGCGGATCGCGCGTCGTTCGTTCGCCAGCGCGAGTTGTGGTCCGCACAGTGCATCCGGCGTGGTCGTGTTGAGCGTGCCGGGCACGAGGTCGTGCTCGATCGCGAGCAGGGTCAGCACGGCTTCAAGGATGCCGGCCGCGCCGAGCGTGTGGCCGGTCCAGCCCTTGGTGGAGCTCGCGCGCGTGCCGGGCGGGAACGTGTCGGCGAGCAGCGTGGCCTCGACCTCGTCGTTCTTCAGCGTCGCGGTGCCGTGCAGGTTCACGTAGTCGACGTCGTGCGCGCCGATGCCGGCGCGTGCGAGCGCATCGGCCAGCGCGAGGCGCGCGCCGAGTCCCTGCGGATGCGGTGTCGACATGTGGTGCGCGTCGGAGGATTCGCCATGGCCGAGCAGGCGCGGCACGCCTTCGCCTTCGCGTTCGAGCAGGGCGAAGCCGGCCGCTTCGCCGATCGAGATGCCGCGTCGCGCCGCATCGAATGGCCGGCACGCTTCGGGCGAGACGAGTTCGAGCGCATTGAAACCGAACAGCACGCTGCCGCACAGGGTGTCGACCCCGGCGAGGATCGCTGCGTCGACGATGCCGAGGCGGATCAGGCGTTCGCCCTGCGCGAAGATCTTCGCGCTCGACGAGCACGCGGTCGCGATGGTCAGGCACGGGCCGCGCGTGCCGAGCACGGTTTCGAGGAACAGGCCGAGCGAATGCGGCGTGTGCAGGTGCGGATGCGCGAGCGCGGGCGGGATGCGACCATCGACGCGTTCGCGATACGCCTGTTCGGTCGCGCCGATGCTCGCGGTCGAGGTGCCGACCAGCAGGGCGACGCGCGCCGCGCCGTGGCGTGCGATCGCCGCGCGCGCCGCGTCGAGGAAACCGTCGGCGCCGAGACCGAGCCAGGCGAGGCGATTGTTGCGGCAGTCCCACGCGGCCAGCTC